>Ga0073936_10001783_pt1 | contig 32831 bp, 23 predicted proteins | sample AliMusrvi5mmetaG_FD_87041 | JGI IMG/M metagenome (GOLD analysis project Ga0073936, IMG submission 87041) | Freshwater lake bacterial and archeal communities from Alinen Mustajarvi, Finland, to study Microbial Dark Matter (Phase II) - Alinen... | ecosystem: Environmental > Aquatic > Freshwater >...
CCTCCCACCCAGTGCCTAGGGCGTTTGTGTAGGACAGTCATCTTGGGCGGGATTTTTCGCCAGACGGCTGACCCGCAACCGCTCGGCGGTTAGAAGCGCCTTGAAGCGGGCGTAATCTTCCTCGGGGGTGGCGGACAGCAGCCGATAGGTATAACTCGGCCAATGGCGCATTTCCTCGATGGCGTTGGCCATGCGCAAGGCAATGGTGGCCTCGCTGTCGGTGCCGCGGCCGGTCAGGCGGGCCAGCAGTTCGGCGTCACTGGGAGGCATGACAAACAGATCGACCCGGGCCCGCTGGATCTCCGGATCGGTGCAAGAACGCACATGGGCCGCGCCTTGCACGTCGATGTCCATCACCACATCGGTCCCAGCTCCCAGGTGGCCTAGCACTTCCGAGCGCAGCGTGCCGTAGTGGTTGCCGTGCACCAACGCGTGTTCCAAAAAATCCCCGGCGGCAACCCGGGCCTCAAACGCATCCTGCGATAAAAAATGGTAATCTTGGTCGGCGATCTCACCGGGCCGCGGTTGGCGGGTGGTGCAGGAAATCGAATAGTGCGCCGCCTTGTCTGCTGCCAAGCGGCGGCACAGCGTGGTTTTGCCCGACCCCGAGGGGCCGGACACAACCAAAAGAATCCCAGCGCGCGGCGTCATGCTCGAAATGTGACAACAGAAACGGCGTTGGGGAAATCATTTCTCGGATTTCCCTCAATCAGTTCGTGGCATGAAAAAATTTCGGCCTAGCGGTGGCTACCGCGACACATGCAGCTTCGAGACCGCCACGATCATCTATGACGCCACCGTCTGGTTTTGCGAGAAGTTTGTGGATTACCGCTCCCGCACCGTGGATCAAATGGTCCAGGCAGCCCGCTCCGGCCGTCAGAACATCGCCGAAGGCAGCCGGGCCGCCGCCACATCTTCCCAGACCGAGTTGCGTTTGCTCAACGTCGCACGTGCCAGCCTCGAGGAACTGCTCCTTGACTACGAGGACTTCCTCCGTCACCGCAGGCTCCCACAATGGACCGCAGACTCCCCGGAAGCCAGCGCCGTGCGCGGTGTGCCGCGGGAATTCAAAAACAATCCGTCGGCTCACAAAATCCCATCCTGCCCGAGCTGCGGCGGGCAAATGACCCTGCGCACCGCCAAAACCGGCAAGAACGCCGGAAATTCATTCTGGGGTTGCACCCATTACCCCGATTGCAAAGGCATACTTACGATCTGACCGATCCGTCCAAGCCGACTGATCTACATCATCTTCGAAGGGCAAACTGAGGAAACTTTCGTGAATGAAGTCCTCGGCCCGCATCTGGCAAGATTTGACGGGTTTCCAAGTGCCTTGACGATGAGAGCGGCTTGGAGTCGTTCCAGATCGGTGGAGGCGAGGGTGACGCGGAAGTCGTCGCTGTTAGGCTTATTGTGCCGGCGGATACTCGATGCTCACCCGATAGAAACGCCGGTTGGTGCTGGAGGGCGGCGTGCCGGTGGCGGAGCCATCGTCAGTCCAGCTGACCACACCGCCGGTGCCGGGGAGGGCGGTTCCCGCGGCTGCCCATGTCCCGGATAGATCGGCGGCGTATGATATTTGATAGGTCCGGTCTATCAAGGTGGGAAACCGGAGGGTAAAATGCCCCTGTTCATCCTTGCCGACGGTTACGTTCAAGCCCATGGCATGGATCACGGTGGGATCCATGCCGAGGACATATTTTTCGCCGTTTGTCATGCCGTCGTTAGCGGCTGCGGGCAGGTCGGCGACGGACGGGTCGGTGATATTCAGGCCGTACTGCTGTTTCCACCAATCGGGAATACCGTCATTGGCGGTGGAGATCGACACGCTCGGGCCGGTTTCAAAACCGATGGCAAACGACTGGCCGTTGGTGACGGCCACTTCCACTTGCTGCGTCTGGGCTTGGTTGCGCATGTTGAGGGTGTCGAAGCCGGAGTTGGGTTCTCGATCGACTGCCAAACTATTGAACAACGCGTTATATCCGCCACTGTATTTCACGAACGAGCGGACGCTGCGCGATTGGGCGTCCCGGTCGATCACACTCACCTCGCCGTTGACGGCATCGTTGAGCGTGCTGAGGTTGGCTTGTCCGCTGACTAACAAATCGTACAAATTAGGGGACATGCCATGGCGGACATAGAGCGTGTTGATGTCGGCCGCGAGGTGATATTGCGCGGCGAGCCTGCTGGAGCGCGGTGCCAAGGTGATGGTCTTGGTGATTTTTCCGTCGCTACTAACAAACGTCCAACCGCTGCTGCCGATTGCCGGAGTGACCGAGTAATCGGCATTCACATAAGCATGGGTTCCAATGCCTGCGCCGCCGCTCTGTGCAAAGCAGTCTTTGAAGCCGCTCGTGCGATAGGCAAGCTCGCCGGTGCTGGAGGATAGGTGGACGTTGCCTTCCTCTTCGGTCTCCGACCCCGCGTAGCTGAGCGGATTGCCGAGGGCCTGAAATACCTCACCGGTGGCAATGTCGCGAACCCAGGCGTGAGTCATGCGTCCGCCAATGCGCTCAAACAAAACGAACACCCGGTCGTTGAACAGCAGATACTCCGGCTCCCCATCTAGATCCACGTCAGCTGCCTCGGCCACTGCGGTGGTGGTGTAGCTGCCGACGGCCGCCGCAGCCGCCCATGCGCTGACCCGGCTGTAAACTGCGGCACTGCGCGTCTGGGCCTGTGCGAACTTGGCAAAGGGGGCCAGGTTTTGGCTGGTGACGTCCGGATAGATATAGTCACCATTGCTGAATTTGCTCAGGTCGTTAGCCGTCTGGTTGTGAAATGCCGTTTCAAAAACGGAGGCGTGCAGGGTACCGCGTGCCAATTTGGCGAGCGATCCAGATGTCCCGCTGAGGCCGGCCACGCTATTCCAAACCCTGTCGGCCAGACCGCTGCCAGAGCCGATCTGGCCGTAGGCTAGCGGCAGCGGCACTCCCGAACGCACATCAAAAATCTTGCTAGTCAAGCCTTCCTCCAGCGCCGATCCCGCATACCAGTGGTCGTATCCCTGCTCCGTTGCGTGGTCCAGCCAGTCATTGGCCACTTGTGCCAACACCAGACCGCTACCACGCTGCACCGCGCCGAACCCGCTTGGCATGGCCGGGTTCGGCGGCACCGATGTGTCAATCCGCCCAGCCGCGATCTCGTCGGGAGTGACGACCTGGATCCACGGGTGACTGGCCAGCCACGCGATGTTTTGATCGTAGGCAGCAGCGGCGTCATTGTTGGAAAATTCCTCCCAATGGTTGGCCAGCACCACCACTTGATCGTTAGGACCGCTGCGCGCCATCTGTTGGAGCAGGTTGCGAAGCGGCAGCGGCAGACCATGATCATTGTTCTGGAGCAGGTAGGCACCGAGCCCGTCGTTGATGACAAAACACGTGGTGTCATTGATCTGGTTGAGGCGGTACGCGTCGATTGTTAGAGCGGAGGTACGCCCGAACCATTTCTGGACATGGCGTGTTTGGTCGATAAAGGTGAAGCCGTAGCCGAGGTCGTGGACCTTGTCGAGCACCCCTTGGTCAGACACCCGTTCGGGCGTCCAGAAGACATGGGTGGAGGGCGCGTGACCGTAGATAGATGTTAGAAAATCATTAGCCAGCGCCACGTTGTCGCGATTGTAGGCTTTGCTGAAATACGGCAGAATGTGATCAGAGAACGTGCTACCTAGCAAATCCACGGTGCCGCTGGCGATCATGCCGGCGATGCGGGCGTTGAGCGCCGGGCCGTCCCGCCATGGGTGAGCGGATGCGGGATCGGCCGCCGCCCATTGGATAGCGGAGGCGAGCGTCGGGGTGATATGCAGGGTCAGCGGGACGTTATAGGCCTGATGGGCGTCCAGCGGGCGGAAATATCCCGCGCCGGCGTTGGTGTTGACGAGGTTCTGGAGGGTGCTGCCAGGCTGGATCGCCTGGTTGCCGTGGATGAGGGAGATGACCTTGACTCGCTTGCCACGGTCGTTATCACCGCTCAGGCCAACCCATGCCCGAAGCACGCTGTTAGAACCGCTGATATATGCCTGATCCTGCCAGTAGTCCGAGGCGATCCAATCGTTTCGAATCGCGTCGCGGATGTCCGAACGGCCGCCCAAGTCACCTGAGCCCGGCGGGCTGTTCCCGGTCCCGTCCTTGGTGGTATATACCTGATAATTCAGGGTTGAGGCGTCGCCGCCCCAGCCCGCGTCGAGGAGCGCTTGGCGGCTGATAGAGAACTCGACCGCGTCGAGGTCCGAGTTGTAGCATGCCTTGCCGAATCCGTTAGCCGAATTTTGATCGCGCACCGCCACATTGAACTGCGCCAAATCCTGGCCGATAGCCGTCGAGTGCGCGCCGGGGCCGCTGCGGGATTTATCCCACAGATAGACGCGGCCGCTATCCGTTTGGTAACTGGCGACGACGGCCTGCCAGCCCATGGTGGTGCCGGTGTCCACCTCGTCGGGCAGGTTGTATTCGCCGGTGCCGGGGTTACCGAAATTGAGCGCCACATAGATATCCAGATTGCCTTGTTCGGCGAGGACTTTCAAATCGTTGAGATCAACGCGAAAATAAAATTTGCCGTCGCCGCCGAGGATTGGATCGCCGCCGTCGTGGGCGTAAAAGGCCACCAAATCGCGTGACGTGTCCCAGCCGTCATTGGCATGATAGATATCCGATCCGTTGTTGTTTGGCCCGTCTCCGTCTCGGAAATCCAGGGCGATGAGATCGTCGGCGGTCCAGTCGGTGAAGCTGTGGCTGTTAGTCACCGCGCCCACGGTGCTCGTCACGCCCGGGCCGATCTGGATCGACCCTGGGGGGGGCTGCTTCGGTTGGCCGGGGACGTGCGGATCCAAGCCGCTGAGAAATTTTGTCAGATTAGTGATGCCATCGCCGGCGGGCGAGCCGTCCGGGCCGTTTTCGGTGGTGGTGATGAGCTTGCCGGTGTGCAAATTGCAGTGGCCTATCACGCCGTCATCCCAGGGGTCGAGGTGATGTTGAAGTTTCCAGCCATCGGGCAGGCCATCGCCGCTGGTGCTGCTCAGGCGTGGGTCGGTTTCCAGCCAGAGGACATCCAATCCGTCGGCGCGCACGACGCCTGCGGGGCGGAAGATGGCGGCCAGGCGCTGTTTGTCGAGGGCGGTGGAGGTGAAGGTGGAACCGGCCGAGGGGCCGCTGACTTCGAGATATGGGTAGCAGAAATCGGCGTAGTGGAAAGTCACTGGTGTGCCGGAGTGAGTCACGGTGACGGACTGGGTGAAGCTGGAGAAGGTTCCGACCACCACGAAGTTGCCGGCGCCGTCGGATTGGTTGCGGTCGATGATGGCGAGGTCCACGATGCCGTTGTGGTTGGCATCCTTGGCACCATCACTGAGGCCGCAGCCGGTGGTGTCCGGGTTGTTAGGATCAGTTTCAAGCCACACGGCAGTGGGCGAATGAGCTAGCAGCTTGGCGCGATCCACCCGAGACGTGTTATAGAATGTCGGCGGATGAGCGATGATATGCACGATTCGGTTGGCATCGGGCACCCCGATGTCCACCCGGCCATTGTGAACCACTTGATAGTTAGGCCCCCCGCCAGCGCCGCTTGTGATCAGATAACTTCGATCTTCCGCCCCGTCGGGCAGGCCGTCGTCATCGCTGTCTGGTTTGTTAGGATCGGTGACGCTCCCTGCGATTTGGTCGGTGCGTGAATTGTTAGGATTGTAGGGCCAAGGGCTAAAATAGCTATAATCGCCCGGAGGGTTGGCCATGTCAGTGGTGTTGTAAACCGGTGGATCGAGGTCCGGCTGAAAGTTGGGGGTTCCGTCGCCATTGGTATCGGCGGCGGGACGGGTGTCGGGCATGGCGCTAGCCCAGCCGAGTTCGAGGCCGTCGGATAGATCATCACCATCGGTATCCGGGCTCAGCGGGTTGGTCTTGCCAGAAATCAAGGCCAAGTGAACTTGGTCGCTCGTCCAGGTGTCTGGCGGGGTGCTTGGCAACGGGGTGACCGTGGCTTCAATGACGTCCGGAAGCCCGTCGTCATCATTGTCTATGCGCCCGCTGGTGGCGGTGACCAGCTGTCGGTAGATCACGCTGACGCTGCGGGTCGCGGTGGCGCTGCCACTGGGGGTGGTGACGGTCGCGCTGAATTGATAGTTACCGGCGGCGACATGGGTCCAAGAAAAATTCCAGACTTTGGTGTTGCCGGAGGCCGTCGGATTGGCAGCATCCGGCACGATGTCACCCGTGTTGACCGTGCCGAGGGTGAAGTGGATGGCCACCGAGGTCGCGTCCAGATTGGTTTCCACGCTGATAGGAATCGTTCGCTGGGCGGCGGTTGGTGCAGCCACGTCGGGCAGGATCGTCTGATAGGCACTGCTATCCGCATCAAATTGCGGTGGATTGATGATGCTGTCCTTGATCACTACTAACGGCCAGACCTTGACCAGACGGGTCGCCGCCAGAGGCACCCCGCCGGGAGGTGGCGTATAATCCACCGCCAGGGTGTGCAGGAACCCGGGCTGGTTGTTGTAGAGGTTAGGCAGGGTGAAGGCCAGCACGTCGTAACCTCCCTCTTGGCCGAGCGAGTAGGCGCTCTGCGGCTGAATGACGGGATTGGCCGGGGAGGCTGACTCGCTGCTGGAAATGCGAATGACGAAGCGCTTGATCAGATCGGCGGTGGACACGCCGTTGGCGAGTTCTGGGCTGAAATATACTTTCATCACGTAGCCCGGGCCGACTGTGTCGCCATCATTCTGCGGATAGGCCATGAACATCCGGTATTGTGGGCCCCGCGTGTTGACCGTGCGGGTGAGGGTGGTGAAATGGCCAGCCGAATCCGATAGGCCGAAGTCATTGTAGGTACCTGACGAGAGTTTGCGCAGACGCACTCGGAGGGTGGCGCTGCCGGTGGCGGGAATATTGTTGTAGTAGCAACGCCATTCCTTGGTGAAAGCGGGGTTGGAGGGGGTGATGCCAGGCGACTGAGTGACGGGGATGGCCTTGACCCAGGCGGTGGCGAGGGAATTATCCCAGACGCCGTTGCCGTTCAGGTCGGTGAATACCTCGCCGGGGTCATACTGGCGGTTGCCGTTGGCATCGATGAATGGCTCGAAACCGACGCCATTGCCGCCTTGTGAACCGGTGTGCATGTCATCGTTGGTGTCATCGCTGTCGTCGATGTGATACCAGACGTCCGTTACGCTCGGGTCAGTGCGCAGCACCACGGCATACTGCGAGCCGCCCACCGTGTCGCCATCGTGCTGAGGCCAGAGGATTTCCCCCTGCGGCAACTCCGTGTCATAGTAAAACGTCTGCGTGAATGTGCTGAAAATTGAGGCCCGCCCAGTGCGATCCAGAAACGGCCGGGCACGCAGCACATGGAACCCCTGGCTCAGGCCGGTCTGCGTGGCACCATAATCGTTGTGCGGATAGAGCGTCTTGGATGCCGCGTCGAAATGGGTGATCTGGAACGTCGTCATGCCATGCTTTTTCCGGTACACCGCATCCGAGCTGGCCGGAAAAATACTCGCCACAGGCAGGCCGCCCGAGCTGTCTTGATAGACGCCGAGCTTGTAGATCAGATTGCCAGCCGGCTTGGTGAAGGTGACCGTCCACCAGTTATCGCTTCCCTCGTTGTGGTCCCAGTGCAGCTCCGTGCTCCGGGTGGAGCCAATGCCGACGCCACCTGCGCCTTCCGGGAAGCTGGCATCGGTGGTATAATAGAACCACATGCGGTAGCCACCGCCCACCGAATTGGTTTTCGCCCAGACCGTCACACTGCTGCCATTGTCGATATATTGTTTTTCGCCATGATCGTTGTTGGATGTTGGATCATGATAGATAAAGGCCGCCACGTGGCCATCTTCCGTGTCGTAGCTGTTCGTCCCGGAATTGCCGCCGGTATAACTGCCACCGGCGCGATAGGTGCCGGCACCGGCCGAACCAAAAATATTTTGCGATGTGTCTGAATTGGCAAATTTTTCGCCGTATTCTCGGCCCGCAAACTGCATCTGCTCGTAGCCGAGAAACCCATCGTTCGCCGCCCCCGGTTTGTTGTCACGCAGGTCGCCCGTGAGCGGACCAATGCGCATCTGCGAATTGACGTCCACGCCGCCGTCGAGCTTCATCAGCATGTTTTCGGCCGAGGCGTCGGCCCGTGCGATGAACGCGAGGTTTGAGCCGTCGGTGATCCGAGGCACGCTGCACGGATAGGCAAAACTCCCGGCCACCGCACCCGCAACGCCATTGGGATTAAAGTTAGGGTCGCCATCCGGCCCGTCCTTCCGCCAATACGTTAGTGTTGCAGGAGCAACGCCGTTTTGCAGGAGTGTGATGGGTTGGCCACCGTTATGGCTCCACAAATCCGATGGCTCGGGGGTACGCCAGGAAAATACAAAGTAGCCGTCCTTGGGAATCATGACCCCTGCCATGTTTTGATTGCCAGGAACGGTGGTATAAAATCCGTTGATGGGGTCGCCGCTGTCGGTGGTGCCGGTGGCGTACTGCCAGAGGTAAGCGCCGGGCGGGAAGCTGGTGGAGATATCGCGTTGTTGGCCGGCAGAGCCGTTGCAATTCATCATGAAGAGCATCGTCGTCGCGTCGGCGTCGCTCATTGAGGAGTTTTCCCGCTTGTCGCGGCGTTCGTATGCGCAAACACTGCTGTCACTCCACTTGGGAATCTGCTCGCCGCGGGCAAACTGATTGTGAATGGCTAGCAGGTTAGGCAGCGCCCCATCGCCAAACTGGCCAAGGAAATTGCTGTTCGAGTTCGCCGGAAACGCCTTGCCGATTTCACCTAGAATCCCGGCATGGTGGTTGCCGTCGGTGTACACCATCGGCAGCCCCGCCCGGGTGAGAAGGAACGCGTGAGCCAATCCGCGCTTGGGCATGTAGCCATTATCCGCGCTTTGAGCGAAGCCCACCGAGATGCCCGAGCCGCCCGGCAAGCCGCCGCCACCGGGCTGGTCCATACCGGTGAGTGGACCGAACGGCAGATTATTGATCAACGCGCTCTGCAAGTTGTTATCGAGCAGTCGCATCCCGGCATCTATATATGGCTGTTGAGCGGTACCGCCGAGGTGTTCGCCAAAAACCATGGCATTGGTCCGCGCCACTTCGGTGTCGAAAACCGTGGCACGCAGGCTGGAATTAACAAACCCGCGCGTCAGGTTGAACTGCAATTGGACTTGGCCGAGATATCCGTATGTGCTCGAATCTTTGTCAGCTCCATAGCCAGCTCCAAAAAAGTCCGGGCGAACATGCTTCACCGCGTCCAGCCGCAACCCGTCGGCCTTGGTTCGGTCCATCTCCCAACGGACGGCCCGGCTCAGGTAGTCCTCGACGTACTCGGCATAAAAGCCCGGGTTTTGCGCCAGCGTCTGGGTGGTGAGGCCGTTGCTCGTGCCAAACCCGACATATCTGCCGCCCGGCGCGTAACAGTAGTATTCCGGGTTGTTCGGATGACGCAAAAATTTGATCTTCGGGTGCCTGTCCCCCATGTTAGGCCCGAAATTGTCGTTTTTGAAATCCCCGTTGGGCTCCTGAGATATATCTACCAGATTTGAGGTGCTCAAGTTCCACACCTGCCACTGGTCGTTGTAATTGCTGATCCCGCCCCAGTTGCGGTAGTACCCATCTTGGGTGACTTGCAGGTGAAAATCCTCCGGCAACATCCCGGGGTACAGGTCGATCGGCGTGGCCAGGTTGCTACCGGGCACCTCGAAGCCACGGTGGTTCATGATGTTGTCCAGATAGATCCGGATCCCGAAGCGGTGCGCCGTTTCGATCAAGTGCAGCAGATCGGCCTCCGTCCCATAGAATGTGGAAACCGTGCCGCGTTGATCCTTGCCGCCCAGGTCAAACGGATCAAACAGATCGTAGCCCACCGAGCCCCCACCGCCGGCCTTGGTGGGCGGTGGCAGCCACAGCGAATCGTAGCCGGCCTCCGCCAGATCGGGGATTTTTGCTTCAATCTCGGCCCAACTGGTGTTGAAATACTGGAGCGACGCCTCGCCCGACGCGAGCGAAGAAAGCAGCATGAGTAGGCAGACGCAGCGCGTCAGTATGGGTTTCATAATGGAGGCGGTTCAGGCAATCAGCTCGGCGCATGAGTGATGGGTTCATTGCTGATGTTGCAAGTGTAGCACGGGATTGCCGTCCTTCGCAACCCATACGCCGCCGATATTCTGTCTCCTAGCGAGGCTGCACCTCAGACCCAAGACAGGAGACCGCTGCGCTCCAAGACAGGAGCCGATCCTTTGGTCGGAGCATGGCACCTCTTATTCCAGGCTTCTGTCTTCTGTCTTCCCCTCTTCTGTCTTCTGTCTTCTGTCTCTTGACCTAACGACAGCAACTTTGACTTTTCAAGGGCTCTTGCGTGATCCCAGATCAGACTGATTTCGCAAAAGCCTTGCGCCCCCCCGGCAACAACCGCATCCTCCTGCGCTCCAAGCGCCTAGGGCCTGCGGGAAGTGATCAATCATGACGGAAGTTAGGAAAATCGCGTTGTTTGGTGGGACCTTTGATCCCGTCCATCTCGGCCATCGGCTTATGGCGGCACTCGCGCAACAAGCGCTGGGCTTGGACGAGGTGCGCTTCCTCCCCTGCCGGATTTCGCCGCATAAAACCGGTCGGGTACCGGCATCGGCGGAGGATCGTCTGGAAATGCTGCGGCGGACCACGGCGGATCTGGCATGGGCGGTGGTGGATGATTGGGAGTTGCGGCGCGACGCTGCGTCGTTTTCCTACGCGACTGCCGAAGCGATGCGGGTGAGGTTTGCCAACGCACGCTTGTTGTGGATTTTGGGCGGTGACCAATGGGATGCATTGGAGCAATGGGAGCAACCGCAGCGTTTGGCTGCTTGCGTCGAGTTCATTGTGTTGAGTCGCGGCTCCCCGCCCCAGCCACGGCCGGGCTTTGTGATGCATGCCCTTGCCGGCAGTCATCCGGCCTCGGCCAGCGCCATCCGCGACGCCTTCGCCCAGGGTGCATCCCATCATTCTTGGCTGGCCCCAACCGTGGCCGAGTGGATCGCGAGTCGCTGCCTGTACCGGAACTGAGGCCAGGCCCTCGTGATTTCAATGGATGGTATGAACGGATGGCCCCTCCCCGGTTGCCCTATTCCTTCCCAAAATGATGCATTTTACCCCTTCAACGGAAAAATCCGGGCTTGGCAGGTGGCACCGGCGGGGTGAGGCTGGGGCGGGATGGAATTGAGTCTATCAAAATTGCGGAGCGCGCTGCCTGAGGGTGGGCTGTTTGGTGGTGGTGACTGGCGTTACTCGCCGCAACCGCTGCGGCTAACTCGCGCTGAGGCCCGGCAAATGATGGCATTGGGCCACCCGCTGGCGAAGTTTCAACAGGCTTGCGACCGGCTCTACCGCCGCAGTGCGGGGGACAAAGGAGCACCGTGGCTGGCCCCATCGCTCGATGCGGGCAAGCCGGAGTGGCTGCGGGCATGGCAGCGGGACGGGCGCACGGCGGACGAATTGCCGCGGGTGATCCGGCCTGACCTGATTTTGACGGAGCAGGGGTTTGCCATGACCGAACTGGACAGCGTGCCGGGCGGCATGGGGGTGACCGCTTGGCTGTCTCGAGTTTATGCCGAAGCGGGGTTTGACGTGCTGGGCGGTGCCGAGGGCATGCTCGAGGGCTTCCGCTCGCTGCTGCCAAACGGCGGGGCTGTCCTGGTGGCGGAGGAATCCGCCGATTACCGCCCGGAAATGACCTGGCTCACCGGCCAACTCGGCACGTCATGGGAGGTGGTCTCGGCCGAAACCTACGCAGCAGACGGCCGCGACGTTTACCGGTTTTTCGAGCTGTTTGATTGGCGATCGGTGCCCGCAGCCCAGGCGTTGGCTGCGGCTGCGGCGGCCGGTGGTGCCTGCGTGACGCCGCCATTCAAACCGCACTTGGAGGACAAACTGTGGCTGGCTCTGCTGTGGTCACCCTCACTCAAGCGCGAGTGGGAACAGGCACTGCGAGGCGGACACTTGCAACGCTTGCGCCAATTGGTGCCGTTTGGCTGGGTGCTGGATGCCACGCCCTTGCCGCCTCACGCCGCGTTGCCGCGTTTGGATGTACACGCCTGGGACGAGGTGGCGGCCTTCAGCCAGAAGGACCGCCAATTGGTGCTCAAAATCAGCGGTTTTCACGCCACCGCTTGGGGCTCGCGCGGTGTGTTCATCGGCCACGATCTATCAGCCGCCGAGTGGTCAGAGCGGCTGCACCACGCGCTCGATGAAGCGCAGAGCCAGCCGTGGATGCTGCAGCAATTCCATGAGGGCCGCCCCGTTGAGCACCCGGTATTTCGCGATGACGGTTCGGTGGAGATGATGCAGGGCCGCGTTCGCCTGTGCCCATACTTCTTCACCAACCGGGCTGGCATCACCAGCTTTGGCGGATGCCTGGCAACCATCGTCCCACTGGACAAGAAGAAAATCCACGGCATGCGCGACGGCATTCTGGTGCCCTGTGTGATCGGCTAACTCCTGAGTTTGAATCCTAAAATTCAAACATCACCTGCGGATCATCCTCCACCTTCTTTTTTACGCGCTTCCTCTCCGGTTTGAGCTCAGTCCCCTGTTCTTCGCCCTGTGGCGGTTCGTCGTGACCGTCGTCCAGCGCCTGTTCCTCGCCCTGTGGCGGCTCGTCGTGCTCGTCGTCCAGCCCCTGTTCTTCGCCCTGCGCCAGCTCTCCGTGCTCGTCCTCCAGCGCTTGCTCCTCGCCCTGCGCCAGCTCTCCGTGACCGTCGTCCAGCGCCTGCTCCTCGCCCTGTGGCGGCTCTCCGTGCTCGCCCTCCAGCCCCTGTTCTTCGCCCTGTGGCAGCTCTCCGTGCTCGTCCTCCAGCGCCTGCTCTTCGCCCTGTGGCAGCTCGTCGTGACCGTCGTCCAGCGCTTGCTCCTCGCCCTGCGGCGGCTCTCCGTGACCGTCGTCCAGCGCTTGCTCCTCGCCCTGCGCCAGCTCTCCGTGCTCGTCCTCCAGCCCCTGTTCTTCGCCCTGCGCCAGCTCTCCGTGCCCGTCCTCCAGCGCTTGCTCCTCGCCCTGCGCCAGCTCTCCGTGCTCGTCCTCCAGCCCCTGTTCTTCGCCCTGTGGCAGCTCGTCGTGACCGTCGTCCAGCGCCTGCTCTTCGCCCTGTGGCAGCTCGTCGTGCTCGTCTTTCTCGTCACAGCTCGGCAGGTTCGTTATGCCATTGCGGATACCGGCCACGGCAAATCGCTGAAACCGTTCCATCGTCGTGGCCATACCCGGCATGCTGCCTGCCCCCTTTGACGTCTCATGCATCAAATCCCCGTGCGTCAGCATGTGAATCATCGCCCCTGTCACAAAATGCAGCCGCCATACCAAATCCTCCTCCGCTACCATCGGTAATATCTTGGAAATCGATCGTATGAATCGGTCGTTTAAATCGCTCGTTCGACTCTCGATTTCAGAAGGCATGCCCCTGCTATCTCTCTCTAAAATCCGCCCGATGAGCCGAAAATATGACTCTTCCGGGAGTTGGCTTTTCTCCACCTGGGTGACGAGCGGCCGCACAAAGGCGTCCACCACTTCCTCAAGCGGCACCGCTTGATTGGCCCATCGCCCTTCCGCTGCCTCCAATCGGGCCAATCGCTGCTCTTGGATCGGCTCGAGATTGCGGGCCATCACGACCTCCACCAGTCCCTCACGACTGCCAAAATGGTAGTTCACAGCAGCCACATTCGCTGCCGCAGCCTGCGTGACATCCCTCACCGATACGCCATCAAAGCCGTTATCAGAAAATAACGGCTCTGCCGCCTCAACCAGGCGCAGCTTCGGACCATCCTTTGGAACAAGCGTTCGCTTCATACGTTGCGGAGGTTTGGCTAGACGGGCAGCGGTGTCAAACAAATGATTGAATCCATCCAGATTTTTCGTCGTAAAGATCACCAAATGAATGGTTTACGAAGATTTATAAAATTTTTCAAGAAGCGTGTTCATGGGCGTGGATTGAGCCGTCGCGGATGATCAATGTGCGGTCGCCGGACTTGGCGAGTTGGTGATCATGGGTGACGACGACCAAGGTGACGGCATGTTCCGTGGCAAGATCGAGAAGGATTTTCATAATTTCGCCGCTATTTTTGGAATCGAGATTGCCAGTGGGCTCGTCGGCGAAGAGCACTTTGGGTTCGTTCACGATGGCTCTGGCGATGGCGACGCGTTGTTGTTCGCCACCGGAAAGTTCGGCGGGGAGGTGCTCGGCGCGGTCGGCCAAGCCGACGCGTTGGAGTGCGTGCATGGCGGCAGCGGTGGAATCGCGGCCGGCGATCGCACCCGGGATGGCGACGTTTTCCAAGGCGGTGAGTTCGGGCAGCAGGTGGTAATTTTGGAACACGTAGCCGATGAGGGAGTTGCGGAATCGAGCTTGCTCGCGGCGGCCGAGGGCATAAAGGTCGGTCCCGGCGATGGACACGCTGCCGCGCTCAGGGTGTTCAAGCCCGGCAAGAGTGTAGAGCAAGGTGGTTTTACCGGCACCGCTGGGGCCACACAAAAACAGCCGTTCGCCGCGCCGGACGCACAAGTCAATGCCACGGAGCACCTCAATGGCTTTATGACCCACCCGGTAGCTGCGGTGCAAATCCACCGTTTCAATCATCACGTCGCACATCCGCCGAGCTTGTCCCAAGCCGCGCCGCCACGCAAGCGCCGGGGTGAGCGAAATTCGGGGAGTCTCCTCTTATCAAAAAAGTTGTTGAGGCGATTGAAGAGGGTCGTGGTGGGCTGGGTTCTGTCGAGGAGGACTGCCTGGGGCTTGCCAAGGTGGAGGAAAGACGGAGGGATTGATACGCGTATGTAAAAGATCCATGCCCATGTCCGCCCACCCGACACCGCCGCCCAAGACCGACATTGCCGAAATGGAGGTCTTTGCAGGGCTCGGCATGGAACAAATCTTTGTGGTAAGCAACGTCAGCCAAGCCAGATTTGCCTCGGAAGAGCTGATGCGGGCCGGCGCGGTGGGTTTCGATACCGAGTCGAAGCCGACCTTTAAAAAGGGCGAGAAATCGGAAGGGCCGCACGTGTTGCAATTCGCCACTTTGGACAGGGCGTATATTTTCCAGTCGTGTTTTGGCGACACCCATCCGGTCATCGTTGATCTGCTGCGGAGCACGGAACTGGCCAAAATAGGATTCGGTCTGAGCGGCGATCTGCGTCAGATCGCGAACCGATTTGGTTTGCGGCCGGCAGCCATCGTTGATTTGGACCGGTCATTCAAGAAACTCGGCTACCGCAACGCTGTGGGTGCCAAGTCGGCCATCGCCATGTTGTTCAAGCGGAGGCTGACGAAATCCAAATCGGTGACCACCTCCAACTGGGCCGCGAGGGAATTGAGCGAGCGCCAGTTGCTTTATGCGGCCAATGACGCGTACGCAGCGATTCAGGTCCACTATGCGCTGCAGGAGTCGCGGCCGCCGGCAAATTTGACTGGGGATTTTTCCAAGGAACTCTGAAATTCGCTGGAGCGCCCGGTTCAAACTTCCGGCTGAACGGAGAATCCTCGGATAAGGCTTTCCGCCCCCGCGATCTCGGGCCTAGGCTTTCACCCATGCCACCGCCACCACGCCGCCACTTTCACAACCCGCGCCAACCCGGCCCCCAGGCATCAGGCGGAAAACCACCCATCCATGCGCGGGCCGCACAAAGCGAGCAGGGCTGGGATCCGGTGGCCGCGTGGTATGACAAACTGGTGGGCGAAAGTGGCTCGGACTACCACCGGCAGGTGATCTTGCCAGCCACGCTTCGGCTGTTAGCACCGCAGCCCGGCCAGGCGGTCATCGACGTGTGCTGCGGCCAAGGCGTGCTTTTCAAGCCGTTGCTAGACGCGGGAATTTCCAAGATCACCGGGATCGATGCCAGCCCGCAATTGGTAGCGGCGGCCAAGGCGCGGCATGGGGCGGATCGGCGGGTGCACCTGATCACGGCAGATGCCTGTGCGGCGGGGGCGTGGGCGGATGGCAGCCACGACGCAGCCACGTGTGTGATGGCGGTGCACGATGTGGCCGATGCGGCGGCGCTTTTTTCCAACATGGCCCTTGCGCTCAAACCCGGGGGGCGCGCGGTGGTGGTGCTGATGCACCCGTGTTTCCGGATTCCCAAACAGAGCCACTGGGGGTGGGATGGGGAACAAAAAATCCAGTACCGGCGTCTGGATGCGTATGCCTCGGCGGGTGAGGTTGCCATCACCACCCATCCGGGAAAAGCCAACGGCGAGCAAACCTGCTTCCACCATCGGCCGTTGGCTGAGCTGCTGAGCGCCATCGGCCAAGGCGGGCTGGCCGTCACCGCTTGCGAGGAACTTTACAGCCACCGCCGCTCACAGATGGGCGGCCCATTCAGCAAGGCCGAACACCGCGCCGCCCAGGAATTCCCCTTGTTCCTCGCACTCACCGCCCGGCGCTTTTGAGGTCTAACTCAGGTGTCCAAAATCGTTTGCCGGGCGACGGCGCAATTCTCTGGTAACCCCGGGCGCTTTTGTTGCAACCTCCGGCATGCGCTGCTCTCTGATGCCTGATTGTGCGATGTGGACTCGCTTCCTGCTGCCAACGGCAGCGCTGCTTATGAGTGCCGCCGCGACGCTTGCCGAGCAAACCGACAATTGGCCGCACTGGCGCGGCCCGTCAGATGAGGGCTGCGCCCAATCCGGCAGCTATCCGCTAAAGTGGGATGCCAACAGTGGCTTGCTGTGGAAGCTGCCTCTCCCGGGCAAGGGGTGTTCCACGCCAATTGTTTGGAACAAACGCATTTACCTGACCGCGCCAGTCGGCGGTGAGGATGCCCTGCTGGCTTTGGACTGGAGTGGCAAACCACTCTGGCAAACGACCCTTGGCAAAGGAATCGCCGGCAAACATGGCAACGGATCCAGCAGCAACCCGTCTCCCACCACCGATGGCCACGGGCTTTTTGTTTGTTTCAAGAGCACAACCCTCGCGGCTCTGGAACTCGACGGAAAACTGCGCTGGAAAACCAACCTGCAGGAACGCTTCGGCAAGCTGGACCTGTTCTGGGACGCCTGCATCTCTCCGGTGCTCACCACCACTGACGTTGTCGTTGCGGTGCAGCATCATGGCGAGTCATACCTCGCTGCATTCGACAAAACCACAGGCGATTTGCACTGGAAAATTGCCCGCAATTACCAGACGCCAACCGAAGGTGACCATGGTTACGCCACACCGCTGCTCATCAGTCATGAGGGACGCGAGGCCCTTCTTGTCTGGGGTGGCCAGCACTTGACCGCACACACCGCAGTGGACGGCAAATTGTTATGGGACTGCGGCGACTTCAACCCGGATTCCACCGATAACTGGCCCGCCGTGGCCTCACCAGTCGTGGCCGACGGCATCGCGGTCATTCCTTACGGACGAGGCAATCGCTTGCATGGCATCCGCCTTGGCGGCAGCGGCGACGTCACCGCAAACCAGCGGATTTGGCAACGGCAGGATACCGGTTCCTTTGTGCCCACTCCTGCCGTTTTCAAAAATCGGATCTATCAGCTGCGTGACCACGGGCAGGTGGAGTGCATCGACCCGGCGTCCGGCAAGACATTGTGGAACGGCAAATTGCCTAGCCAAAATGGCGGATTTTATGCATCCCCGGTGATTGCCGATGGCAAACTCTACGCGGTGAGTGAGGACGGCATGGTCTTTGTCGTTCGGCTCGGCGGTCCATTCGAAATCCTCTCGCAAAATGACATGGGCGAACAAATCATCGCCTCACCGGTGCCGGTGGCGGGGCACCTCCTTCTGCGCGGTGCAAAACATCTATTTTGCGTCGGCGCGGAATGACCTCAGAAAATGAAACCCGCTGAGTGGACCGCATGCCCATTTTTCGGCATCGGGGGCGATGCCGTAGCTTCGCTTGGATAAGATCGATGACTTCACCCATGAATTGATGCAGGGTGAGCAAATCGACGTTTGTAGGAGTAAGCGGACGCCCTTCCACCTCGTCATGGAGGGAGAAAGTCAGGATCTGACCGAGGGTCTGCACAGCAGGAACGTACCCTGAAATCCTGAACAGTTAAGCAAATTTCCCTGCAAATACGTCAGTTCGTCCCCAACTCGTGATTCTCACCCCAGCCGCTGGTTCTTCACCAAGTCCCGCAGCACCCGGGCGGCGCTGGCTTCCTCTGGTCGGCTGTGCTGCCGAGGACAACGCTAGTGCACCAATCGCTCAATCTGGGCCAAACTCTCTTGGGAAAAAAAGCCCGCCTGGCGGTGAGGACGGGCGGGCGGGCGGTGTTTGGTTAGTTAGCTCTACTTTGTCATTTCATAATGCAAGCTATTGATAATAAACGAGTTATGAAGATTTATCAATTAGTTTCAACTCCTTGATAATCAAGTAGTTGGAAGTTGAAATGACAAAGTAGAGTTAGGAGATGACGGTCTGGGTGGATCGCGGGTGGCTTTGACTTTTCTTCAGTTTATTAGAAAAAGGACCGACTGCCAGCGGTGAAGGGGAGCGCCGCCATCTTGGCGGCTGTCTCCGGCATCCTGCCGGAGACTCTTCGCGTGCATGGCTTAGCTTCTAAAATCGGCGTCCTCCCCCGAAGAGGATTCGGCAGGATGCCAAATCCTGCCGCCAAGATGGCGGCGCTCCCCGAAGAAAAAAGACAAAGACATATCAAGTTTTCGGCGGAGATGTTCTCAAAGCAAAGTCGGGGTGACGGGCGTCGTCTTCTGAATAAAAGTCCTCAGTGTTGGATAGAGTTGCTCATAGCGAGCATATAACTCATGATAGCGTGCCTGTGCCTGCGGATCCGGCACATAAGACGTGCCCGGTCGATAGACATGGTTGAAGGCGTCCTGCTCGTCGCGGAACACCCCGGTGCCGATCCCGGCGAGAATGGCAGCTCCCAACGGAACCGCCTCCTCCAAGGCGGGGACCTCCACCACGATGCCGGTCACATCCGCCTTGTTCTGCATCCATAACGGGTTTTTAGTTGGACCGCCGATCACCACGATTTTATCGCTGCGCACGCCCAGTCCCTGCCCGAAGGCACGGATAATCTCCAGAAACTGATAATTCAAGCCCTCGATGAGTGCGCGAAACAGGTCGCCGCGTCCGGTGATGTTGCGCAGCCCGACGAACGCGCCAGTGGATGTTGGATCCAGCACCGGACAGAAGCTGCCCGACATGTGCGGCAGGAAAAAAACCCCATGGCTTCCGATCGGCGATTGTGAGGCGAGGGAGATCAGCCGCGCCCACTCAGAGGCACTCTCGTCAGCGCATGATGATGAGGATGAGGGCGGCAAACCGATCTCGCGCTTGGACCACTCCAACATGTCTGCAGCCACCGTCGCGCCCATCACGGTGTAGCGATCGCGGGCCACATGTGAGTCCACCAACACTCCCATGCGCTGCACCTCGGGCGTCAACACCGGCTGGCTGAGGGTTGAAACCACCATCTCCCATGTGCCGAGCACATCGAGCAACACGCCCGGCTCGAAAGCCCCAGTCGGCAGGCAACCGCAGCAGTAGTCGTGCCCACCTAACACGACAGGTGTGCCCTTTTTCAGTCCCGTGATCGAGGCCGCCGCTTGGTGTACACGCCCGATCAAGGTGCCTGCTGGCAACGGATCGCAGAGCAAGGAACGGTCGATTCCCGAGCGCTTCAGGAAATCGTCATTCCAAGTGCGCGTCCGCTGGTCGAACAGGAGGGTGGTCGATGCCATGCTGTAATCCGTGGCCGTTTCGCCGCACAGCATGAAGTTAACAAAATCTTCTATCAAAAGCCACTTGTGGGTTTTGCTGAGAATTTCCGGCTCATGTTCTTGCATCCACCGCAGCCGCAGCGCGGTATTGAAGGGCCAGACTTGATTGCCGCCGCAGGCGAACTGTTCGTCAGCCCCGATATGCTCAAGCCACCATGCCTGCTGCGCTGCCGTCCTCGGGCAGTGCCAACTGATAAAGGGATAGAGCCATTTCCCGGCTTTGTCGATCGGCACGCCGTCCATGCCCATACCGGTGACCGCCACGCCCAGAATCTCCCCGCCCGAAACGGCCGACGTCACGGCGCGCACGGACTGGGCGATGCCCTCCCAGATTTGCGCGGGCTGCCACACGGCCCACTCCGGATGGGCCGGATCCGGGTGGCAGCACTCGGTCGCCACGTCCTGCTTGGCGACCACCCGGCCGTCTGTTCCGAACAGCACCGCCTTGAGATTGGTCGAACCGACATCGATGCCTAAGAGGTAGCTCATGTGGACCTTTCGTTGCTTATGGTTTAGGAAAACGCCTCGCCTACCCCGGCGTCGTCGAAATCAAGTTTGATGGGATAGCGGCCATAGGCTTTGATGGTGCTCAGCATGGCCAGATAGTTCAGGGGTGCCACAGACGAGTGGATGCTGTTGCTGGAAGACAGGATCAGGCCGCCGCCTGCGGACGCCGCTTGCATCACGCCCAGTGTTTCTCTGACAACTTCCTCGGCGGTGCCGTTGACGAGGGTTGTCGCGCAGTTGACATTGCCTTTGAGCGCGAATCTCTGGCCATACGTCCGCTTCATCAGGGCGATATCCATGCCGCCCAGGGGATCGATTGGATCCAGGCAGTCGAACCCCACATCAACAAGCATATCCATCAGTGACATGATGTTGCCATCGGTGTGCTTGATCACCGGCAGGCCGTGGTCGTGAAAGCCCTTGACCACACGCTTCAGTCCCGGATAGAGCAGTTCCCGGAACGTGTCTGGCGACATAAAGGGTGCCTGGCAGGAAGCATAATCGTCGCCGGTGAAGACGAAATCCGCACCATGCCGCGCGGCCTCGCCGGCTAACTGAATATTCAGGTCCACCGACAACTCCACAAGTTTGGCGACCAGTTCCGGCTCGGTGCACAAAGCCATCATCAGTTCCTGAAAGCCCATCAGATTGCGCGGAATCGACAACACGTCGTTCAAGTGGACGCCGATGGCATACTTGCCTTTGTAGCGTGCGACGAGTTTTTTGAGGCTCTCGAAGCGATGTGGCGCGAAGGCATCCGGCACCTGATAGGCCTGAAAGTCCTCCATGGTCTCAATGACGGCCTGGACGACTGTCGAGTGCTGTTCCTCGCCCTTTTCGATCACGCTTCCCCACTCGTTTTTGAAGCGCTTGGGAGCAATCTGCACGGTCGTGAAATCCGGGGCCGTCAGCATCGCGTCTAGACCCATCCTGATCGTAAACTCTTCGGTCGTTGCGCCGGGACACAATGCGTGTCTGATTTTCTGATCGATAATCCATTCGAAGTGCGGGATGCGGTCCGGTTCCCCGTTGCGCAGCACCGTCATCACCCGTTCCGCAGAAGTCATTCCCTTCATATATGTAGTTGCATTATTTTCGGCCTTTGGCCTCGGTTAGTGCCAGCCCGACCTCACGGCTGCGATGCTGCGCATCCCAACCGAGGGCTTCCCCAACAATCTCAGCAAGTTCGTTGAGCGCGGCTTCGCTCGCTCGCCCTAACAGCGTGATCACGCTGCGCCGCCGCACCAGATCCGAGAGGTGAAGCACCTGTTCTTGGGTGGCAATCATGCGGATTTCGCCCACCGTGTAGTCGGGAAGCGCCTTGAGCGCCAGCCGCCAATCTGGCTCCGGTTGGTGGGCCAGACGCTCCGCCTCGGTTCCGTAGCGCTCCAGCAATGCGGTCATGCGCACTGCGGCAAGTCCGCTGGTGGCCGCCACTCGTGCGATCCACTGCCGCTTTTCCGCTTCTCCTTTTGGATATCCTGCCACCCCGTAATAAAAGCGATCGCGGGTGGACAGGACCCGGCTTATGCCAAACCTAGCTAAGAGTTTGTCGGCCACCTGCTCTGCGAAGGCCCGGAAGGTGGTTAGTTTTCCACCGATCATGCTATAGATCGGGATACTTCTGTTAGCGTCAGCCTCAGATATTGCCAGATGATGGGAGCGCGGGACGCGGCTGGTGTAGTCCAAACCGGATGCGGGCAGCGGGCGCACTCCGCAGAAAACATGCACGATATCGTCGTGCGACAACTTCAATCCGGGGAAGACGCCTTTGAGGGTTTGCATCATGTAGTCAATTTCAGAGTCCTCACACACCGCGTCGTCCGGGTGGACCACACGGATGTCTGTCGATCCCATGATGACTTTGTCCAAGACCCGGAAGACGATGCAAATCCGGCCATCCGTATGTTCGTAGTAAACCATGCGGTCTCCCAGCGCGTCATACAGGGATGGATTGTCGATGACCAGGTGCGAGCCCTTGGTGCCGCCCATGAAGTGAGTCTCGACACCCAGTATTTTGTTAGCATGATCGACCCAGGCGCCGGTGGCGTTGACGATCGCCTTTGGGCGGATCTCGATGGTCTCGCCGCTGACTTGATCGCGCAGCTGGACGTGGTCGCGATCGGACTTTTCCGCGTACACGTAGTTGAGTGAGGCGCAGGTTGGCATGACGCGGCAAGCTTCGCGGGCCATGTCCAGACACAAGCGTTCGGGCTGGCTGATCCAAGCGTCCCAGTAGGTGACGGTGCAGGCGATATCGCGTTTGAGTTGTGGAATTTCGGCCAAGGATTTGGCCTTTGAGAGGATGAAGTGGCGCGGTGTCTGGCGGTCTTTGCGCGTGATCAGGTCATAGCAAGACAGGCCGAGTTTGACGATCACGGCGCCGCGACCGCCGGGCGTCACAGGAAATCCAAAAAAGACCAGGGGGGATTTGATCAGGCCAGCGAACCACGAGGTGATAGGCATGGTTGTGCGCAGCGGTGCCACATAGTGCGGGGCATACTTGAGCAGGAGGTTGCGCTCGTGAAGTGCCTCGCTCACCAGTTTGAACTCGGCGTTCTCGAGATAGCGCAGGCCGCCGTGAATCATGCGGGAGGATTTTGAACTGGCCCCTGCCGCATAGTCGTCCTTATCGACCAGAATACAGCGCAATCCCTGCAGGGCAAGTTCGCGCAAAAGCCCGGTTCCGTTCACCCCGCCGCCAAGGATCAACACATCACAAGCCGGATCCGCCTTGATCTCGCTCCACGCGGACTCTCTGGTTCTCATGATTTTAGCAAGCGCTTGCGTTCCTCGCCCAGCGCGTCTGCAGCAATCATTGCATCCACGATGTCATCCGGTGTTACCGGGAACGGATGATTCTCGCAGAGGGAACCGGGGCCCCCACAGATCTCGCCGATGCGTGCCAACCGCTCGCGAGTCACGCCTGGCAATCCGAGATCCGCAAAGGTCACCGGTAACCCGATCGAAATCTCGAAATCGACGATCCGATGAGCGAGCGCGACCGGCATATCGTCGTCCAGACACAACTGGGTGATGATCCCGAAACCCACCTCATGTCCGTGCATCAGACCATGGCACTCGGGATACGACGGAAGGCAGTTAGCAATCATGTGCGCCGTTGCACAGCCGCCACTCTCAAATCCCAGCCCGGAGAGCAGGACATTCGCCTCGACGACCTTCTCCAGCGCCGGCGTCACAATTTTTTTCTCTACTGAACGCTTGGCCTCGAGGCCGTGCTCCATCAGAATGTCATAGCAGAGGTGGGCCAAGGCCTTTGCGGCCATGGTGGCCGTGCCACCTGCCAGATTCGGGCTGCGTTTCTTGGAACAGGCATCTGCCTCGAGCCATGTGGACAAAGCGTCGCCCATGCCCGCCACAAAGGTTCGCACCGGTGCCTGCGCGATCACCTGTGTGTCCACCAAGACCAGATCGGGATTGGTTCCCCAGCTCTCGAACCCGTTGCAGTTTCCCTGCTCGTCATACCAAACGGTAAAGGAGCTGGTGGGCGAGTCGTTAGAGGCCACCGTCGGACAGGTTACGACCTTGACGCCCGTTGCTGCCGCGGCGGCCTTGGCCGTGTCGAGTGTTTTGCCGCCACCGACGCCCATGATCACATCCACTTTTCGTTCTTGGATGAGTTGTGCCACGCGTGCCGCCTCGGCCTTGGTCGAGTCTCCGTTGAACAACACATCTTCCACTGTCAGGCCGGCACCCTGAAGGCTGGCCAGGAGGGTTTCGCCCACAATGGCTTTCACTTGGGCGTCCCACAACGTCATCACACGTTTTCCTAACGCGCCGACCAACACGCCTGCCTCGCTTAGAGCATTCCGTCCCTGGACATACCGTCCGGGTGCAATAAAAACCTTGTTCATGTGTTTTTTAGATAAGAATGGAAGGGTTCAGGAGATTCCACCATGGAGCATCCCTTGACAGATGAGCAAATTTCCATCCATGAAGGCAATCATTATTTCGAGCCGCCCAAGTTTTCCTTATTTCACTTTAGCTGAGGTCCCCGCCGCCGCCGCTAAGCTCGGGTCTCCTAAAACCCTCTGATCACCTGATCCATGGCCACGTCGTGCGCTTGGCGGAAGGTGTCGGCGACGCATTGGATCGGGTGACAAATGCCCACTTTGAGGACATCCGGGCGGGCGCTGGCGAGGGCTCGGTCGTAGTAGCCGCGGCCGCGACCGAGGCGCCCGCCGTTGGGATCGAAGGCCAAGCCGGGGCACAAGAAGACATCAATTTCGGGTATTAGTACGCGGGGCAGGACAGGGGATGGCTCGCGGATGGGGCCAGAGGCGAGTGCCAAGTCGTTTGCCACATCTAACACCTCGTGAAACACCAGGTCCTCGCCGGAGATGCGCGGGAAAACCCAGTGCCTGCCTGGGTCCCACGCCACCAGCGGCAATAAATCCACCTCCCCGGGAAGTGCCGCGTAGAGCGCCACCGTCCGCAAGCCCGGCCGGGCTAACAGCCAGCATCGTGCCGCCTCGCAGACGGGTTCCGAGTCAAGCGGTCCGGCGCGCAGAATCTGGCGCATGGCTTTGCGGAGTTGGTGCTTTTTGTTGGAGTCGTCGGGAATTGTCACTTGCCAAGCGGGGGGATCAGCGCATACTTTGCCGGATGAATCGCATTTGGCAAGCCGTGTTGATTTTCTCGGTGACGTTGTTGGCGGTGAACGCGGACGATGTTGCCAAGCCCTTGGCGTGGGTGCCGCTGCAAATTCAGTTCAGCGCGTTTTCCAGTGATCTCGGGATGCTGGATGCGGAGCGCCAGGAATACGCCACGAATCTGGCGAATTGCGCCGCCACGGGCATCACCCAAGCCAAGGCGACGCCACCCTCGCTGGAGGTGGCCCGGCGCTTGCTGACGTTGGCGCTGAACCTATCGCCGCGCAACAAACGCTCGATCATCGTCAATTTTCAACTCGGCAAAGGCCTGCTGCCCGAGGTTGCCAAGGGCGATTACAGCCCGCAGGTGCTCGCCCGGCTGTTGCTCACCCGAGGCCAACTTCTGGTCAAGCAGGAAAGCCCGGAAAACCTCATGCTCGCCCGTATGTTCTTCCAGCTCGCCGCAGAACTTGATTCTAAAAACGAGGAAGCGGTGTATGCCAGCGAGGTGGACCGGCTCGACCACGGCAACGTGGATTGGACGGTGCTGACCCGGCCACGGCCCGCACCGGAGGCAGTGGTGCCCCCGGACAAGGAGTTGATAAAGGAACCGGGCAAAGAACCCGCAAAGGAAACTTTGCCAACTAAAATTGTGCCCAAGGATGTGCCCAAGGAACGCTCGCCGCGTAGCGGCCCGCCGCCCAGGTAGTAGCGGCTGCGGGTTGCCACGGTTCACTGGAACGGGGGGGGAATCAATGAGTTTTGGCTTGGCGGGCAGGTCTTCTGGAGGGCACCGCTCATCGGGGTTCCTCCATTTCTTTCAATTTATTCCATTTTCCTCATTGACGGCGCATCGAAAATAGACGCTCGTTCGCGGCGTGGTAGTACACCGTTCATTTTCGTCATCGCTATGAGATTTGTTGGATATGTGATCAACGCTATTCGTGAGTGGAATGTACTGCCGGAGGCGCGAATTGCCGGCCTCATTGCACTGCCCATCGTATTGGGGGTGTTGGCCATTCCCGGGTATCGGATCGTTTGTGGCTATCATGCGGATGAGAGCCTTGAAGCGGCAAAGGTGGCGGCTCGCAATGGCGACTGGGTCACAGCCCGTGACCAAGCCAGCAGGGTTTTGGAGCATCGCCAGGACGACTTCGATGCCTATCGGATTTGGGCGAAGGCGCTGGCCAAGCTGGGCGGGCCGCTTGTAGGTACGGCTGCCGGCAAAGTCTTGACCGATGCGCGTGCCACCCGTGATGACCGCCTTGAAGCGCTGCGCGTCGTGGTGGCCCAGGCACCGCAAGCGCTGGCCTTGGACCTCTATAAGAACCTGTCGCCGGAATTCACGGCCCAGGCGGCGTTTCGAGCGGCTGTCGTTCCCCTGCGCATTCAGCGGGGCGAAAGTGAACTTGCGGAGAAGGAGTTGCGTGAAGTGGTCAGGCCGGGCGACGGCCCCGATGTCCACCTCGAGCTGCTGCGCGTCCTCTGCAGCCGTCAGACTCCTGAACGGGTTGCCGAGGCACGGCAGATTTTTTCAGAATTGGTCGCGGCAAATGCCATCGACCAAGCGTTAGAGGCCCTGCCATTGCTCGGTTCTGTCACCGGTGGACTGGCATCAAGCGAGCCCTTGCCAGATCTGCCGACCTGGCTCAGCCATCAGCCAAAGGCCAAGGCCAGCCACCACCTTCTTGGAATCAATCCTGCAATCGATGCCCAGCCGACAGAGGCAGCTCATTGGTATGAAACCGCAGTTGGGCGATTTTTGGCAAGTGACCCCGGGCCGCTCGGGGCTTGGCTCATCCAGCACGGACAGGTTGAGATGGCCGCCAGAGTCTTGGAGAAACACGCAGCTTCCGACGCGGATGCGTATCTGGTTCGCCTGCGGGCGCTGTTGCTCTTGGAGCAGCGACCCGCCATTGAGGCTGCGTTGCGCAGGGCACCAGCATCGGTGGATTTTGTGGAGGTCGAGATGGCTCGAGCTAAATTCGCGATGCTCTGCGCCAACCCAGTCGCCACCCATGCCGCCTGGACCCGGGCCGAGGGCCACGCGGCATTCGACACCACCCGCAACCGGCTCATTGAAATCGCCCGCACTGCCATGGATTGCCATGACATGGCGGCCGCAGCCGATGCCTGGGTGGAAGCCATCCGTTTGGGCTGGGGCCCGTTGCCCCTCTACGGTGATTTGCGTCCGATCTATGCATCGCTGGCGGCTGCGGGGCGCTCGGAGGATTTGCTAGAGATATTCCGGGTATTCCGTCGTTTTGAGCCGTCCAATGCCGAGTTGCAAAACCATGCCTGCTATCTCGGCTTGATTCATGCCGCCGAGTCACCAGATCAAGTGGCAACGGCCACACTGAAGCTCATTGGAGAGCAGGAATGCGCCGACTTTTATGTCACGCTGATGTTGGCCGAGATGCTCGATGGACGGGGTGCCGATGCGCTGGCCTGCCTGCCGAAATTGCGAGACAGCAAGGATGTGCCACCGATGATGGTCACCGCACTTGAAGGCACTGCCCAGGTGCTCAGTGACCAAACTGAGGCGGGGACGGGTTTGCTCAAGGAGGTGGACTGGCGCAGTTTCATGCCGCAGGAGCGCCGTGTTTTCCGCGACCTTCTGGTGAAGCATAAAATCTCCGGGCAGCCTGTTCCCGGTCTCGAAAAACTCAAGTTTGAAGCCAACGCCGCCGACCACCTCGATAAGGACGGCACCCGTGGTGACCCGAGAGTCCGCTGATCGCGGCGGTCTCAGACAAATTGGCGGAGTTCGTCGGCTTCGAGGAAATCCTGGCCATAGATCAGGTGGGCTAGCAGTGGCACCCCGGCGAGTCCGGCAAGCACGCCTTTGTTGGTGATCATGGCGGTGTCCATTTCATCCTCTAACTGGTTGAGAATAATCCCGGCGCAGGTGAGGCCGCGAGCACGGATGGCATTAACGGTGAGCAGGACGTGGTTGAGACAGCCGAGGCGGTTGGCGGCCACAACGATGACGGGCAGGGCGAGGGCGGCGGCAAGATCGGCGACCCGCAGGCCGGGGGCCAGTGGCACCTCCCAGCCGCCGACGCCTTCGACGAATACGGAGGCGTGGCGGGCGGCCAGGTGATCATATCCTAACATCAATTCGGCGAGGGTAACGCAACGGTTTTCCAGGATACCGGCGACGAGCGGTGCCAGGGCGGGTTTTAAGAACACGGGGTTAACCTCGTCGCGGGACAGGTTGCCGGAGGCGGCGGCGAGGATGGTGGCGTCCGCGTGGTTGCCGCAAGCCACGGGTTTGTAGCCCACGGCGTCGATACCGGATTGGCGCAGAGATTCCAGAATCAAGCGGGTGACGTAGGTTTTGCCTACGTCCGTGTCGGTACCGGTGATGAATGCGCTCACTGCCAAGGCGTGGCCTAACTCACGCCCCGGGTCAAGCGCCATGTCTGGTCGGAGAAGAGAAGAGGTTGAGATTTGAACCGCTGATAAGACGGATGAAGAGAAGAGGAATTTTGGATTTTGGATTTTGGCTTTTGGATTGGGCGCTTGCGGTTTTGGTAGCTTGATTTGTGGGCGGAAGCTCGTGCGTTCGATCACAAAAGCCCGTTCAGCGTATTCTGGCTTCTTTGCGAGAATTGTTTTGAGATTTTCTGTGGGAAACTCTTTGCCGAACCGTGCCTTGCTTTCAGCGCTGACCTGTCCCTTACCCTCATATTCGACGCAGGCTGCGAGAAACGATAGACTGAGAATTCCTCCCTTAACGTGGCTAAGCCCGGCGGAGCGCCTGACGCAACCGCATAATCGCCACATCTGACAGAATCGAGACCGGGCGCGAGCGGTCAACGGTGGTGAGATCGTGTTGTTGGCCGCTGCACTCAAGGCCACGGCTGGCGACCTGCTCAATGCGCTCAGGGTTGCGCAGGCGGTGGCTGTGGTGCGGCAGGGAGCGGCTGAGAGGGAGGGCGTGGAGCATAGGAGATTCGAACTCCTGACCTTCTCATTGCGAACGAGACGCTCTACCAACTGAGCTAATGCCCCTCTGCTACAGGCGACGCACCTTAACCCGTTGGAAACCAAAGGGCATAAATGGCTGCTGCGGATTGGTACCATGCTCAAACCGGGGAGCAAGCGCAAAATACCAGAGGGGCGGATATTTTTGAGATTCCCGCTTCCTATTTCAACAGGACGGCCACGGGCTCCGTGCCATAGAATATTGCTGACGGGCGATTCCTGGCTTGCCAACAGGCACGGCCGAGACTATCCATCCGCCGACAAGTCCGCGCCTCAGGTAGGGTCCTGCCAAACCGGCGAGTTCTATTTTTAGCCCCCCCCTTTGCCTCCCGTGCGAGCTCTCCTGAAACGCCAACTGATGCAGTCCCCGCACCCACTCATGGGCTTGCGCATCCACTGGCTGGGTCTGATGATGACGATGACGATGATGGTGGTGATGACGGCGGCGCAAGCGGCACCCCCGGGCGCCCTGCCTGCCGAGGGCATTCAAAAGTCGCTGCTTGATGAGTTAAACGTGGCGAGGACTGCGCCGATGAAATACGTCGGGTATCTCAAGGACCACCGCCGCGAATTCAAGGGGCTTGTTTATGTCGGCTTCGGGGGCACCCGATTGATCACCCAAGAGGGCGTCACGGCCGTGGATGAGGCGATCGCCGCCCTATCCAAACAGCCGCCGCTCGCCCCTCTGAAATTCTCGCAAGGGCTGGCCCGCGCGGCTCTCGATCACGTGCTGGACAGCGGCCCGAAAGGACTCGTCAGCCATGAGGGGGCCGATGGCAGCAGCCCCGCCGCGAGGGTCGGGCGCTATGGCGATGTCGGAAGCGCTTCAGGCGAGTGCATTTCCTATGGTTTCTATGAGGCCCGGCAGATTGTCATGGCCCTCATCATCGACGACGGGGTTGCGAGCCGCGGGCATCGTGAGATCATCTACAACGGTAACTACCGTTTGGTGGGCATTGCCAGGGGGCCGCATCAGACGTTCAAGACCCTGTGCGTGATCGACTTCGCCGACACCTTCAAGGACGATCCCACAGCCATCCGCAAGCGGCTGTCAAAACCCACCGATAAGTGAATTTCCCCTAACATAACAACACTCCCATGCAGACGACAGATTTGGATGACTTGAAAGAATTGGTGGCTGAATGGCGCGCGGAACACGCCGCCCAAAAGAATAAAGAGAGACGCGACCAATGGACGAAATACGTGTCGCTGACAATGGTCGTCATCGCTGTGCTCGCGGCCATCGCAACCCTCAAGGGCGGCGCGTTCTCCACACGCACATTGAAGGAGATGAACGAGGCGACGTTCAATCAGGCGAAGGCCTCCGACCAATGGGCGTTCTATCAGGCAAAGTCGATCAAACAAAACCTCTATCAACTCGAGCTGGAGCGCCTCGCCGCCGCGCCGGCACCAGATGCAGCGGCACTGGCAAAAATGCAGGACAAGATCGGTAAATACGACAAGGACAAGGCCGACATCACGGCCAAAGCTGAGGCTTATGAAGTGGCGCGTGAAGCGGCCCGCGTGAAGGCGACGAGCGAGGCGGAGCATTCGCGGGAAATGGGTTTGTCCATCACGCTATTTCAGGTGGCCATCGCGTTGGGGGCCACGGCGCTCATTGTGAAGAAGAAGCCGCTGTGGGTGGTATCGACGGCACTGGGCATCCTGGCGGCGGCGCAGATGATTTACGTGCTGCACTTCATGCCGCTGTGAGGCGGATGGCGGCCTCACTTGTACTGAGCACGCCGGAACAACCAGAGTCCGATGGCGACGCAGAGCAGATTGGGGGCCCAAAGTGCCAGCGTGGCCCCGGCAGTGGTTTTGCTATCATTGGCCACCATGATGAACAGGAAGTAGCCAGTGCCGAGCAACAAACTCATCAGCAATCCGCCCGAGGAATCGCGGCGCCGCGTCTGAATCCCCAGCGGCACCGCGACAAAGGCAAACGCGAGACAGGCGAGCGAAAACGAATAGCGCTCGGTGATCTCGGTGCGGTACTTCACCAACTGTTCCGCCGTAAGCTCCGGGTGCCTGCGCAGATATGCAGCGATTTCGTGATTGGTCATGGCCGTGGGTTTGGACTTTTCCGTCTTGGCGACGCCGTAGGGAATGAGATAGGGCTCTGCCTCCTCGGCAAAAAACATCTCGACGGTGCCGTCCGGCTTGCGGGTCTCGAAGCTGGCGTTGTACAACTTGAGACGCAGTTCCTTTTTTGCGTCATCCACCACAAACGTGAAGCGCTCTGCATGCAGATAGGCATCCAGCGGAACATCGGCGGCCGCGTTCGCCGGGGCCCGGTACAGGTGCAAACCCATGAAGGAATCCCCCTTCTGGTCTTCCACAAAAAACTTCACGTCCTGCAATCCGGCATGCACCATCCCCGGATTCAGCAAGGAGCGCGGGTCCCGCTTGGCCTGCTCATACAGCAAATCGGTGAGCGACCCCCGGGCCTGCGGAACGATGTTGATATTGAGCCACAGGCAAACCCCGCATAGCAGCGCCGCAATCACAAACACCGGCACCACCAAACGGCCCAAACTCACCCCGGCCACCCGAAAACTGGTAATTTCCTGATCCGACGACATTCGGCCAAATACCAACAGCACCGCCGAAAGAAAACCCCACGGAATGGTGAACATCAGCGAAAATGGCAAAACCGTCAGCACAAAACGCAGCACCAGCCAAAGCGGCGCATGCTTGTCCACCAACAGCGGCCGGATCTGTTTGAACAAATTTCCCAGCAGTAGCACCATGCTCAGCACCAATATCGCCAACAGCGTGCCAAACAGCACCTGTCGTCCGATGTAGCGGTCAGAAATTCGCATTGTGTCGCGGCAATTTGCCTGTGCTTCCCCGGACTGTCCAGAAACAACGCTACAATTCACCTCATGCACAGCGGCAGTCACAGACGCGCCGCTACAAGGCCACCTCATGCGCATCGGCGGTCACAGACGCGCCGCTACAGGGCGTCCCACTATCTTCTGCCGTAGAGCGGGCCATAGGTGCTGCAGGCGCGGAAATCGGCTGCCTCGAGATTGGCGGTGCCAAAGGCATTCCAAGCGCTGGGGCGGAACACGCGGGCTTCGTCCACGTTGTGCATATACACCGGGATGCGCAACATCGCCGCCAGCGTGATATAGAGGTGCCCGACGTGGCCACAGGTCATCACACAATGATTGGCACCCCAGTGGTTCATCACGTCGTAAGCACTGCGAAACGGACCCCGGCCATTGAGAATGGGCGCAAACCAGGTCGTCGGCCAGGTCGGGTTGGTGCGTTGGTCGAGGGCGTCGTGGATGGCATCTGGCAACTCGACGGTGTATCCTTCGGCAAGCTGCAGGGCTGGCCCGAGGCCATCGACGAGGTTGAGGCGAAGCATGGTGGCGGGCATGCCACCGCGAGTGCGGTAGCGGGTGCTCATGCCGCCGCCGGGGAAATATTCGGAAATTGACGGATGCCAAGTGGTGGCAGCGAGGCACTTGGCGACTTCCTCCTCGGTGATGTCCCAGTGCGGCTTCATCACCGGTTGGCCCTCGGCGTCGCTGCACTGACCGGTGCCATCGAGTGCGGCGGCACCTGAGTTGATGAGGTGCAGGATGCCGTCGCCGACCAACGGGTCGGCGAGGCGCTGACCTGACGCCTGCTCGATGGCATCGAGACTCCAGTACGTCCGCAGGTCGGCGAAAATCTGCGCCGTGTTGGTTAATAGCCAGCCAAACAACATGCCCGCGCCATTGAGCGCATCATTCTCGGTGGCCACAATGTAGGGCGCACGCTTGCCATTCCAGTCGAACGACGAGGACAACATGGCCTCGAGAAAATCCCCGTTAGGAAAGTGATCGGTCCATTGCCGCTGGCCCTGGAAACCCGCAGCGATGGCATTGCGGCCACGGGCCTGTTCGTGCAAGCCGGCGGCGGCGAGTTGAGGGTTGCCCACCATCAGGTCCCGGGCAATAAGGGCCATCTTGACGTTGGTTTCCCACTCGGCATCAAGTTGCTCGCGGCTGCGGATGCCCGTTTCGCCATTGTAATCGGC
>Ga0073936_10001784_pt1 | contig 32831 bp, 32 predicted proteins | sample AliMusrvi5mmetaG_FD_87041 | JGI IMG/M metagenome (GOLD analysis project Ga0073936, IMG submission 87041) | Freshwater lake bacterial and archeal communities from Alinen Mustajarvi, Finland, to study Microbial Dark Matter (Phase II) - Alinen... | ecosystem: Environmental > Aquatic > Freshwater >...
GGGGACCGAGGGGGTGAGTTCTTCCAGGGTCGCACTTGGGGACCGAGGGGGTGAGTTTTTTGGGGGATCAGCACGCGTCAGAGACGCGCGCTATTGGCATCTTTATTTTTTCCCGGTCGAGAAGAAATTCGGCTTGTATGTCACCATCACATAGGCGTATTGCGCCCATTTGCTGGTGCCTTCCTTGAGTTTCTGCTGAAGTTCCATCGTTTTTGTGGGGAGGAAAAAGCTGTATCCGGCCATCAGCTCAAAATTCTGAACGGGTTTCCACAGGTAAGTCAGGTCGATCTCATGCCCGAGACTCTTTGATACCGCTGTATACGGAAGTTGTCCTTTTGCCGGCTTTTCAACCAGGAGAAATCCCTTGGGAAGGCTGAACCAACGCCAGTTTGCTTCGATCGTCATTTTATCATTCAGTGTGATCGTGGCCTTTGCATAGAGGTCGTTCAGGCCGGTACTGAGGTTGTCCTTCACAAGGGTGTTGAACAGGTCCATGTAGCCGTACATCCGGTGCGCTGTGCCATATAAGGTACTGAATCCCTTTACGGTGGTGCGCCATGCTGCCGTGTCTGAAAAATCATTCCCGCTCATATGGTCGTACCCGATAAGGAGGCGGAACGGCTTCACGATCTGGTAACTGACAGCTGCGGTATAGAAATTTGCATCGATCTTCCTGGAATCCTTATAATGGCCTCCCTGGTAATACCCGGATAAAAAGAAGGTCCATTTTTTAAGATTGTAGTTGATATTGGCGCCAACCGTGGCCCTGGCATACTGTGTGCCCGGATAATCTTTGGTGGTCGTGGTGGAAGTGACTTTCGGCAAAATCGTCGTCCCGATGATGGAATCATTATCATTGCGTATAAACAGGGTGTCATAAGTGGTTTTACTGGTGGTGGATGAACTGCTGGGTTTCTGAAAACAATCGACGAGTGCAAGCAAAGAAACCGTCAATTTGTTGTTGAAGAACTTTTTCTGCTCGTAGAGGTACATCATGTATTTATAGTTGTTTTTAACCGGGTATGAGTTGAGATATGACGAGGCCGGTGCAATGTTGTTAATGGCAAATCCAAAGTCTCCACGATAACTTACACCGGGTACTTCCCACTGTGCCACAGCCACATCGTGGGTTGCGCCCCACATGCTCCAGTTCGACATCCCGAGAAAACGTTCATCATCATATACCAGTTCCATGCGTCCGGCCTTGACGGAGAATCTTTCAGTAAATGCATATTTCAACCAGGCTTCATACACATTGACTGTGTTTTTGGAGATTGTATCGGATGAATAGTTGTTCTGCCCGAACACCCAGGCATCATAAAGCGAAAACCGGGTGGTTATTTTATCCGTTTTATAATCAAACACCAGCCGTGCCCTGCCGAGGATATCCGTGTAAGGGACCCTGGAGGAATCTCTTAAAGCCTGGTACCCATCCCGTAATTCACCGCGCATGCGGAATTCTCCTGAAATATCGAATTGTGCTTTCAATGTGACAGAGATAAAAAGAAGAAAAAGGAGGGAGAGGATGTTTTTAAGAAGAACACTTTTCATATATGCAGATTTGATTCATGTTTATCGAGCGCAAAATTAAAGAAAAAGAATTGTGGCTGTGAACGGGTTAACATGACATTTAACATGTTTTTATGCTAATTTTACATACTGAACTTATAACTATGAATATCCGGCAATATATTCCAAACACCATTACCACACTTAACCTGGTATGCGGCCTGGTTTCCGTAACTCTCGCCATGGAGCACAATCTTACAGGGGCAGCATTACTGATTCTCCTGGCTGCTGTATTTGATTACCTTGACGGGACAGCCGCGCGTCTTCTCAAAGCCTACTCGGAACTTGGGAAACAGCTTGATTCACTGGCCGACCTGGTCTCTTTTGGAGTGGCTCCGGGCATCATTATCTTCCAGTTGTTGTCCGTACATTGTGAGGGGGGATGCAACATCCTCGAGCGGATGCATATCATTCCATATTTAGCCCTGCTGATCCCGGTTTGTTCAGCTCTTCGCCTTGCAAAATTCAATATTGACACCAACCAGGAGATCAACTTTACCGGCTTGCCAACTCCCGCCAGCGCGATCTTCTTTGCCTCCATTCCCCTGATCCTGAATCTTCAGCCTCACATTTTCACCCTGATCCGGCTTGAATTCCTCCTGACTCTTTTTGCTAATCCACGTGCCCTTGCGATCCTTGCTGTCTTTTTTTCCTACCTCATGGTATCCGATATCCGGCTCTTTTCCATGAAATTAAAGTCGACAGGCTGGAAGGAGAATAATTTCCGTTACATCTTCCTGGCTTTTATCGCGGTCATGATCATCTTATTTTCACTGAGCGCGATCCCGTTTATCCTCATCGGCTACCTGCTGCTCTCCATGATCTTTCAGAAACAGCTTTGAGTACTTTTTGCGGATTTCAGCGGAAGTCGTATATTTGTCCTGCCAAACCTATGTAAGTTATTAACTTAAAAACAACACTATGAAAATGGTAAAGTATTTTTCCATGAGCCTGATGGCTTTATTATTTATTGTAAGCGGAATGAAAACCGTCACCGCTCAGAATGCTGCAAAAACCAGCACCCTGAAGATGAAAGTGGAAGTTCATTGTTCTGACTGCAAAGAAAAAGTTACCGAAGGACTGAAGAAAGTTGATGGCGTAAAATCCGTTAACGTTGATGTTCCTACGAAAATGGTCGAAATTACCTACGATCCTGCAAAAACCAATAAAGATGCACTTGTTAAGGCTGTTGAAAATATTGGCTACCGCACCGAATTTACCCCAAAGGATAAAAAGATCAAGAGCAGCTGCGGAATGGAAGAAGGCGGGAAGTGCCCTGGTAAGAAATAATGAACAATGAACAATGAACAGTGAGCAATATTAGTTCGCTGACTTTAGAAATTAGATCAATTAGATCAATTGGAAATTAAAAAGGGGCTTCTGCCCCTTTTTTTATTAACGCAGTTCGAAGTTCTGCCCGAGGTATACTTTACGGACATGAGGATCTTCGGCAAGCTCCTTCGATGTGCCGGCCATCAGAATGGATCCTTCAAAAAGGAGGTAGGACCTGTCGGTGATCGTAAGCGTTTCATGAACATTGTGGTCGGTTATCAGTACGCCTATGTTCTTTTCTTTTAATTTCCTGACGATATTCTGGATATCTTCAACCGCGATGGGGTCGATGCCGGCAAAAGGTTCGTCAAGCAGGATGAATTTGGGATCAACCGCAAGGCAGCGCGCGATCTCGGTACGTCTTCTTTCACCCCCCGAGAGTGTTATTCCGTAACTTTTCCTCACATGCTGAAGGCCGAATTCGGTCAGCAGGGTCTCAAGCTGATCCCTTTGCTTTTCCTTCGAAAGGGGGGTGAATTCAAGGATAGCGCGGATATTGTCCTCAACGCTTAGTTTACGGAATACCGAGGCTTCCTGGGCAAGATACCCTATCCCGCGTTGGGCGCGCCTGTACATGGGTTCCCTGGTGATATCCAGGTCATCAAGGTATACCGAACCGGAAAGTGGCTTGATCAGCCCGACGATCATGTAAAAGGAGGTGGTTTTACCGGCTCCGTTGGGCCCGAGCAGTCCCACGATCTCTCCCTGGTTCAACTCAACAGACACCTCGTTGACCACGGTTCTTTTGCGGTACTTTTTTACGATTTTATCTGTACGGATCATCATGGCAGGAATGCGCTTATCGGGTTAAAGGAATCAAAAGTATTATTTTTATACCACATCAGAAAGAAAAGTTCATTGAAACGAATACCCCGAATTTTGTTACATTCGGATTCTCCGCGTCGTGCAGGTGCGACATTCTCCAGATCGCATCCACCCGGAAGATCTTCAGAATATTCTCGATCCCGGCTCCGGCTTCCCAGTAAGGCGAACTGCTGAAACTGTGTAATTTGTCAGGAAACTCGGAATAACTGCTGTTTTTTTCGCTTAATGTGCCGTACACCCCTTTTACATAGACAACTTCACGCCATTTCAGCTTTCGTAAGAGGGGGATCCTGTTCAGAATAAGCCCGTTGAAATGATGCGTAAAGTAGCCGCTGAGATAAGTATCACTGATAAATTCGTAATAGTTCATGAGGTTTGATGAGTACTCGTCAAAAAGAAACGTCTGGTTCCCTTCGTGGATCTTCAGCAGGGGATAAGGCAGGGTCCCCCATATCTTACCGGATTCAATGACATATTTTGACCATCCGATGGCTCCGAAATTAAACCACTGCTGAAGGTTCAGACTGAGTTTGTGGTATTCATAATCACTCTTGAGCAGTCCTGGTATCCCATAGGTATAACTCAGCAGGATGATGGGGTATTCTGAGCTCAGGGTCATCCTGTAAAACTCCCCGTTGATGAAACGTTCACGGAAGGACAGCCTGGTATCAAGCCTGATCTCCGTTGTATAGATCGATGCCATGATCTTTTCGGTTGTGGTCTTCGGTGCAATGATAAACTGTGTTACACCCAGGGGAAAGATCTCCCGGTGAGTGAATGCCAGGGTATTTGATAGTCCGGAAAACCATTCATATTCATAAGCAGCTTTGTATTCCCTCACCATCGACAGTTTATTGTTGGGCCCCCTGTGAAAGAGTGAAGAAAGAATGTTGTCGGAAGCAAATGCATTCGGGCTTGTCCCAATCTGCTCCACATCCCATTTAAAAGAGGCGGTAATGTCCCGTCTGGGGATCTTGGAGACCATATATATGACATCCCCACCACCTTTAAAAGTGAGATCCTTCGTGCCATAAGCCAGGTAGCTTTCAAGCTGTATCTTTTTACTGAAATTGTTCCCTGTGCGGAATCCCAGCCGGAAACGGTTCCCTTCAACCCCGTTGAAACTGTACAACTTGAAATAGGGGCCAAGTTCCAGTTTGCCCCAGCTCAGGTATCCTGTTGTAATACCGTATACGATATCCACATAGGTTCTGAAGATGGGGAGGCTCTTTACAGAATCCACCATCTGGTAGATCCCCTTTTCATTTTTGGAAAGGCGTTCCGACCTTACATCTTCCCAGTAATCATCCGACTTCTTCGTGGCATCGGGTTCGATGAACACATTGGTAGGGAGGGAAAAAAAACGTTTGCTTTCTGCCACATCAAACTGGAAATCCCGGTAGCTTGTTGTCTTATGACCGTAAAAGCCAAGTGTTTTTTTTGAATTGTCAAGGATATTGAAGTCGACCATCAGCTCATCCCTTGTCAGCATCCAGAACTTCCCCGCCGCCCATTCAAAGGTCTGGTTCACACTCATATCGTTGATGAAGTTGAGGTTGGCATCTCCGGCAATTCGCATTTCGATTGATTTTACTGCAAAAGTGGTGTCCGTAACCCACATGTTGCCGGTAAAGGTGAGTTCCTGCTTTCTCCTGGGTTTGAATGCCAGGTGATAACACCAGTGATTCCCGATGAAGGCGCTGTCAACCAGGTAATACTTATAGTAATCGATGCCGAACTCTGCAATGGGGCAAACAAAATTCTTTTCAAAAAGCGGAAGGTAATCCTTGTAAACATCCACCTCCTGGGAGAGGTTCCCGAGAAACTGGGCTACACTCAGATTTTCAAGTCCGGAGATCTTTGAACCGACAATGATCTCCTTTTTTGAGCGGGGGCTTTTCCTGAAAAAGATATCCGACATCGTCTCAGTCAGGAAAACCGGGAGAAAAGATTTTCCATTCACCGTGGAGGTATCGATATAGCTGAATACGAAATCAAAAGGTTTAAGGAGCTTCCTGTTCTTCAGCCTTTCAGAAATATTGTTGGCGTCGACCTCGATCTTCGTATAGGCTTTATACTGGTAGGTCTCAAATGATTTCAGGGTATTTTCCCTGCGATGGGCAATGATCTTGTTCAGAATGACCTCTGCCGGGTTCCCGGTGTAGTGGATAGTTACTTCAGACAGGTTTTGCTTTTCCCAGGTAAGTTCAAAATTGATCTCCTGGAACTGTCCTTTCTGGAATTTCTTCGTTGTACCGGCATAACCGAGGAGGGAAGCACGGATGGAATCGGCGTTTGTGCGAATCTCGATTGCATAGCGGCCATCAAAATCGGTAAGGGTCCCGGTTGTGGTGCCCTTGATGACTATATTTACAAATGGGACAGGCTCTTTTGTCTCTGCGTCGGTCACTTTCCCCATGATTTTGGTTATCTGGGTGAATCCGGACAGGGGCAGGATCAAAAAAAGTATGAGGATCCGGATCATGGACATTGGCTGAAATACCGAAATTTGCGTGTTAGATAACTTCCAATAAACGGGCATAACCGGATTAAAGTATCCCCTCTTTAAGGATATCATGAAGGTGGATCATGCCGAGATACCGGCCTTTTTCAGCAACCACGAGTTGCGTTATGTTGCTTTTTCTCATAAGGTTGAGTGCGCTGACAGCCAGAATTTCCGGCCCGATGATCTTTGGGTTTACCGACATGATATCTGCTGCTTTGATCAGGCGGATATTGGTATTTCTTTCCAGCATTCGCCGGAGGTCACCATCCGTAATGATCCCGGCCAGTTGCTCCCCATCCATCACAGCCGTGGCGCCCAGCCTGTTCGATGAAATCTCGAGGATCACCTTTTTAATGGTGTCATTCAGCTGCACGGCTGGTTTGGAATTCCCGGTGTAGAGGTCGGAAACCTTCAGGTAAAGTTGTTTCCCAAGGACACCCCCCGGGTGAAGTTTGGCAAAATCACTGGTGGTGAATCCGCGGCACTCAAGCAGGCAAACTGCAAGGGCATCGCCCATGACCAGCTGGGCGGTGGTGCTGGAAGTGGGGGCCAGGTTATTTGGGCAGGCCTCCTTGGCTACCGTTGCATCAAGCACGAAATCAGCCTGTTTTGCCAGGTATGAGTCACGATTGCCCACAATCGCGATCAGACGGTTGCCCTGGTGTTTTATGAGGGGTATCAGGACTTTTATCTCGGGAGTTTCACCACTTTTTGACAGGCAGATAGAGATATCTTCCTTTTGAATGGTTCCCAGATCTCCATGAATGGCATCCGCCGCATGCATAAATATAGCGGGGGTGCCGGTTGAATTGAAAGTGGCTACAATCTTCTGCCCGATGATCGCGCTTTTCCCGATGCCGGTTACGATCACTCTGCCCTTCGACCTGTATATTAGCTCAACACACTTTACAAAATCATCGTCAATGGCATTAATCAGCCCCGAGATAGCCTCCGCTTCATTATTTATAGTAGCTTTGGCAATATTTTTTATTTCCTGAGGTTTTTTCAAGGAAGAATTATTAAATAAATTTGTTTTATCGGTAACGATTTATATTAAATTTGTATTAGAGGCAGCAATTTTTCACAAATAACTATGACTCGCTCAAAAGTACAAAAATTAATCGGAGTACAAAATGGTGGCTAAGAAGGACGATTTTAAACTATACGAAGTTCTAAAAAAAGTTTTTGGTTTTGACAGTTTCAAGGGAAATCAGGAAGCGATTATCAGGAATATACTTGCAGGTAAGGATACTTTTGTAATCATGCCTACCGGTGGCGGAAAATCCCTCTGCTACCAGTTGCCGGCGCTGATCATGGAAGGCACGGCCATCATTATTTCCCCCCTCATTGCTTTAATGAAGAACCAGGTCGACTCCATAAGGAGTTTCGGCACGGAAACGGATGTGGCACATTTCATGAATTCTTCCCTGACGAAGGTTGAGATAACCCAGGTCAAGAAGGATATCACGGATGGGAAGACCAAACTGCTCTATGTGGCACCCGAAACCATTACAAAGGAGGAGAATATCGATTTCCTGAAGTCGATCAAGATATCTTTTTATGCAATAGACGAAGCCCACTGTATATCTGAATGGGGACATGATTTCCGGCCTGAATACAGGCGACTGCGCCCTATTATTGAAGCCATCGGGCAGAAAGTGCCGGTTATTGCCCTGACGGCTACCGCCACCCCGAAGGTTCAGCAGGATATCCAGAAAAATCTGAACATGATCGAAGCCACCCTCTTCAAGGCTTCCTTCAACAGGCCAAACCTCTATTATGAGGTGCGGCCAAAAACCAAGGAGGTTGTCAAGGATGTAATAAAATACATCAAGGGAAACCAGGGGAAATCAGGAATCGTTTACTGCCTGAGCCGGAAAAAAGTGGAAGAGCTTTCAGAAACGCTGGTTGTGAACGGTATCAAGGCATTGCCTTACCACGCCGGACTGGATGCCAGCACGCGACGGCAGAACCAGGACCGCTTCCTTATGGAAGAGGTGGATGTGATCGTTGCCACGATTGCATTTGGTATGGGCATCGACAAACCCGATGTCCGGTATGTGATCCATCATGATATTCCGAAAAGCCTTGAGGGTTATTACCAGGAAACCGGCCGTGCAGGCCGTGACGATGGCGAAGGTAACTGCATAGCTTTCTACAGTTATGACGACATCCAGAAGCTTGAGAAATTCATGAAGGGGAAACCGGTTGCCGAACAGGAGATCGCCAAGCAGCTGCTTCTCGAGACCGTCGCCTATACGGAATCCTCTGTGTGCAGGAGAAAACAGCTTCTTCATTACTTCGGAGAGATCTCAAAGGAAGATAATTGCCAGAATTGCGACAACTGCCTTCACCCCAAGAAACGATTTGAAGGAAAGCAATACGTGAAGATCGCCCTGGATGCAGTTCTTGCTGTTAAACAGCAGTTCAAGCAAAAGCACATCGTCAATATCATCCTGGGAAAAAATACGGCCAGCATAAAGCAATACAAGCACACCAAACTGGATGTGTTCGGACAGGGCGGCGAAAAGGATGAGAAATTCTGGAATGCCGTTCTTCGTCAGACGCTTATTGAAAGGCTTCTGCTGAAAGACATTGATAATTACGGGCTGTTAAAGGTCAGCCAGGAGGGGATGGACTTTCTTAAAAACCCCTTCTCGATCATGCTTGTGGATGATCATGATTTTGAAAACATAGAGGAGGATGAGTTTTTTGCAGCAATGGGGTCCAAGACCAGCACTGCCGACAAAACCCTTTTCTCTATGCTGAAAGATCTGCGGAAAGAGATCTCCAGGAAAGAGAAACTTCCCCCCTTCGTTATATTCCAGGATCCTTCGCTGGAGGATATGGCTATTCAGTACCCGGTAACCACTGAGGAACTGAAACAGATCACGGGGGTAGGCGCGGGGAAAGCCACAAAATACGGCAAACCCTTCCTTGAACTTATCAAGGAATACGTCGAGGAAAACGAGATCATCCGCCCGATGGATATGGTGGTGAAATCGGTGGTCAACAAATCAGGGTTAAAAGTGTATATCATCCAGAATATCGACCGCAAGATCGCCCTGGAAGATATCGCCTATGCCAAGAATCTAAGCCTGAATGAACTGCTGACGGAGATCGAAAGCATTGTTTCCTCGGGAACGAAAATTGACATCAAATACTATATTGATGAATTCGTGGATCCCTACCACCAGGAGGAGATCTTTGAATATTTTCGCGAAGCAGAATCCGACTCTGTTGAGGAAGCATTGAATGACCTCGGTGAGGATGAGTATAACGAAGAAGAAATCCGGCTGATGCGCATCAAATTCATGTCCGAATTAGGCAACTAAAATCTATTATTTATGCAAGACGAAAATTTTGAAAAACCCGGAAACATCCGGGAAGAAGAGGTGGTATTTAATGCTTCCGCAAGCCCGGAAACGGATCAGCCAGGGAAGAAACAATCCTCCTTTCCTGTTAATATGGTGATGAATATCATACTGCTGGCTGGCCTGGCTGTGTTGTATGTTTTGTTTTTTACTTCAAAAAAGAGTTCCGAACCAACCATTCCCCTGGCTTTTCAGAAATCCGGCGGTTCGGGTATGAAAGTTGTGTTTGTGAACATCGATACCCTCAATTCAAAATATGAATATGTGAAGGTCATGAAGACCGAACTCGAAGGCACAGGCAAAAAGCTGCAGGCAGAGATACTGGCTGAACAGGGTGCATTTGAGAAGGAAGCTGCCGATTTTCAGAAACAGGTTGCAGCAAACACCATTGCTGAGGACAAAGCAAAGATTATCTACGAAAGCCTGATGCAGAAACAGCAGGGACTGGTCGAAAAAAAGGACCGTTACACACAGCAGGTTGCCGACAAGGAGATGAACATGAATATTGCCCTCATTGATACCGTTACCAATTTCCTGAAGCGCTATAACAAGGTGTATCACTACGATTATATCCTTGCTCACAAAAGCGCAGGGGAGATCCTGCTGGCCAACGACACCCTTGACATTACAAAGGATGTTCTCAAGGCTCTAAATGAAGAGTACAATGCCCGGAAAAAGTAACCTGAAATATCTCCTGGTTTTCTTTTTCATTCCGCTTTTTCCGGGCTGCAGTAACAGCCATTCCCGGAGACCTGATACCCTTGATTTACCTAAAGATTCGATCATAAGCCGTGAGCGTATGATTGATCTGCTCGTGGACATGCACCTGCTTGAAGGGGCATTAACAGGGGAGAAAAACAAGGGGATCCGTACCGAAGGAGTTGACGCAGTCTATTATAACGGCTTATTCCGGAAGTACAGGATTACCGGGAACAGGCTGAAAAAAAACCTGGAGTATTACCGGCAGGATCCGGAGGATTTCATCAAACTGTATGAAGAAGTTATTAAACGGCTTGAAGATTATTCGTTGCCGGGTAAAAAGACTGTAAAACCACTCCGGAAAAATTAATTCTTCGAATAGACAGCCGTGACATAGAGGAGATTGGCCCCGTCATTCCGGGTATACGACCAGTTGATCGTTGAGCCTCCTGAAATTATTCCATTCCCGTTTACGATCCATCCGTTGGAAAGGTGTTCGTCCTGTGAAAGCGAAATTGTACTTCCCGAGATATATGCGAATGCAGAGACGCCGTTGCCGGCATCTGAGAAATTCGAAATATAGACACCGTCCGTTGATGCATTATCTGCGGTTATCGTTACTTCGTAAGTCAGCTTTGTCCAATGTTCATTGACCAGCCAGTTTCCGATAAATTTGGAGCGTGCATCACCTGTAGCCGGATCTGTGGTAGAGTCCTTGGCACATCCGGCAAGGAAAAGCAAAGAAAGTACCATGATGCCTTGCAGAAGGAGAAATTTGGATTTCATAATAGTAGATGCTTACTCTTGTTTCTTGTATAGAAAAAATACATATCCGCTGAAAGCCGTTGCGCTGAGCAACTGAATGCCCAGGAAAAACGGATCAGCCTCAGCGATCACGAAAGCCAGCGGGAAGAAAATAAGGTACATGAGATAACACAGTATCTTACTGCCCAGGATCGCGAGAAACATGGCGGTGAACATCTGCCTGACCTTGCCGGAGAGGTAAAAGAATAACAGCACATTGACAAGCAGTTCAACGGAGATGATCAGCGTTTTCAGGAATGCAGGATGCCCGGAAACCACAAATGAAAAGAGGGGCAGGGTCAATGCAAGAATGATTGCATTCGTTCTCCCGGAATGCACAATGGCCAGGATCACCATGAGGCGCATGGGCTCGATAGCATAGAGCGGAATATTGACCAGGTGGGCAAGGGTTGGCGCGAAGTATATAAAGGCAAGTGCACCAAGGTCAATAAGGATCCCGCTCAAAGATGTTCTTGGTAAAGTCAGGCTCGCGGATGATTTCATTTCTTGTGGGTTTTTGGTTTCGGTGCATAAAGTTACAATAATCCGGTTTCAATCAACCTGCTGTTCCGATACTTTTTTCACAGCGCGAAGTTAATATCCTGATCTGCATATTTCCCCTGCTAAACAACCTGCCTGTCCCCGGGACAAGAAATCACTGTACTTAACATGACGTAATTAATAATATAGTTTAATAATATTATTAATTTAGTTCTTTCAAGGCCTGAGACTCTTTAAAATGATGGTGACATTTTCCCTTTTCCTGTTTTCAACATAGCTCTGAAACTCAGTTTCATTTACTCCCGCAAAAACTTTCAGAACCGGGGCGGCAAGGAACAATCCCAGGTTGAGGGAAAAGATGGTCAGTACCAGGTCGCTTGCGGTCATCGGACGGATGGTGCCCTTTTCGATCTCTCCCTTTAAAGCAAGATCCATCTGGCCCAAAAGCGTGGCAGGGAGTTCACCGGTTTTTTCTTTAAATACCGTCAGCCGCTCCGGATTCGTATTCAGTTCATTGAAGAAGAGGAAAGGCAGTTTCGGGTTTGCTTTCAGGATGTCATAATGGGCTTCAGCTTTTTTCCGCACATTTTCTTCAAAGGAGAGGGTGTCATCCATCTTTTCCAGGAATACCGAAACAAACAGATTGGCGTATTTCCCGAAAATTTCATTGAAGAGTTGCTCCTTGGTCCGGAAATAGTAATGAACCAGGGCCTGGTTGCATCCCGCAATCCTGGCAATCTCTGTTGTTGAGGTAAGGGCAAACCCCTTTTCAAGGAAAAGGTTTTCTGCAATTTCAAGGATTAACTGTTCCGTTGTGGAATCATTTGACTTTTTCATTGTAAATTAAATTATCTATTTAATAGAACAATTAATTTATACAAAGAAAAGCCATAAATAGGGAAATACCAAATTTATTAAGGGAATTATTCAGAGAAGGGGAATTCTTTATGCAGGGATTACTCCCGGAAGGAAGACAAGGTAGTCAGCAGGGTCAGTAATTCCCTTTTGACTCGGCACCGGTAACCACTTCAACACTGGCACCACAACCAAGGCGGTTAGCTCCCGCATTGATCATAGAAACAGCCTGTTCGAAATTCCGGATGCCGCCGCTGGCTTTAACTCCCATGTGGGGCCCGACGATCCTGCGCATCAGGGCTACATCATGAACTGTTGCACCACTTCCTGAGAATCCGGTGCTTGTCTTCACAAAATCCGCCCCTGCTTTCTTTGAAAGTTCACAGGCGATGATCTTCTCTTCATCCGTCAGCAGTCCGGTCTCGAGGATAACCTTCAGAATGGTATTGGTGCGGCAGGCCCTTTTGATGGCACGGATATCTTCCTCAACCAGTTTCAGATTACCTGATTTTAACGCTCCGACATTGATCACCATGTCAAGCTCCTCAGCACCGTTGCCGATCGCTGTCCTTGCTTCGAATGCTTTGCTCCGGGTATCCATTTCTCCCAGCGGGAAGCCGATGACAGAGCAGATTCTGATACCCGATCCCCTCAACCGTTTGGCAACAAAGGGGATCCATGATGAGTTGACGCAAACGGACTTGAACTTATATTTTACTGCTTCGTCGCAAAGTTGTTCAAACTGCTTAACGACGGCTTCAGGTTTTAAGAGGGTATGGTCGATATAGCCGGCCAGTTCAGCGGCTGATATATTATGTCCGGATCCTGCGGGAGAACTTCCCTGGGCCTTCTGGTTACCCTGTATCCCGGGGGTCTGAGCAAGCCGCTCCATTACTTCTTTCGTGATCCTGTCAATTAATTCTTTCTGATCCATTTTATTTTCCTTCTCTTTCTACTGACATCATTTTATTGATCCTGGGCCAGTGACGGCCTCCTTCAAATTTGGTTTCAAGCCAGAGTTTTGCCATGACACAAAGCTCTTCCTTCGGATGCTGGGCCGTTCCCATGGTAAGCAGGTTTGCATTATTATGCTCCCTGCTGTTTATGATAGTCTGGGTGCTCCAGCATAGGGCGGCACGGATACCATGTACTTTGTTGCAAACCATGGAGGATCCGATACCTGCAGCATCGAGCATTATACCCCTTTCACACTCGCCACTTACGACCTTACGCGCTACAGCCACTGCGAAATCAGGGTAATCCACCTTCTCAGTGCTGTTGCCGGTACCCACATCGACCATTTTGTAGCCTGCGCTTTCAAGGTAATGCTTCAGCATCTCCTTCGCATCATAGGAGCCATGGTCTGCACCGATGGCGACACCTCTGACACGGACATGTGTTATGTTATCCTTCCCTGTTATCATGCGTTTGTGGTAGTTCTTTATCCGTCTCAAGCAATTTATAAATTAGGGTCATACTCAATATCATCAACGATACCGGCCACAAGGGCTTTCACAGTGAATGTATCCGGTTCGTCCAGGATCATCCTTGCAGAGCCCCCCTCTTCAATCACCAGGACGGTATCCCCGATGCCTGCCTGAACAGTGTCAATTGCCAGAAAGGATCTTCCGAAGGGTTTACCCAGGGGAGTCACAGGCTGGATCACAAGAACCTTCCTGGATTCATACCCGATAGCCATGGTGTTCGCTACAACATTACCGGTAACTTTTGCAAGTATCATTTTTGATCTTCAAGTGAGATGGTATCAACAATTCCGACTATTGCGGCATCGCAGGGGTTCATAAGTGTTTCAAGCACTCTGCCGGCCTCCTTGCTTGTTTCATAATAGACAAGGTCGCCGGTTCCCGACTGTATGGTATCGAATGCAACAAGGGGGTCGCCGTATGGCACCAGGTGCTCGTCGAGCGGCTGCACAAGGAGAAGCTTCATCCCTTCGAACGATGCGATTTTTGTCGTACTGACCACCCTGCCGGTAACTCTTCCTAATTTCATGGCTGTTTATAAGATCCTGAAATAATCGACCAGTGTGCAGCGCCTTTCCCGGGTAAAGGTCCTCGCCCTTGTAACCCCTTCACCGGTGGGACTTGCGATCGTAAAGGAGGCAAATCCTGCGCCGCCGTGACCCAGGCCGGCATAACTGGGCCCGTTCTTGATAAAGATAGAGCAATTCATGGCTTTGGCCATTTTGCTGAGTTTTGCAATGTTCAGCGAATGCATTATGGCCGTATGCCTGAAACCGTGCTCGCATTCCACTGCCAGGTCAATGGCGGCATCGACATCCTTAACCCGCACCAGCGGCATAACAGGCATCAGTTGTTCTGTCCAGATCAGGGGGTGTTCCCGCCCGACCTCGCAGAGCAGCAGCCGGGTGCTTTCCGGAACAGTCAGCCCGATCTCCCGGGCAATGAATGCTGCATTTTTACCTACATATTTCTTTTCAGCGGCACCCTCTTTCCCGGGTCCTCCAGCTTCACAGATCACGAGTTTTGTGATCTGCTCAATCTGTTTCTCATTTAACTCAAATGCACAGTTTTTTTTCAATTCTTCCTTGAGCCGGTCTGCAACAGAAGAAACTACGATAATTTCTTTTTCACAAATACATATGACATTGTTGTCAAAACCGGCGCCATTTACAATATCCCTGCCCGCTTTGGCCAGGTCGGCCGTTTCATCCACAACACAGGGGGGATTTCCGGGGCCGGCAGCAATAACTTTTTTCCCGCTGTTCATTGCAACCTTTACAACCGCAGGGCCACCGGTTACAACCAGGATGGCGATGCCTGGATGCGACATCAGTTGCTTAGCAGTATCAATGGTGGGCTCATCAATGCAGGTAAGGAGGTTGGCAGGTCCGCCGGCTTCTGTGATCGCACGGTTGAGCAGGCTGATCAGCCAGGCTGAAACTTTTTTTGCCGAGGGATGTGGATTGAATACCACGGCATTGCCTGCTGCGATCATTCCTATACTGTTGCTGATAATGGTGACTGCAGGGTTGGTGCTCGGCGTTATGGAGCCGATTACTCCGTACGGGGCCCTTTCCACAAGGGTCAGGCCATTGTCATCAGAGTAAGATTCAGTGGTGATATCTTCAACCCCGGGTGTTTTGGTGATTCCGAGTTCATTCTTTATAACCTTGTCTTCCCATCGCCCCAGGCCGGTCTCTTCCTGTGCCATACGGGCGATTATTTCATTGTTGGCAAGGGCGGCCTTCCGGATATTGGCAATGATCGCCTTCCGGGTTTCAAGGGTTAACTGGTTCAGCTCCCTGAAGGCAATACTGGCAAAACGGATGGCCTCGCCAATGTCTGAAAAGACACCGGCATTTTTTATATTGACATCCGGTCTGGAAGGATAAATATTCATCTCCTGGATGACGTCCTGCACCAACTGGCGTATGTTCTTTTCAAGATTATCCATCTTTTTTCTCGCCTGTTAAAGAAAATATGGTTTGATTTCGGGGTGGGGCTGGGGGATCAGGATAGACATGCACAACTGCCCTTTTGTACGGGCTTTTGAAGTTCCTGCCTCCAGCGCCACTTCCAGGGAATCAAGCGTTCCCATCATTTTAACATATGATTTGCCGCCAAATCCAATGGCCAGCCTTATTTCAATTATTTTTACATCTCCTGTTTTTGCGGCCAGGTCCGCCGATTCAATACCCGATACTACCGACAGCGTTTCAATGATACCGATTGCGTTCCAATCTTCCGTGGCAACGATCTTCCCGATTGCCGGAACAACATCCGGATGAACCATGGGAAGAAAGAGACTGTCGACTATAAAATCCTTTCCGATCTCAGAACCTTTATTGAAAGAATACTCAACCGAGGCAACATCGCCGCTGAAAACGATCAGGTATTTGCCCGGACAAATGGTTCTTGCCTCAATGATTCTGACAGGCGCAATCTTTACCATTTCATCCAATACCCTGATTCCTATAGCAATGCTGCTATACTCAAGTACGCCTAACACCATAAACTCCACCTATCCTTCGCTATTTCCTGTAAACAATTTTTTCATTTTCATCCACCAGGTCAACGATCCCGACGATCAGGGCATCAAGCGGCTTGTTGACCGTAAATGGAGTTTCCCTTGCAGGGCTTCCTTCCGTGACCATTACCAGTTCGTCATTCCCGACACCCAGGAGATCGAGCGCAACGATGAAGTCGCCCCTTTTTTCACCGGCTGAGTTGGTTTTATCAACAAGGAGATAACGGGCACCTTCCATGCTGTCGTTTCTTGTACTGCTGACTACCGTTCCGACTACTTTCCCGAGTACCATCCGATTACCTGTTTTTCTCGTACGTATACTTACCGTTCATTTCAATGTAATCGACAATAGCGATTATCGCAGAATCGGACGGCTTACCCTCTGTTACGCTGGTATTCCTGGCGCTGCTTCCGGAGACATAAAAAACAATTTCACCGATACCGGCACCAACACTGTCCATGGAAACGACAAAGTCGCCTTTGCCTTTCATAGTCACGGGATCGATCTTCTCAAGAAGCAAAAAGGTGATCCCTTCGATTTTCCCGGATTTATGGCTGGAAACGACCGTCCCTACTACCTTTGCCAAAATCATAATGATCTGCGGTTTACGGTTAACAAATGGCGGTAATTATTTTTTAGCGGTACCTCTTCCAAGCGGGAGGGCACTGTCAACATTCTGATGCGGCCGCGGGATCACATGCGATGAAACAAGTTCGCCGACTTTCTGCGCTGCCTGGACACCTGCATCAACTGCAGCCCTCACGGAGGCGACATCGCCCCTGACAATGGCAGTAACGTATCCTCCGCCGATTTTCTCAAAGCCGATCAGTTCCACCTTGGCTGCTTTTACCATGGCATCTGATGCCTCAACCAATGCAGTGAATCCCCTGGTCTCTATCATTCCCAATGCTTCTGATGTGTAATCACTCATATCTGTATCTCCTGTTAGTGGTTTGTTTATTTTTATTTATAGTCTTCCCTGCCGGATATTTCAGCCAGTCGCTTTTCAACGATGGTTTTACACTCCAGCACTTCAGCTTCTTCCCCGCCAATGTATACCCTGCCAAACTTGCCAAATCCCATTACATCGATGATGTTGATCCGTGCTGCCTTTTCCGCTTCGTTGGCGGCATAATAGGCGTATCCTGCAGGTTCTACCTCCAGGACAAAGAGCGTATCACCCCTCAGCAGCATCATGCCCATCCTGGTCCGGTTGATCAGCTGTGCATGGTGGTCTTCCACATTTTTTATCAACTGACTGGTAAGTATCCTGGGTTTTATCCTGTCAAATTCAAGCTTATCGATGGCTTTCAGAACAGCTTCCCCTGCCATCCGGGTGTCTCCCTGACTGTCGGAATGAACTTCAAGCATACCGTACGCACGTTCAACGACCTGCATGCCGGGTGTAACATGCGTTGCTTTAAGCGCAATGTCGGTAAGTGTATTGATCTCAATACCCGGTGCTATTTCAATGATGCAGCATGCCTGTCCGCCGACGGGAAGGTATCCTCTTGAAACGGTGGATAAATACGAGGCCATCTGGAGTTGCAATGAATCCAGGAAGATATAGGTTCTAAGATCGATCATGGTTATTTCCCTTTCTTAATAATTGGTTTTCCGCCAAGAGGCAGAGCACTGTCAACATTTTCATGCGGACGCGGAATAACATGGGAGGAGACGATTTCCCCGACTTTTTCAGCAGCCCTGATCCCGGCATCCACGGCTGCACGGACAGCAGCTACATCACCGCGAACGATTGCCGTAACGTATCCGCCTCCGATTTTTTCATAACCGATAAGCTCCACTTTTGCTGCTTTTACCATGGCATCCGATGCTTCCACCATAGCGGTAAAGCCTCTGGTCTCAATCATGCCAAGGGCTTTCATGTCATTGTTTTCCATACTCTTTCCTCCATGTTAAATAAAGGTGACTGTGTTTTTATGAATGTTTAACATAAATATCAAAAGTAATAAATCCGGCGCTAAAAGGAGAAGCTTACCCCAAGACTGGGCATGATGGGCATCTGGTCAACGCGCGTATAGGTAATCCGGTCAAAGTAGAAAATATTCTTCTGGTTCATGACGTTGGTCAGGCTGAAGTTGATCTCCACTTTGATATAATGGCCCATGCTGAACTTCTTTTTCAGGTTCAGGTCAAACCTGCTGTAATAGGGTAACCGTCCTTTGTCGTAGTCAGAGTAGATAATGCCAAGGCCGCCGTTCTGGTTGGTGTAATTACCGCCATTGCTGAAATTGATCTGCTCATAAAAGCCCCCTGTTTGTGTAAAGGGGAACCCTGTACCATAGTTCCAGCGTGCGTCAATTTCCCAGCTGGAGTGTTTGCCAAAGATATAGGTCGAGGTAAGGTTAAGGTTGTGCCTGCGGTCATAATGCGGAACATAGGATGTCATACCATCAGAGCGATGAATGTAGCAGAGTGAATAGACAACCCAGAAATTGAATTTTGCCAGGCTGTACTTCATCGAAACATCAACACCTTCAGCATCGCCGGTCTCAATAATAAAATCCTGTTTCAGATAAATCGGTTTATCCGAATCCACGTCGTAAAGTTTGTTGCGGTTCAGCCCGGTAAGCTGCGGGTAATATTTGTAATAGCCCTCAACGTTAAGGGTGATATTTTTATTAAGATCAACCTCGGTTCCGAGTATAAGCTGCATGGATTTCTGAAGTTTGCTGTTGACAGCCGTTCCGTCATTCTTATAGAGAGTCTGGTCAGGCCCTGAGAGGAATCCGTTGAACAGGTTCACAACATCGTAATCGTAGGTTGTAGTAATCAGGTTTTGTGAGTAGATGCCGGCAGCCATCTTCAGGCGAAAATGTTCAGCGACATTATACTTAATGGCAAGCCTGGGTTCCAGTGAAAGCTCTCCGAGTGAGGCATACCATTGCAGGCGGAGTCCTGGTTCAATGATGAATTTGCCCATGAGCCATTTATATTTTGCAAAACCGTTCAATTCCGTAGTGTTTTGCGAAATATCGATATTCCGGTTCACAGAGTTGTAAAAATTGAATACTGTTTTGTAGCCGGTCATGTCGAAACCGTATTTCAGGGCATTCTTCCCGAAAAAATAGGTGAATTGCAAACCAGCCTGAAAACCGGAGATTGAACTTGTTTTAGGTAAACCTGTTCCTTCCTGAAGCTGGACTTTATAGCTGGAATAATTTACGTTACCTTCAAGAAGTACCGGTGATTTCCCGGGAATGATGATGAAATTCGTACCTCCGCCAAAGGCATTCCAGCTGAAATCACGCTGGTATTTCAGCGTGGTCTCATTGGATTTGACAAAGTTTACCAGGTTCGCATTATCGGTAAAGTTAAACCCATAAAAATTGATCTTGCTGCCGTTGTCCGCATTTATTGATATTTTCCCGTAAATGTCATTGTAACTGTAGGGTAATCCAACACCGTTGGTATCCATATAGGAATAAAACAGTTTTGAACTTTTATCGAGGTAGGAATTCTTTATCGAGAAGACAAAGGATGCGCTGGTCCCGCCATCCTCTTTCTGCTTGGCAATGGGACCCTCCAGCAGTAATTTGGCACCAAAGGTACTTGCATCGAATTTTCCGGAAAAACGTTTCTTGTTTCCGTCGCGGGTAGTAATATCCATGACGGAAGAGATCCTGCCGCCATACTCTGCTCCGAAGCCCCCGGTATAAACATCCACATTCTTAAGGATATCTACATCAAAAACAGAAAAGAGTCCGATGGAGTGGAACGGGTTGTAAATCGTCATGCCGTCAAGCATCACCTTGTTCTCAATAGGGGCGCCGCCGCGGATATAAAGCTGTCCGCCCTGGTCACCTGTGAAAATAACTCCGGGTAAAACCTGCAGAAACTGTGCAAGGTCGGGCTGACCGCCGATTGAAGGGATCTGCTGTATCTCTTTGGGGGTAATCTTAATGATGGAGGTCTGGGTTTCTACCTTCTTGTCTTCCCGGGCTGCTGAAATACTGATCTCCTCAAGCTGAAATGCTGATTTTTTCAGGTAGAGCTTTTTCGAAATAAGCTCATTGGCTTTAATGGAAAGCTGTAGGTGAAGGGTATCGAACCCCATGTAGGAAATAACAAGAGTATAATTTCCGGGAGGGATCTTGGTGATTGTGAAGAAACCATTGACATCCGTGGCAGCGCCGATGGATGTTTTGTTCAGGTAAACATTTGTGAAAATAACCGGCTCGCCGGTTTCTGTTTCATAAACAAAACCCCGGATGGTACCTGTCTGTGAATAAGTTTTGCCGGAGATCACAGCCAATCCAAGGAGGAAAAGAAAACAGAGTATACGGGAAGTAATTGACTTCATGGTTCTTCTTGTCAGACAATAATAAAAGAGCATACAAAAATAGGATTTTTGATCGACTTTTAAAATAATATTGAGGCATGAATTGCTTCTTGTAAATCTCCCCTGAAACTGAAAATCCTCAGCTTATCGGATTTTTCGAAAATATTCTTAATTTTGTTGAATACTAAATAATTTCTCTTTCCATGCAAAATTTATTACTCCTTGGAGACGAGGCAATTGCTCAAGGTGCACTTGATGCAGGGCTGTCGGGGATCTATGCTTATCCCGGAACTCCTTCTACTGAAATCACTGAGTTTGTCCAGCATTCAAAGCAGGCACATCAGGGTGGCGTTCACTCTACCTGGTCGGCCAATGAAAAAACAGCCATGGAAACAGCACTTGGGATGTCCTATGCCGGGAAGCGCACCATGGTTTGCATGAAACATGTCGGATTGAATGTCGCTGCCGACCCCTTCGTCAATTCAGCAATAACCGGTGCAAACGGCGGGATGATTATTGTTGCGGCTGACGATCCTTCGATGCATTCATCACAGAATGAACAGGATTCCCGTTTTTTCGGAAAATTTGCATTGATGCCTATACTGGAGCCGTCGAATCAACAGGAGGCCTATGACATGGTTCATTATGGTTTTGATTTTTCGGAACGCAATAAAATCCCGGTCTTGATGCGTATTACAACCCGCCTGGCGCACTCCCGTGCCGGTGTCCGTCGCAGCGATCCCAGGAAACAAAACGAATTGAGCATGCCCTCTGACCTGCGGCAGTTTGTTCTGCTGCCTGCCATAGCCAAAAAAAGGTACCGGAACCTGTTGGCAGACCAGGAGAAATTTGAAGCTGAATCAGACGCCTCACCCTTCAATGTTTATCATGAAGGTGCTGATAAATCCCTTGGAATAATTGTATGCGGGATCGGGTATAATTACCTCCTGGAGAATTTCCCTGACAGGGTTGTTCCATATCCTGTTCTGAAGATCGGTCAGTACCCTCTTCCCAGAAAGATGATGGAAAAGATCTGTTCTGAGTGTGATGAGATCCTTGTAGTAGAAGATGGCTATCCCATGGTGGAGGAGGTGCTGAAAGGTTACCTCGCCAAAGGAATAAAAGTGAAAGGCCGCCTTGACGGGACTATTCCCCGCGACGGTGAACTGAATCCGAATATCCTCGCTGTGGCATTGGGCATGAAAGATACTTATGGCATGCCGGTCCCCGCGATCGTGATCGGGCGTCCCCCATCACTATGCAGCGGTTGCCCACACATTGACTCATACAAAGCGCTGAATGAAGCTCTGGGCGCTCTGCCGAAGGGCCGTGTTTTCTCCGATATCGGATGTTACACCCTGGGCGCCCTGAAACCCTATGAGGCTATCAACTCCTGTGTGGATATGGGCGCTTCAATCACCATGGCCAAAGGCGCTGCGGACGCAGGGCTGTTGCCCTCAGTTGCAGTGATCGGCGACTCTACTTTTACCCATTCGGGTATGACCGGTCTGCTGGATGCTGTAAATGACAAATCCCCGATTACCATTATTATTCTTGATAATTCTACCACAGCCATGACCGGCGGACAGGATTCTCCTGCCTTCGGAAAAATCGAGGATATCTGCAAAGGACTTGGAGTGGACCCGGATCACATACGTGTAATGCGACCGCTGAAAAAATACCACGAAGAGAACGTGAAAATCCTTGATGAAGAACTGGCATATCCCGGGGTGTCTGTCATCATTCCACGTCGCGAATGCATCGTTGCCATCGACAGCCGGATGCGCGATAAATTCAAGAATAAAGCGCCTGTTGCCTGATCCTGTCAGCCGGGTTATGTTCCAATAAAAACTAAGTTAACCATGAAAAGAGATATTATTTTATGCGGCGTCGGAGGACAGGGTATTATTTCCATTGCGGGGGTTATCGGGTATGCCGCACTTGACCAGGGCCTTTTTCTGAAACAGTCGGAGGTTCACGGGATGAGCCAGCGCGGAGGGGATGTACAGTCGAACCTGAGAATATCAGACAAGGCGATTGCATCCGATCTTATTCCATTCGGACAGGCAGACCTGATCATTTCCGTTGAACCTCTTGAGTCGCTTCGTTATCTGCCTTACCTCTCTCCGGAAGGCTGGGTCATTACAAACAACAAACCTTTTATCAATATCCCGGATTACCCGGATGTCGATAAACTGTTAGATGAGATTCATTCGTTGCCGCATCAGATCACACTCGACGCAGAAGCACTGGCAAAGGAGGCCGGCAGTACCAAGGCGATGAACATTGTGATCCTTGGGGCCGCTTCACCCTTCCTGGGAATGACTTACGAAAAGCTGGAGAATGCCATCCGGTTTATTTTCAAGAAAAAAGGAGATGATATCATTCAAATGAATCTCAAGGCATTAAAGGCCGGCCGCGAGATCGCGGACCAGCATCTGAAAGATTGATTTTATTGCTATCTTTGCAGGCTTTTTTTAACGTTATCCAGAATTGTTATTATGAGGTATTTACAGCGTAAAACAGCTCATTACACTGAGCCGCAGAAGGTTATGAAACTGGGACTCTACCCGTTCTTCAGGGAGATCCAATCCGATCAGGATACAGTAGTAACCATTAACGGTAAAAAGGTTCTGATGTTTGGTTCGAACAGTTACATGGGGCTGACCAATCATCCTAAAATAAAGGAAGCCTCCATAAAGGCTATTGAAAAATATGGCACAGGCTGTGCCGGGTCACGGTTTCTTAACGGAACTCTTGATATTCATATTGAGCTCGAAAACAAACTTGCTCAATTTGTAAAGAAGGATGCCACCCTGGTCTTCAGCACTGGTTTCCAGGTAAATATCGGTGTTATTCCGACCATAACCGGAAGAAACGATTACATCCTTATCGACGAACTTGACCATGCCTCCATTATCGAGGCGACACGACTTTCATTTGCTAAAGTTCTGAAGTTCCGGCACAACGACATGAACTCACTGGAACGCCTTCTGAAAAAATGCGAGCCCAACCGTATCAAACTGATCGTGGTCGATGGGATCTACAGCATGGAAGGCGACATTGCCAACCTTCCGGGAATTACAAAACTTGCTGATAAATACGATGCAACCGTTTATGTGGATGATGCACATTCCATTGGCGTGATCGGTGAACATGGATCCGGAACTGCTTCCCATTTTGGCCTGACTAAAAAAGTCGACCTGATCATGGGAACTTTCAGCAAGTCCCTGGCTTCTCTTGGCGGTTTTATTGCAAGCGATGCAGACACCATCAATTATATCAAGCACCATTCAAGGTCGCTGATCTTCAGCGCAAGTATTACACCGGCTTCTGCCGCTTCCGTAATTGCTGCCCTTGAGATAATAAAAAGTGAACCCGAACGTATCGACCATCTGTGGAAGATGACCCATTATGCGATCGATCATTTCAAGGCTCTGGGCTTTGATATTGGGAAATCTGAAACTCCGATCATTCCTCTCTATATTCGTGATAATATTAAAACACTCACCCTAACGCGGATGTTACTGGATGAAGGCATATTTGTCAATCCGGTTGTTGCCCCTGCTGTCAGCAAAGACTCGACACTGATCCGCTTCTCTCTGATGGCTACCCATACTCAGGATCAGATCGATATTGCTCTTGAAAAGTTTGAAAAACTTGGCAAAAAATTAAAGATCATTCAGTAGTCCTTTTTAACATGAAATTATGGGAATAGAAATTGTTAAGGTTACTTCAAAAGGTGACCTTCGGAAGTTCATTGGTTTGCCTTACGACCTTTATAAAGGGAATAAATTCTGGTGTCCCCCCATGCGGATGGATGAGTGGCGCACTCTTAAACGGTCTGCTAATCCGGCCTTTGATTTCTGTGAGGCGGAATACTGGCTTGCATACAAGGATAAAAAACTGGTAGGACGGGTTGCCGGTATCATTAACAATAAAGCAAATGAACGCTGGAATGAAAAGCTTGTTCGTTTCGGATGGATCGATTTTATTGATGACCCTGAGGTTTCTGCCAGACTGATCGACACAGTGCAGCAATGGGGTGCAGCAAAGGGCATGAAGGGGATTCACGGCCCGCTTGGATTCTCCGATATGGATAATGAAGGCATGCTGATCAAGGGTTTTGATGAACTTGCAACAATGGCCTCCATCTATAACTACCCCTACTACCCTGAACACATGGTTAAACTGGGATTTGAAAAAGCAGCCGATTGGGTTCAGTATGAATTTAAAATCCCTCCCTCAATTCCCGACAAGGTTGAAAAAATCTCCAGACTTGTGCAGGAAAAATATAAAGTAAGGGTCCTCAAGGCTAACAAAGCCAAGGAACTTCTTCCCTATGCAAAAAAGATGTTCGTTACGCTCAATAAAGCTTTCGATGAACTATACGGCTATTCATCCCTTTCAGAAAAACAGATGGATAACTATACCAAGCAATACTTTGGTTTTATTAATCCGGAGTATGTTTCCATGGTCATCGACCAGGAAGACGACGTAATCGGCTTTGGGATTTCTATGCCATCCCTCACAAAGGCTTTGCAGAAATCAAACGGCAGGCTTTTCCCTTTCGGTTTTATTCATATTCTCAGGGCGATGAAGAACAACGACACCATCGACATGTATGTCAACGGCGTTCGTCCCGATTATCATGGCAAGGGGATCAATTCCCTATATTACAATGAGATGCATAAGGCCTATATCAAAAACAATATTGTAAGGGCAATAACTAACCCGCAACTTGAGGATAATGCAAAGGCACTGACCATCTGGAAAAACTTCGATGGCCGTCAGCATTTGACAAGACGGTGCTGGATTAAACATTTTTAGTCTGTAGTTGGCAGTCTGCAGTCAATAAAATATTTTTTCTTTTAATTTTTCACTGTTCACTGTTCACTGTTCACTTATCTTTAATATGGACAATGTATTAATCACCGGCGCCTCCGGTTTCATCGGCAGTTTTTTGGTGGAAGAGGGCCTGAAGCGTGAATTCAGTGTATATGCCGGTATTCGTGGAAGCAGTTCCAGGCAATACCTTAAAGATCCCGCGATCCGCTTTGCCGAGTTTGATTTTTCCACTCCTGAAAAGGTTGCTGAAACACTTGAAAAATTCAAGGCAGAAGGGATCCGCTTCCGTTACATCATCCATAACGCCGGACTGACAAAGGCGCAGAATAAGGAAGCCTATTTCAATGTCAACTTCCGTAATACAAAAAATTTTATCGAGGCCCTGGTCAGCACAGGAATGGTGCCGGAAAAGTTCATTTTCATAAGCAGCCTTGCTGCATACGGGCCAGGTGATCCGGTAACAATGGAGCCTGTTCGCCTCGCCCATGAGCCCATGCCGATCGAGCTTTACGGAAAAAGTAAACTTGCCGCCGAGGAGTGGCTGAAAACACAGGATCAGTTTCCATGGATAATCATCCGCCCGACGGGTGTTTATGGCCCGCGCGAGAAAGATTATTTCGTGTTTTTCCAGACTATCAACCGCGGAATGGAAGCCTACATTGGTACAACCGGCCAGGTGCTTACATTTATTTATGTCAGGGATCTTGTTCGTGTTATTTTTGATGCCATGGTTTCCCCCATACTCAGAAAAGCCTATTTTGTTTCCGACGGCAGAGAATACACCGCCCGGGAATTCTCTGATATCACAAAAAAACACCTGAAGAAAAAAACAGTGAAGATCGTGGTCCCATCGGGCCTGGTTAAGCATCTTGCCCGCGCCATGGAAGGAATTTACGGACTCTGGGGCGGAATGCCCACACTGAATACGGATAAATTCAAGGTTCTTAACAGCACCAATTGGCGCTGCGAAGTTGAACCATTGCAAAAAGATTTTAATTTTAAAGCCGATTATGATCTTGACCGGGGAGTTGAAGAGGCCGTCGCCTGGTATAAAAAGGAAAAATGGCTTAAATGAGTGTCGAAATATACAGAATATCATCCCCCAGCGATCTGCTGAAATTCATCAAGTTCCCCTTTAGTCTGTACAAGGATAATCAGTTCTGGTGCCCTCCCCTGATCTTCGATGAGATCAATACCCTGGGCATCAAAAATCCTGCATTTGAATATTGTGAGGCCGAATACTGGCTCGCACTCCGGGATGGAAAGGTCGTCGGGCGGGTAGCGGGTATCATCAACCCGAGAGCAAATACGCGTTGGGGAGAGGAGCTTGTTCGCTTCGGCTGGATCGATTTTATTGATGACTTTGAAGTTTCTGCAGCTCTGATCGGGACTGTTAAAGCCTGGGGTAAGTCGAAGGGGATGTCCGGCATCCATGGGCCGCTTGGTTTTACAGATATGGATCCCGAAGGGATGCTGGTTGAGGGTTTTAATGAAGTTGCAAGTCTGGCTGCCATCTATAACTATCCCTATTACCCGGAGCATATGGTAAAGCTGGGCTTTGGCAAAGCTGCAGATTGGCTTCATTTCGACATTGTCGTTCCTCCTGAGGTTCCTGAAAAAATTGTACGTTCAGCAAAAATTGTCAGGGAAAAATATAAACTTCGTGTACTTGAAGCAAAGAGTGCAAAAGATTTCATGCCCTATACAAAAAAAATGTTCCGGATGCTGAATGAGGCATTTGATGAACTTTATGGTTATGCTGCCCTTTCCGACAAGCAGATTGAGCTTTTCATCAAACAGTATTTCGGATTTATCCGTAAAGAGTTTGTTTCGCTGGTCATCGACGAAAATGATGATGTTGTGGCATTCGGTGTCACGATCCCTGACCTTGCAAGAGCCTTGCAGAAAGCGAAGGGCAGACTGTTTCCGTTTGGCTTCCTCCACATCCTGAAAGCGCTGAAAAAAAATGATACCATCCATATGTACCTGGTTGGTGTAAGGCCCGATTACCAAGGGAAGGGAGCGTTGGCACTTGTTTATGAGCACCTTACGGATGCTTATATCAGGCACGGAATAACAAGGGCCACAACCCATGCACAGCTCGAAGATAACCATAAGGCAATTTCCATCTGGAAAAATTATGAAGGCCGGGTCTACTGCAGGCGAAGGTGCTGGATAGAAGAAATCTAAGAAAAAAAGAGGGCGTCCCGATTCATCGGGACGCCCTCTTTTCAGGTTTAAGGTTCTGTTAATGTTTATCCCAGAACAATTTTGTTGTAACATCATCACCACCTATTGCAGCAGCAGCAGCATGGTAATTTGCACCATTCAGGGTCTGCTCTTCAATGGGGTAAGTATAACGGAGAGGCAGGGCGGTTAAAGCATCCGGAGGAGCAACCAGCACGGGCCAGTCAAATTTTCTCCATTCGGTCCATGCCTCAAATCCGCGGTTATACAAAGCGATCCACATCTGTGTGCCGATCTTCTGCTTGTAATCACCTGTAGCAGTTGCATAGGCAACAGCAGGATTTGCAAGGTAAGTGTCAGCATCAGCAGTTGTTCCTCCCCAATAAGTGATGGAAGCACGGATTGCTGTGTTGTAATGTTCTTCGGCAGATCCGGTTACTTCAAATCCTCTTGCAGCAGCTTCTGCAAGCAGGAACTCAGTTTCCGACCAGTCGAAGATAGTGCCTTCAAAGGTTGGCACCTGGATAGCGTTGGCTACATGGGAGAAAGCTGTAAAGTCATTGGAGGCGCCATATACCCCGCCATAATAAACAAGGGCAGGTGTAGCGGTCGATGAAGTGTCGACAAGTGTGAAGTAAAATTGTCTTCTTGGATCATTCAGCGTGTTCATGGCATCAACGATAACGGAGGTGGGTACAAAGTCGTGACGCCCGCTTGCAACGAGATCATTGTAAATAGGGTTCGTATTCGGCTGAGCGCCGAGGTAAACGATTTTTGCATTGTCATCATTTGACGCGATAACATTTGCAGCAGCATCTTTTACCAGCGGACCAGCATAACCTGCATCCAGGTCGGCAAGGAGAAGCGCCATCCTTAATTTAAGGGAATTGGCAAACTTCAGCCATTGTGCCATATCGCCATGATACATATTGTCAGCATCGCCAAGGTTCTCTGCTCCCGGGTCGATACTTGCAATGGCTGTATTCAGGCGTGTGATCAGGTCCTTGTAGATGGTCAGGCCGTCATCATACTTCGGTGCCAGGTTGTTGATGTCCAGTGCTTTTGAATATGGAACATTTCCGAATGTTTCAACCAGTACACTGTAGGTATAGATGGTGAGGATCTCCACGCAGGCAAGCCTGTTGGCTTTACCGGCTGCAGAGCCGTCGGCAGGATAGGCTGTGGCTTTGATGATCTTTCCGGATTCATCAAGATCTTTCAGAACATCACGGTAAAGAATATCCCAATGGTTGTCGGGAATGGTACGGGTTACAAGATCATAATTGCTTTCATCCGTATAGGTGGTTTCGGTCCAGTACTGTGCAAACAACCTGAAAATGTTGTTGTTCACATTGGTGTTGATCATCTGGTCGAACAGGTTCTTCTGGGCTCCTGTAAAGAGGGCCTCTCCCGCAACAGCCGTAGGATCTGTAACATTCTTGTTAAGATCTTCCAGCTTGGTACACGCGGAAAAAATCAGAATAGTTATAAGAAAGACTACTATTTTTTTCATGGTATATCAATTAAAAGGTGAGTTTAAGATTCAGCGTAAAATCACGGGTTGACGGGAGGGAACCAACAGAATAGCCCTGGAGGTTGCCGGCTCCGAGTCCAGACTCAGGATCAGCATACGGTAATTTTTTGTAAATGATCCATGGATTCGATGCAACTGCGGAAATAGTGATTCCAGTGATGAAGCATTTCTTTAACACGCTTGCCGGAATATTGTAAGCAATACTGATTTCCCTCAGTTTAACAAACGTTGCGTCATATACGAATGCCTTATCCGGATTCCTCAGGTAACCAAAGGTTCCGTAGTTGGCTGCGCTGACCCTGGTCTTGTTTTCAGAACCATCAGGATTAACACCTTCATTGATAAAACCACCGCTCGTGGGATCATATCCCTTGGTGTGGTCATTAGGATCAAGCCATACGATCGGATCCCTGACAGGGTTTCCAAGGTCGTTGTCATAGGAGGTTTCTTTGTAAAGACCGGTAGCAAGTCCGTAATACATATCAAGGGAGAAAATGCTTCCGCCTTTTGAAACGTCGATCAGGAAACTGAGTGCCCAGTTCCGGTAGGTCAGCGTATTGTTCATACCGCCTGTCCAGTCGGGGTTAACATTTCCAAGAACGTTGTCGGAATTGGTTGTTTTCTTGTACCTTCCGGTAGTTGCATCCACAACCTTGCGTCCGTTCAGGTATACATAGTCTGTTCCTTCAATAACACCGTAAGGCTGTCCAACCCTTGCATTGATGGTAATACCACCCTGGTATGAACCTAACTGGAGATTGTCAACACCTTCTGTAAGGGAAATAACCTTGTTCCAGTTCTTTGCCCAGTTGATGGCAACATCCCATTTGAAATGCTTGCCCTTTAATGGCGTCGCATTCAGTGCAAGTTCGACACCTTTATTCTCGATGTTACCTGCATTGATCATCTTATAGGTATATCCTGTTGCAGTGGAAACGGCAAGCGGGATGATCTGGTTGATGGTGTTGGTATTATACATGGCGAGGTCAAATCCTAAGCGACGGCCGAAGAAAGACATTTCAAGTCCGCCTTCAATACTCTTCGTCCTTTCAGGATCGAGTTCGCTGTTCTGCTTTGTTCCGTTTACAGAAACAGAAGGAGAATTGAACGGGGTGATGATGTCGTATTTGTCAACCAGGCGGTCGAATGATGCGCCGGCGCCGACTTCAGCATAATTCAAACGTACCTTACCGAAAGAAAGCCATTTGGAATCTTTCACCAGGTTGGAGAATACAAAACTACCAGCTATGGAAGGATAGTAATATTTGCTCTTGTCAACAGGCAGAGTGGAAGAATGGTCTCTTCTCAAGGTTCCGTCAAGATAGATAAGGCTCTTGTAACCAAGGGAAACACTTCCGTAGATACCGTTAACTCCGACTTTGGATTTCAGCTCCTTTGATAAGGGCAGTGGTCCGATACTGTTCTGCAGGGAATAGAGGCCGGCAACACCGAGTCCGCCATTGGTGGCAGAGATAAGACGGTTGTAATTGGTTCTCCTTACATTCATCCCGAGAACACCTTTAAGGTTCAGGTTCTTGGTAAGATCCTTGTTGAAATTGGCCATCAGGTCATAGTTGTACTCACTGAAAGTAATGTCTCGTCTGAGGTAGCCTGAACTTTGATCACTGCGGTTCAAACTTCCGTCAGGTCCGTTGCCGATCCCGAACGGGGCGGCAATACTTCCGACAGCACGGCGCTCTTCCTGCAACTCACTGTAGGTGTCAGCTGAAAAACGTCCGTAGACATCCAGCCATTTCAGGATTTTGTAATCGAGGGATGCATATCCAAGGAAACGGTTACGCTGATCGGATTCGTAGTTTTCATAACGGGTCCAGTAGTAGTTATCCCAGAAGATCGGCTGTTCGACTGTGGGGTCAGCCCAGTTCCATGTAATGTTACGTTTTGTATCAAAATACATGTGGTTCTGCTCCTGGATATCGACGTTGGTCTGCATCCACTGACGGAAGGAGGTCATGATGTTGTCGCTGTAACCGGTTGAGTTACGGCCGAGTCCTTTGTTCAGGGTATAGTTTGCTGATCCTGATGCCGTCAGTTTGTCATTGACATTCCATGTGGCATTCAGTAAAACATTGTCCTTTTTCAGTTCACTGTTTGGTAACAGGCCGTTCTGTTTGTAGTTGGTATAGGAAAGAAGGTAGGATCCTCTCGAGGAAGCATTGTCGAGTGTTACCGTATTGATGTAAGTCGTCGGATTGTTGAAGAAGGTAATGGGGCCGTTCTTTGCAGCAACCCATGGAGTAGCCTTCATGTAATTCGGAGAAGCCTTGTCAACAGCATCCCACTGGTAAACCAGGAGGTTTGGATCGAAACGGGCGCCATAGGAAGCATCTTCGGAGGTTACAACCCACTGTTCGTCCACACCGTCATTGTTAACGTCGCGGATGTACCAGTAGCTGCCGGGTCCGTCATAGTAATGTCCGTAACCTGCGCCGTAATCCTTCTGGTAGGTGGGGAAAGTGCTTTTATCAACAAAGCCCATGGTCACACTTGAATTCAGGGTGACACCAATGCCCTTTTTCCTGTTTTCTCCGGCGGTGACACCTTTTTTCGTGGTGATCATGATAACACCGGCACCTGCGCGCGAGCCGTAAAGAGCCGTAGCAGCGGAACCTTTCAGAACGTTGATGGATTCAATGTTGTCCGGGTTAATGTCGGAAGCAGCATTACCAAAGTCATAACCCATACCGCCCTGTGACTGTGTGCTGGTATTGGTTACGTTGTTGTTCACAGGAACCCCGTCGATTACAAATAAAACCTGGTTGTCACCGGTCAGTGATTTGTTACCACGAAGCAGGATATTGGTGGAACCACCCATATTGGTGGTCTTTTTAACCTGGATCCCTGAAACCTTACCGGAAAGTGAGTTGATAAAGTTGTCCGATTTTATGGTTGAGATCTGGTCTCCTTTCACCTCCTGGGTAGAATATCCAAGTGATTTCTTCTCCCTGGGGATGTTAAGAGCTGTAATTACAACCCCTTCCAGTTCCTTCATTGAAGCGGACAATGCTACATTATAAACGGATCCTTCACCAAGGGTCACCTCGATGGTATTCATCCCGACATAGGAGAAAATGATCACGTTTTTGTCCTTTGGAATAGTCAGCTTGTATTTTCCATCAGCGTCTGTTATCGCACCGATGGCTGAGCCTTTAACGAGAACAGTAGCCCCGGGTATTGTGGTGCTGTCCTCGGCACTTGTTACCTTACCAGTAATCGTTCGTTGGGCTAAGGCAACCTGCAACCCTATGCAGAACATGAGGGCGAGGAAAAGAGTAAATTTTCTCATAATGTTAAATTTTGTTTGTAATTCGGTTAATAATCAGTAGAGAATTATGGGAAATGGATGATTAAGGTGATGTTTTACCATGACACAAAAACAAGTTGCTGGTTCTCTTTTTTTCATCTCGTATATGCAATTTTACTAAATAATTCCTACGAAAATACAAATTCATTGATAAAAA
>Ga0073936_10001786_pt1 | contig 32813 bp, 23 predicted proteins | sample AliMusrvi5mmetaG_FD_87041 | JGI IMG/M metagenome (GOLD analysis project Ga0073936, IMG submission 87041) | Freshwater lake bacterial and archeal communities from Alinen Mustajarvi, Finland, to study Microbial Dark Matter (Phase II) - Alinen... | ecosystem: Environmental > Aquatic > Freshwater >...
ATCGAGCAGCCAGCGGCCCTCAGCCTGCCGGATGAACTGTTCGACGCGTGGTGCCTGTTGGCTAACGAGCAGGTACGCCTGCAGCGTCGGAATCTGGCGGTAGTGCTCGAACTTGCGGCCACGTTCGTAGGCCTCGGTGGAATCGGAGAGCACTTCGACAAGGACGGTGGGATTCACCACGGTATCCTCCGTACCGTCCGCGAATCGGAGTGGGCCGCAAATGACGGACAGGTCAGGGTAGGTGAACAGCCCGGTCGCCTCGATCTTGATGCGGAGATCGGCATTGCAAGCCAGGCAAGCCCCCCCCCTTGGAGACAGGGTCAGCCCCTAGCTTGGGTCATTTCTGCTTACTTGGTTCGTCATTTACCCAGTCGCAGCCTGCCCGCCCTGGCGGTGCCAGCCCCGCGCGGGCGACTGTGCAAGCCCATATCTGCCTTCCTCCCCACTGCCTGCGGGAGCCACCTTCCCACCCCGTAGAACGATTTGTAACCTTAAGAACGGCCATGTTGTGTGGAGGCCCCCTCAAAAAAACTGTCCCCAAAAGCGGCTCTTGAGGCCTCCAGACGCGAATCCAGTGCCCTTTAGCCGCCCGAGCACGTCGTTAGCAAGCCGTAATCAGTTTTTCGGATGGGGAAAGGTGCCCTTCGCACTAGGCGGTTGACCGGCGGCTGACCTGGGCGATGAGCTCGTCAAGCCTGGCCATTGCCTCGGGTTGTCCTTTAAGCTCGAGCAACGGCCCAAGCTCGGCAAGGACCTGGGCCAGGTTCAGCTTGCCGTGCTGACGGACTAGGATTTGCTCTGCGTCACCCCAGTCCACACTACGTCCAGCGAACACCTTGTGCGTGAGAAGGTCTTCCGCTGAGCAAGTGGTGAGCCTCACGCCGCCCCGGATTTCCCAGGGGGTGGCGCGAGCGATGGTGCGCTCCTCAAACGGCAGGGCTCCCAACGCGACATCTACATCAATGCCTTCGGCAGTGCGAGCCAGGAGGACCCGGTGCCGCAACGCAAATTCCCGCGCGTCCGGACGGCGAGGCTGCAACTGCCGCAGCAGTGGGTCCACAAAACTCTCTTCTGCGCCAAAGCCCGTCAGGAGTGTGAGGTGTATGTCCGTTGTGAACCTGGGATTCCCCCAACGTTGAATGGCAACGCCCCCAATGAAACAGAAACGCCAGCCACGCTCCAGCAGCAAAGCCTGGACGTGCACCGCCGCCAGAAGCAGCTCTTCAACCCCTAAGGGCATCTTGTCTTGTGAAAAATGGCCTGCTGCTCGACTAATCCCATTCCGTTCAGGGGCTTCGGCGGGATGGGGACGAAAGGCCGCAACGCATGGATGATTTCCCGAGCACGCTCCTCGGTCAGGGCGGCGAGTTCCTGAGCTTTGACGGTTTCCACCGCCTCCCAGCGGGCGTGGTATTGCGTGGCAAACTTCTCCTGCAGTTTCAGCGGCTCGGAATCCATGCTCAAAGTATGCCTCGACTCCACGGCGAAGTCAGCAATAATCCGCCCCGCAGGCGGCTGGGAGCAGGACATTGTGTGCCTGGAAGTCTTTGAATCACGCTGTTAGAGATACTGCGCTTGCACCTGCCTGCGGGCTTGGCCGGAGGGGGCACACCGTATCATAACGTGAAGAGGCGGACCAGCTTAAGGCTGCTTGAGTCGGTCGGGCACTGGCATTGGTCTCGGTTAAGAAGCCGGCATGGGTGGCCGGATCCGAGCAGGGGTGAAACTGACGTTGGCAAAGACCTCGGCAAGGGAAATGGAAGTTTGCAACGAAGGCAGGTCCAAGTGCCGATCCAAGCCGGCGGCTTCATCGAGCAGCCAGCGGCCCTCAGCCTGCCGGATGAACTGTTCGACGCGTGGTGCCTGTTGGCTAACGTTTGGGTAGCGCCATAGTCTGACCGATTGTAGGAATCTCGCAGCGGAAGAGTAAGCTCCCGGAAATGCCCACTGCGGTAGGGGCCCAGCCGCAGGGCCGACTATAGCTTGATTCACTTCCTTCTCAGGGGAAACGAGCCAGGCTGTGGTCGAACCGAAATTCCTTGCCTGAGCTTGCGGAACGTCATACAAGGCATCGGAGACGATAGTGCCATACCATTTCTCAATTCAATGCGGCGTTTCTGCCCCAGCATCCCCTAGCCGATACATGCAATCCATCAAACAGATGTCATTCCCGAAGGAGTTTTGCCTGCGGGTGCTGGTGTTGGCATTTCTGGCGTTGACGCTCGGCACCCACGCCCAGCCGGTGGATTTCGGGAGCGGGGAGTGGATTTGGTCCGCACCTCCGGCAGGCAAGGTGGCCCTGGATCAGCCAGCGGGGACAGTGTGGTTCCGCGCGAGCGTCGCCGTGACCGAGAAGGCCCAGATCCGGTCCGCGGAACTGATCATCGCTGCGGACAACCTCTACAGCGTTTACCTTAATGGCCGGTTTGTCGGGGAGCGCCAGACGGACCCGGGTGCCTGGAATCACGCGAAACGCTTTGAGGTCGCACGCCTGCTTTCGGCGGGGCACAACGTGATCGCCGTCGAGGCCGTCAACACCGCGCCAGGACCGGCGGGACTGCTGGCCCGGCTCGTCGTCGAGCTGGCCGACGGGCAGAAAGCGGAGCTGACTACGAGCCCCTCCTGGAAATGCTCCACAGAGGAGCCGCCCAATTGGCAAGAGCCGGGCCTAAACGACCAGGCCTGGGCCGCAGCGATAAGCCTGGGTGCCTTCGGGGTGGCACCCTGGGGGAAGTTCGCGATCAGCGCGGAGCGGGAAGCGGCAGGCCGCCGCGACCAAGGGAACGAACTCGAACCGCCCGCTGATTATGCCTGGCCCGAGGCGGTGATCTTTGTGGGCGAGGATTGCAGTCTCTATCGTCCGCTCGCGGGGACTGGCAACAGTTACGACAGCCTCTCGGTTACGATCTTCAACCCGCGGGATTCCCGGGCCTTTCCCGAGCACGACCTGCCCGCGCCGATGAAAGTGGGACGCAAGCTCTACGCGTTGAAACCCGCCCGGCCGGGAGTGGTTCCTCGTCTGATTCTCGACGCCGGGAAGGGAGCGCTAGGGTCGCCATCGGTATCCTTCGATGGGCAGTGGATCTATTTTTCCATGGCCCCCGGCGGGGAGCCGTTCTTCCACATCTATAAAGTCCGAGCCGATGGGGGTGAGCCGCAGCAACTCACCGATGGCCCATTCCACGATATTGATCCCTGCGAATTGCCGAACGGCAGGGTGGTGTTCACCTCGACCCGGATCGGAACATTCGAGGAATATCACAATCCACCTTCACGCTCGTTGTTCACGATGACTTCTGAAGGCCGGAACATCACTGCGCTCACCCACACGCTGGTCTTCGACAACGAGCCCGAGGTGCTGGCGGACGGACGGATTGTCTTCATCCGCTCCGACAACTTCTTTGGTCGTGGCAAAGTGGAGACGCTATTGCACGCGATCCATCCTGACGGCACGGCGGGTTACACGGAGCAGGGCCTGGAGATGGGCCCGGAATACGGCGGACGTCTGCGGGCGTTCAACTGCGGAAGTCCGGCGCCTATGCCCGACGGGCAGGTCGCATTCCTGACTGGGTCAGGGATCGCCTTCGGCCATCCCGGTTGCACTGACGCGGAGCTGCGGCACCTGGCGGTGGCGGCCGGCGACGTGGCCGCGCTGCCGGATGGGCGGCTGCTATGCACGCTGCCCGGAAGGGCCGCCCTCCGTGGTCGGGTTCGCAGCGCCGGCTCGGGCGCGCACGAAACCAGCTACGCCCGGATCGTGATAGCCGATCCCGCGCAGGCCGACAACAAGGTCGTGGTTGTGTTTGATTCCACGAACGCGCCGTTGCACTCGCCCGTGTACCTGGGCGCGCGCCAGCGTCCGCCGAGCCTGTCCACCACTGGGCAGGCCCTAAATACCGCGGAACCGCACCCGACCGGCATCCTGTTCTGCGCGGACGCGAGGTTCACCCGGAATACCACCGCGGGCTGGCCCCACGTTCGGGCCATGCGGGTCCTGGCGGGTAAGGGGCTCACGATGCGTTCTTCCCATTCCTATATTGTCCACGCCGGCAGCGAAGTAACCGAGCTGGGCACCGTGCCGCTGGCGGCGGATGGTTCCTTCGCGGTTGAGGTGCCCGCGGACACCCCGATTGCCTTCCAGGCGGTCGATGGCGAAGGGCGGTCGGAGCTCAACGAGATGTCCTGGATCTTTGTCCGACCCGGGGAAACGCGTGGGTGTGTTGGCTGCCATCAATCCAGGCAGTCGGCCCCCCCTGTCCGGCAGAAGAATCTGCAGGCCTTGCAGGTGACGCCGCTGCGGCTGTCCGGGCTGGGCAGACCTCACCAATTCCGGGGGAATAACGCAGCCGTGACCGGCTTGATGGAGCTGCAGATCGACCGTTATCGGGAGGTCGCCGGCATCAACCGCCACAGCGACACTCCTGAGGCCTTGGCGACCGGAGTTCAGGAAGTCGCTGGGCTGATCGACCTGTTGCAGGCGACCAATGCCGACCTGAGGATCAGCGCCGCCCAACGGCTGGGTATTTTCCGGCATAGGAACGCATCCCCGGCGCTGGCCCAATGCCTGCGCGATAAACAGCGCGAGGTTCGGGTGGCTGCCGCGGTTGCCCTGGCGGCCTGTGGGGACCGGGGTGCAATTCAGCCGTTGCTCGGAGCACTGCAGGATGCTGATCCACTCGTCGCCCAGGCGGCGGCGAATGCGTTGGAGAATCTGACGGCCCATACGCAACCCTTTGACCCATTTGACGGCGAAGCGGAGCAGAGTCGCCAAGCGGAAGCGTGGCGTATCTGGTTTCAGCAGAATGACTGGGAGCGAGTCGAGAAGGGTTTGGTCACACGTCTCTCCGGCAAAGATCGGGAAGACGTTCGCGCGGCGGCGGTTGCGCTGGGACATATCGGCGGCGACGCTGGACGCCGGGGCCTGCGCGACTACGTGCTTCGCGAAAGCCAGCGGAATCCATTCCCGAATTGGCGTAAGAACCATCGCGGCGACGAAGCGCGGTTCAACTCACTGGCGGACGTCAATCCCCGCACGTTACAGGCGGCGGTTCGGTCGCTGGGATGGCTGGGTGACGCCGAGTCGATCGGGATGCTCTCCGAGATACTGCGCGCGAACGTGGATCCGGAAAAGGCCAACCTGTTTTTAGCCGAAGCTGCGGTCGAAGCCTTGGGCCGGATCGGCACGCCCGAAGCCATCACGACCTTGATCCAGGCTTTTGCCAAGCTGCCGGAGTACCCCGAGTACACCCGCTGGTACGGCGACCACGATGCACTTATCGCCTGCCACGCCTCCCCCGTGCATTATCTTATCATTGAGGCGCTCGACGCGACCGGGGCCACGAACACAGCAGCGATCCTGCCGGACCTCATAAGGTCCGTGCCGACCGATCCGGACCGGGCACTGCTGCCCGGCAGCGACGATTACGAGACGCTGGTGGGCCGAGTGATCCGGCGCAGTGGACAGGCAGGGATGGTCACCGAGACCTGCCTGGCGCTGTTGGGGGATCCACAGGCAACCAAACAGCCCGGCATCGAAAAGGCGATTGCCACAACGCACGAAGCATGGGGCGGGAAACCGGACCCGCAAAACCGGGCGGCGCAGGTTCTCTCGTTCGTCTGTCGCGACCGCTCCTTTGAGCCGCGCCTCAGGAAGGCCCTGGAACGGTATTGGATTCAGCCGGTGGACATCCCTCGCGTATTCGACACCGGCATCCCGGTGGTGACGAAGCTGCCCGCGCGCCATTGGGTCTGTTTCTACCTTGCGCGGTCGCTGGGAAACATGGGTGATACGCGTTCGGTGGAGACGCTGGTGAAAGTGCTCGAGGACTCGGCTACGGAGGCAGCCAGTGGCCGGCCCGATCCCCTCGGGCCGGGGGTGCTGTTTCTGCACAACGACCTCACTCCTTGCTGGCGTGCGGAGGTGGCTTGGACTTTGGGACGGCTTGGGGATTCCCGAGCTCAGCCAGTGTTGCTCAAGATGATTGCCGACCTCCAGAATGCCACCGACACGAGATACGCGGCCGCGGTCGCGGCTGGCCGACTGGCCAACGCAGCCGGTCTGGTCGAACTCCGCCGCCTGGCAGAGGACTACCCGGAAATTTCCGTGCGCCGTGCGATGCTCTCACCCGCGCCGCGTCAATAACCGAGCAAGTGTCAGTTCCCACTATTGACACTAATCCGCAGCCGGCCTTCACGCGGAGCGCGACGAACATGACCAATGCGGAGCGCGGAATGCGGAAGGACTCTCCGTTCAGTTGGTCGCGCACGCAATTGACCACCCGCAGGTGGTGGGGACAATCCTGGGCCTCCTTACCGTCTGGCACGATCTGTCTTCCAGACCGGCCCCGCACGGCTGCCTGTATTCTCGCGTTTCGGTCGCGAAGAGGATTTCGGCAGCCCTACCGGCAATCGGAAATGAGCCAGGCCGAGGCACACTACCAGTAGTGTCTGTAGTCCTTGGGTGAGCACAAGATATGGTGTTGTTTTTGGCGTTTCTAGCTTAAAGGGCTCCAGATTGCAACGGTTGGACTCGCGGGCGGGGTTCGGGACGGGGATGCGAATGGCGCGGAGAAGCGGTCAGAAGTTGCGCGATTGTTCGCTCAGCCCGCAGGACAAGCCAAAAAAGACTTCGATTAAGTCCGACAGGTTGCTAGAGTCAATAGTGAACTTGATGCGATTAACTGAGTCATGAACACAAGAGGTTTAGTCGTCACGTTGGCCCTTTTGGGCTGCCTATTCTATGCCGGTGACCGTGCGCTTTCCCAAAACTGGGCCGCGACCAGTTCGCCCTCCAAATGGTGGCATTCCATCGCGTCTTCCGCGGATGGCACCAAAATCGTGGCCGCCGACGGCAGCCCGGGCTTGATTTACGTCTCGAAGGATTCCGGGTCCAATTGGACGGCGACCACTGTGCCTGCCGACTACTGGAGTTGCGTCGCGTCATCGGCCGATGGCGCCAAAATGGTGGCGGTGTCATGCACCCCTGGTTATTTTCACGGGCATATCTACACCTCGGCCGACTCTGGCGCCCATTGGGTTTCAAATAGTCCACCCACTGGATACGACCTGGGCATTAGCGTCGCCTCGTCGGCCAACGGTGCTAAGTTGGCAATGATCAGTTGGAATAGTAATTCTGGGACTTACACGGTGATTTGCATTTCGACCAATTCCGGATCCACCTGGACCGTGCCGTCTCAACCCTACAACCTCAGTTCTTCCTGGCATTCAGTGGCCTCCTCAGGGGATGGCACCAAACTCGTGGCCACTGACGGTTATTATGACCGTTTGAATTACGAATGGTTTGGGCACATTTACCGTTCCACCGACAGTGGCAAGACTTGGAGTGCGACCAGCGCGCCGACGACCAACAATTATGGTGCCATAGCCTGCTCGGCCGACGCGTCGCACCTGTTGGCGGCCGGCGGCGACGGGCGGCTTTACACCTCAACCAACTCGGGCACCACCTGGCACACATACTTGGCGGGCAGCGTTAGCGGTGTCGCCTCCTCGGCGGATGGCAATCGTTTGTTTGCTGTGACCTCCACGGGGCAGATCTACACTTCGACCAACGCCGGAGTGGCCTGGAGCACCAACATCGTCGCGGCCGCGCCGTGGAGTGCGGTCACGTGCTCGACGAATGGAACCAAAGCCTTCGCCGCCGCTTCCCAGAGTTCGGTTTATGCCTCGCCTTACTCCGGCAACTGGAAGCTTTCAAGCGCGCCTGGCACCAATTGGACTTCCGTGGCTTCCTCCGCCGATGGGACCCATCTTGTCGCGGCCGCTACCGACCGAGGCCCCATTGGGACTAACCCAGCCACGGCGGTGTATCCGGGCGGCCCCATTTATACCTCGACTAACTCGGGGGTCTCTTGGAGCAGGACCAGCGCCGTCAGTAATTGGGTTTGCGTCACCTCCTCCGCCGACGGCTCCCAATTGGCCGCCGCTAGCTATCAGTACAACTCTAACGCGCCAGCGGCCAGCCACAGCTCGTTTTTCACCTCGGCCAACGGGGGCGGCGCCTGGACCCAGAGCAGCGCACCGGACCGTCCCTGGAGTGTGCTGGTTGCGTCCGCCGACGGTCAGCACTTGGTGGCGGCGGCGGGCGGGTCGATTTACACCTCGGCCAATGCGGGAGGGACGTGGACCTCGAATAGTGTGCCAAGCGGCTATCCTTGGACGGCGATGGCCTCCTCCGCGGATGGCACCCAACTCATGGCCACCGCCGGTTATTTTAACAGTTATTACTACACCTTCTTTAGTTACATCTACCGTTCCGCCAACAGCGGCGTGACTTGGACGAAGACCAGCGCGACGACGAGCTACGAGATGTTTAGTGCCCTCGCCGGTTCGGCCGATGGTTCGCATCTCGTGGTAGCCACCTCCGGGTCGCTGCCTAACGCCGGTCCGCTTTACACCTCCAGCGACTCGGGAGCCACTTGGACCATGGGTAGTGTGCTGGCGGCTGGGGTGGCGCAGGTTTGGCGGTTCGTTGCCTCGTCGGCCGACGGGAGCCGATTGGTGGTCATGGATACTTTTGGCCGGATTTACGTCTCGGGAGATGCGGGGGCCAGTTGGGCTTTGGTTAATGCACCCGCCCTGCCGTGGACGGCGCTCGCCTTATCGGCGGATGGCAGCACGCTGATGGCGGCGTTTGATGGTGGAATCTATGTCTCACAATTACAAATTAGCTCGTTGCCTGCATTGAGGATTACGCACTCCGGCAGCAACGTCGTCATTTCATGGGCTACGAACGCGACTGGATTCGGGCTGCAACAAAACTCTGCCCCCGGGAGCCCCAATTGGGTTGGCGTAACCGCCCCGGTTAGCATCGTCAACGCACGGAACCAAGTGAGCGTTACGCCGACTAACCACGCCAACTTCTATCGGCTGAAGAGTCCTTGACCCGAGCCGTTTCCATCGCGCCCGCTCCCCTGATGGGGCCGTGCGCATTTGACCAATGCTCTCTGCACGTCACCATAAGAGGAATTCGCTCCCGCTTGGCGCGCGGAATACATTCGGAAGCCGAGGCGGTAGCCCTTCACTTCGCTTGCAGGTGCGGTTCGAGGCATTCGGCCAGAATAGCGGTGTAGGTTTCGCAGCCTTGCTGGTTCAGGTGTGTGGTGCTGGCGAAAAGAGCATCTGGCAGGGTAGGGGGTAGATTGGTCAGGCAATCCGCCTGCAGCCATTGGCCGCATTGATGAAGGATTTGCCTGGCTTTGCCAGGATAATTCGGGGCTGCAAAGGACTCAGGTACTGGCGTTAACCCAACCAGCAGTTTGGCTCCGGCGGGAATAGCACTCCTGAATGCAAGGCAAACCGATTCAAGAGTCGGGGATAGGCGATACTCCGCATTGCCTTGCCCGGGAGCTGGGACAAATTGGTGCGGATCTACCGCGCTGCCCCGTGTCCGTTCCATGTAATTGTAAAGGTCCAGGTTGAAGCCGTAGAACCGGCCGTATTGTCCCGGCAGTGGCAAGGGGAAACGGCCCAGAAATCGACTTTCAAAGATGTTCAACCCAAGCAAGCCACAGAGTTGGCCGTGGACGGAGCTGGGGCCGCTCGGGTCTGTCCCCGCGTAGAGGTCCGATAACAGCAGCAAGTAGCTGGAGACCGGCTCAATGCCACGCAGCATCTCGGGATGGACTAGTAGGACGACCACCCGTACGCGCCCCGGATTCACATCGTTATACCGTGCCAAAATCGAAGCATAGCCATTAAAGCCTACATACATGAACGTCCCGAGATTCAGCGGGCGATACCGGCCCCCGAGCTGTTGGCGCAGTTTGATGGCGGACACGTCCATCAAACAGGAGGAGTCGCCGGTCAGGACCAAGTCGGAGTCATTCGGTTCGCGGCTGGCATACGCCTGATGCGTAATGATGGTGCGTTCGAGATCCAGCGCGGGCCAGGGGGAGGGCCATAGTCCGGTCATCGCGCCCAATCGCATCAGCGCGGCGACGAGGATCATCGGTACGGCGACGCGGGCCGCGAGGCGGACCAAATCGCTCCTGTTTACCTCATATTCATGGCTCTTCATGCCTGGTTAGAACTGAAAATAGATAAAGGGGACTGCTCTCTTTTCCCAAAACAGTATGATACCCAGCAACATCAGACCCTGCACGATCCCGCTTAGCCATGCTGGCTGATGGAGAATAACCAGCTCATCCTCCGTCTTATGCTGCCAGAATTCCAGGCACAGCAAGGGCGTCGCAAATATCAAGAGACAAAGCAGGTAATGGGGCAGCCAGGGTGGAGAATCCCAGATGGCCAGGGAGCGAGTGAGGACGCACACACGCTCGAAGGAGCCCGCGCGGAAGAGCAGCCAGCCATAGAACACGAACAGCAGCGTGAGCGGCGCGGCAAACGAGCGGGTCATGAGGGCCGCGCGCGCGTCGCGCTCCTGCCACCAACGGTTCACCATCAACCCGAGCCCATGCCATGCACCCCAGAGCACGAAATTCCAGGCTGCACCGTGCCATAACCCGCCCAGGAGCATCGTTATCAGCACGTTGACCGATGCGCGCCGGCGGCCCAGACGGTTTCCGCCCAGGCTGATGTAAAGGTAGTCTCTCAACCAGCGCGACAGGGTGATGTGCCAACGCCGCCAAAACTCCCGCAGACTCGTCGCGAAGTAAGGAAGGGCGAAGTTCCTGGCCACATTAAAACCGAGAACCCTCCCGAGCCCGCGAGCAACGTCAGAGTAACCCGAGAAATCGCCGTAGATTTGGATGCCGAAGGCAACCGTTGCCGCCACCGTCACCGGGCCGCTGATGGCAGGCCCATCGAACGCCATCTCCACCAGCGGCGCGAGGTTATCGGCAATGACTACTTTCTTGAAGAGACCGAAGATAACGAACCAGACCCCTTCGACCAGACTTGCGCCAGTGATCGTGAGTGGACGCGCAAATTGCGGGAGCAAATCCTGTCCGCGATGGATCGGCCCGGCGATCAGTTGCGGGAAGAAAGAAACGAAAGCCAGGTATTGCAGAGGGCTGCGCGTGGGCGGTAACTGGCGGCGGTAAACGTCGATTACGTATCCCAGGCTCTGGAACGTGTAGAAGGAAATCCCAGCGGGCAATACGATCGCCAAGGTCGAGCGGTGGAAGGGAAGGTGCAATGCATCCAAGAGCACGGCCATCGAATCCACAAAGAAATTGAAATACTTGAAGAACCCTAATAACGAGAGGTTCACGACGATGCTGGCGGCCAGGATCAGCCGCCGCCGGCGCGGCGCCTCCACCTTATCCAGGAACAGGCCGACCAGGAAGTCGAAGCACCCCGAAAATATCAACAGCCCGAGGAATCGCACATCCCACCATCCGTAGAACAGCCAACTGGCGGCCACGATCAGGACGTTGCGCTGGACCAGGGAATTCCGGCAGAGGAAATAGAGCAGCAGAAACGCCGCGAAGAACTGCAGGAAGACCGTGGAGTTAAAGAGCATGTTCAGTCGGAGCCCGGTGCGGCGCTGGCGCCGGGCGGGATTCTTTGAATTGACGCATCGCCAATCCCCATTACGATACCGAGCAAGCGCGAAAGGCAAGACGAGAGTTTTATGAGCCAACAGCCGTTTGAACCGTGTCCGAGGGCTCGGGCGCGTGGATTCACCCTGATCGAACTGCTGGTGGTTATTGCGATCATTGCCATTCTGGCCAGCATGCTTCTACCCGCAATCGCACGGGCCAGGGCCAGGGCCCAAGGGATTCAGTGTCTAAACAACCTCAAGCAGCTAGGCATCGCCGTGGCCCTGTATCTGCATGAATCCAACGGCCGGATTATGGTGGATGCTCCACTGGACCCCGACACGACCTGGGGCAGCCTGCTCAATTCAAACCAGCCGCTTCGCGCGCTGGATGTGTTTGTGTGCCCGGCCTACGCACCGGTGCGCTTCACGAACTGGTTCTACACGTTTGGAGTCCGCCAGGATCCGCCGCCCGAATATGCGCTCGGCGATTTTGGTGAGGTCTTTAATACGACTTCTCTGCCGCGCCCGTCGGAATACTTGTTCCTGGCGGACACCACCAGCCGGGGCCGGAGCGGGGCTGGCGCCCGACAGTACTACTACTTCCGGAGCGATCACGAAAATGAGGTTCACGCCCGGCATAATGACCATGCGGATGGCCTGTTCATCGATGCCCACGTCGAGTCCTGCAAGCGCACGCGGTTGGAGCAACTTGGCATTCAGGCGCTCTACGGACCCGACTCCGTGCCCGGCTATTTCGGGCCTTGACCGGCATGAACCGCGCCTCCTGGGTCAAGTGGATTGTGGGGCTGGCCTTCCTCGCCACTGTGCTCGGCCTAGTGGAAGCTCAATTCCACCTGTTTCGGAAGTTGTGCGGTGCCGGTCCGCTGACGCAGCGCGAGTTGGCCATGGAGTACTTGGGTCGCTACCTGGCCAGCCAATGTCCGGGGAAAAAGGCGGTGGTCCTTGCCAATCCCTTCTCACAGAAATCAGGGCAGCCTCGGGAAGTCTATCAATTCGAGAAAGCGGGCTTGCAGGGCCTGCAACGCGGGTTGGGGAAGTCCGTCGTCATTGAGGGCGTCGCCTTTCCGGAGCTGAAACCTGGCTTTGTCGAAAACCCTCGCTCAGTCTTCATTGACCCGCATACCACCACGCCCTTGAGTTATGTCGTAACCGACGACGCGCTCGACAAAATTGCCGCTGCGCATCCCCAAGCTGAACTAATGGTCAGTCTAATTGGCTTACCGCTTAACGTGCTGCAGACGGAGACCTGGAAGAGTGGCAATCCGAGGAGATTCGCCCTGCTCCTGCCAGATTTGAGGTTGGTAGGAGATGAAGGTGCCGTCCGTGAGGCGATCTTGAGCGGCAAAATCGCCGCCTTCGTCATGAACAAACCTGGCGCTCCTCCTGAGGGCCAGCCTATGGGCAAGGACTCCAAGATGGAATTCGACCGCCGCTTTCTGCTGGTTAATCGCGACACCATCGACCGCCTCCTGCAACTCTACCCGCGTCTCTTCCGGTGACCCCACCCAGCCTCCCGTCCTGCTGGCAATGGTTGTGACCACTACGGACGGACGAGTTTGAGGCGCAGGTAGGCGGGGCTTGGGCAGTTCGTGATGGTGAAGCGATTCGTCAGGATCACCGCGGAGACTGACTGAAAATTCGGCGGTGAGCAAGTAGCCGACATCTCCACTACATAACCATTCACGCCGTTGGTGGTGTGCAGGGTTGCGTCGCAAACGTATGAAGCCGGCCCGTCCCAACCGAGGGTCAAATCACCCTGGGCCAGCGAGCAAAGCCGGATCCTGGGGATAGGATGAAAGCCAATGACCCCACGCACCGGCATGTCGGCTTCCCAATTCTGCGCGGTCCAGGCCTTCAAGCGATTATCTCCACTCGCCCAACTCGTCCGATAACGCACGTAATTGACGCCACCGTTGATGTAATAGCCGTAAGCGAGCATGGAGTGGATCTCCGGATTCACATTTTCGGCGGAACCGATGGTGCGAGAGTATTCGTTGTACGATTGCAGGAATAGCAGCACTGGATAGCCGGCATCGATCTCCGCTTGCATGTCGGCAAAGGTGAAGCCTTGCCCCGTTGGTGTGTTCGGGTTGAAATCGGTCAACTGCGTGAAAACCTCGGCATCGTAGCCTCGCCATCGGGTCCAGGCACGCAGGCCGGTCTGCACGTCCACGTCCGGCTCCGCCGCAGCCGGATCAGGCACGTAATTGACATGCCTCTCTCCGCTGGGATTCCACGAGACAAAGCAAAACCCGTCAATGTTGCCGCGGCACTCATTTCGCAGGTTCTGCCATTTGAACTGGTCCATCCCGATGAAGTCCCCTATGCAATCGGGTTCATGCTCCGGACGTCCAGCCGCAGTGTAGGGGTCCGGGGCTGTGCTGTCGAAATCCCTGTAGTAGTCATCAACGTGCCCAGGCTTGTCCATCGGTCGGTAGTCCACCCCCGCCTTACTCGCCCACATGGAAGTGATGTCCTGATTCCTGGCGGTCGTGTTGAGCGGAGCGACTCCTCCGTTCACCCTCCCTGTATAGAAGTCAGGAAAACCGTGCCGATCCCAGTAACCCATCAGGTTGCCGGCAGCCGTCCCCATACACGCGTAAAACCAGTTATAATCCGGCACGTCGAGGATGAAGATGTTGTTGGCGGCTCGGGCGAACTCGGGTGGCCCAAGAAGTGCCAGCCCTACAGCCACAAACCCCAGGGAGATGGCAGTCCTGCTGGTATTCTTCATGACTGGACACACTCTACTCCCCCGAGCTTCACGGGCAAAGCCCCAAATCCTCCAGAGTGAATTAATAGGAGGGAGCCTGGAGGCGGAAGAACATGGCGCGGTTGGCGAAGGCGCTTGTGTAGGGGCTGGAACCTTCCGGCAGGTTCGTGAATGGTCCGGTCAAGGTTGGGGCGGCTTGCAGGTTGAAGACGGGATTGGTCCAGGTCAGCACGCGGTTGTAGGCCGCCAATTGGATGTGCAGCGGGATTGGGCTGATGGGACCGAGGGAGAGCTTGAAGATGGTGCCGCTGCCGAAAGCGCCGCCATATTGGGTCGTGCCATAGAGTGCGCCGTCATTGCCCAGCAGCAGCGGGCCGCTGGGGGTGGAACCGTTGGTGCCGTTGAAGACCATGAACGTGTTCATCGCGCCGTCGGCAGTGATGCGGAAGATGGTGCCATTTCCAGCGTATTGATTGCCGTTGAAACCGGAGGTTGTGCCGTAGAAAACGCCATTGGGTCCAGGAATCAACGAGGCCACGGGATAAGCTCCATTGCCGCCGTTGAAGGAAAACAGAGCAGTGATCACGCCGTTGGTCGTGACACGATAGACGACACCGTAATTATGTTTGCCGCCGTATTTCGTCGTGCCGTAAAGGGCGCCGTCGGGGCCGAGAGTCAGCCCGGCCATCGGAACCGAGCCATTGGTGGCGGCGAACACGGCGAAGGGGGTGACGAGAGAGTAGGGTGCGCTGTTGGTCGAGACGCGGAAGATGGTGCCGTAAAGTGCCTTGCTGCTGCCACCCATCGTCGTGCCCCAGAGATAGCCGGCGTCGTCCAGCACCAGCGTGCAGTTGGGAGAGGCCCCGTTGGTATTGTTGAAGATGGCAAGCGTGGTGAGGACGCGGTTGGCGTCCAGCTTGAATACGGTACCGTAGTCAAAAAAGCCGCCATGAACGGTTGTGCCGTAGAGGTTGCCACTACTGTCGCTAATCACCCCGCCAACCGGGTATGCGCCGTTGGTGGAATAGAACGTGACTAGATTGGTGAAGTTCTGGCCGTTGGTGGCAACGCAGACCACCACGCCGTCGCCAGAACCATTCCCGCCGCCAAGGTAGGCCGTCGTGTATAGGAGGTCGTTGGAACCGAGCAACAGTCCGGCGTAGGGATAAGCGCCGTTCACGCTAGTGAAGGTGACAAGGTTCGTGACCACGCCGTTGGTGTTCAGTCTGAAGATGGTGCCGTTTTGGGACGGGCCACCGTTGTAAGCGGTGCCGTAAAGCGTGCCAGCGGCATCCTGGAGCAATCCTCCCAGCGGCTGGGCTCCCGAGGAGGCGCTGAAGCCAAACATCGTGGTGAGCGTGCCGTTGGTGGCGAACTTGAAGGCTGTGCCGTAGCCGTTTGCGCCGCCCCAGAAGGTAGTGCCGTAGAGATTGCCATTCGTGTCGAGGACGGGTGCCGTATAAATGCTGGCGCCGCTCGTGCCGAAGTTGAAGCTGTACAGGGGCTTCACGGTGCCGTTGGTGGTCGTGAACTGATAAAGGCTGTTGAAGGTGGCGCCATAAAAGACGTTCCCTGGCCCTGCCACCAGGCCGGAGTGGGGGGTGTCGTTAAGGGTGGCGACGCCCACGATGAGCTGGTGATTGGTGGCCGGGATTTCAAAGATGGTGCCTGAGCCGGTGCCGCCGCCGCCGCCGACGGAGGCGGTTCCATAAAGATTTCCGGCAGCGTCTTCAACCAAGGCAGCCAGGGGAAACGCTCCGTTACGGAGAAAATCGAACGAGCCAAGAGTGGACAGGGTGCCGGAAGGCGCCAAGCAGTAAACGACGCCGAAGCCAGTGCCACCCATTTGCGTTGTGCCATAGATGTTCCCATCCCGGGAGAGGAGCACGCTCGAAGCGGGATTCGCGCCATTGGTGGAGGCGAAGGAGCAGAGGGTGGTCCACAAACCGTTGGTGGTGATTTGGAATACCGTGCCCTTGCCATAGGCGCCGCCATTGTAGGCAGTGCCATACAGCTTCCCATCACTGCCCCAAACCAGATTGGCCTGCGGATTCGCTCCGATGCGAGGGTTCAAACCAGCCAGCGTCGTCAGCACGCCATTGGTCGTCACGCGAAACACGCTGCCATAACCGTCCCCATAATCGCTCGTTCCACCATACCGGGTGGTGCCGTAGAAATTGCCGTTGGTATCCGATACCAACCCGGCAAAAGGATAGGCGCCGTTGGCGCCATTGAAATCCACCAGATCGGTCATGTTGCCGGTGGGGGTGACCCGGAAAACCGAGCCATAGCCATAAGCTCCGCCATACTGCGCGGTCCCGTAGAAGTTACCATCCGGGCCCTGCACCAGGCCGCCGGAAGGATTGCTGGGAGGCTGGCTGAAGCTAAGGAGGGTTTGCAGCGACTGGCTGAAGCCATTGGCGCCCGCCAGCAGCCCAATGCAAAGAGCGACAACACCGGGGCGTTTTCTTAGGGGATTCATAGTTCTTTTGAATAAGCGTCGATTCCGAATTATCGGGGTATGGCGGCTCGGTAAAAGTACTGGGGCCAACGGTTGGTCCGGAGGTCGCTGAACGAGAGCGCCTCGAAGCTTAAAGTGTTGGTCCAGAGCGGAACCCAGTCCACAAGGTTCGATGTTCCCTGCACCACCACAGGCTGGCCCATCAGGCCAGTGAGCGAAAAAACAACTTGCTGGCTATTCAATCCGATGCCGCTGGGGGCCATCACAGGCTGAGTAATAATGCCCCGGCGAATCGTGTCATTATAGGAGTCCGCCACATAAAGGACACCGTTGGCCACCGCGATGCCTTCGGGATAATAGAACCGAGCCTCATTGCCCGCACCATCGGCGCTCGCGGGAAGGTTGAGCAGGCCGCCCAACGTCGTGACCACTCCGGCCGGTGTGATTCGGCGGACAGTATGATTATTGTAATCCGCCACATACACGTTGGTGGCCTCGTCCACTGCCACACCTCGCGGGCTGTTGAACAGCCCGACGCTGCTGGTTCCGTTCGTCCCGTCGTACCCTCCGGCGACTTTCGCCACACCCGCCAGAGTCGTCACCACGCCCTGCGGTGTGATTTTTCGGATCGTGTTATTACCGCTGTCGGCCACATACACATTGGTAGCGCTGTCCACCGCCAGGCCACAGGGATGGTTGAAACGCGCGCTACTCCCAGTCCCGTCATTGGTTCCAGTAACGCCCGACTGTCCGGCCAGCGTTGTGATTACTCCAGCCGGGGTCATCCTCACGACTATGGAGGAGCCATCATTGAAATAGACATTAGTGCCGCTGTCCACCGCCACACCAAGGGAAGCGTAAAAGCCCGGCAGGGTTGACAACAACCAGTTGGTTCCGGCCGGCGTTAGTTTCCGGATAGCACTGTTCCCAGTATCCGCCACATAGATGCTCCCCGCTTTATCCAGCGCCAGCCCAGAGGGATGACTAAACACGTTGGTAATCGTCGTCACCGTCCAGTTGGTTCCGGCGGGCGTGAGTTTCCGGACGGCGCCGTTGAAGGTGTCAGCGACATAAACATTGCCCTTGGAATCTGCCGCGACGCCGGCAGGGTAATGGAACACTGCGCCCTGGCCGATGGGCGCGTCCCAGTAACCGGAAAAACCCGGTATCCCTGCGGCAGTGCTGAATGCGTAAGACGTGTAGATGAGTTGGGCTGCCGTGCTGGTGCTCTCGAGCAACGCCAACGTCAGCAGTGCAACAATACGACCGCCAATAAATCTAGGTGTTCTTCTCACACAATCCCTCGCAACCTGGGGCAATGCGTGATTGTGCGCTCGTTCAACAAGTTCCGCAAGCCTGAAGCGCTTGGTGCCGGCGTCGGTTCGCGACTTGGCAACGGTTTCAACAGTATGCCCCGCATCGTGGGAAATCGGGACCACCTTAACCGGAATCATGCAGATGGAAATGGGGAGCACGCCCGCCCCGGGCGTAGCCAGCCGGCGCCCCCGCCGGGTGGCGGGGCCGCGTGCCGATTCACTGGACGGTGAGTTCGTTTATGGAGCTCGGGAGGTAACTGGCGAGGGCGCCAGTCACGGCGCCCGGGGCGGGCGCGCTCCCCTGCCACAGTATAGTCACGGCTTAGTTGCCTCGCGCACCGGGCCGGGCCACATAGGTGCGTTCGACCTCCGGATCGAAGAAAACCAGCTCCTTTCTTCCGTCCACCTCGGCAATGAAGCAGCTCCCTTTGGGGAACGCGGCAACCAGGTCTTGATCCGTCAAGTGTTGCGGTTTGTCAGGTGCCTTCGGAGCCTGGGTCAGAGCCACCATGATCTGCCGGGGAGCCGTTGCGGGCCGGCCAACCCAATGCGCGACGCTCGCGAACACCACAGCCAAAGCGGCCACGCTGCCTGCCCATCGCGTCAGCCTGCGAACTCGCTGCCGGGTCCGGAAGGTCCTCATCGCCTCCGTCTTGAAAACGGCGTTGGCGGCCTGCCAGGTCTCGTCACGCAACGTGGCGTCAAGCAGGGCGTCCTCTCTTTCGGGATCAGGATTCATTCTCATGGCGCAGGTCTTTCAGCATTTGTTCTTTGAGCTTTTGGCGGAGCCGACCCAGCCGGGATTCGATGGCCTTGTAAGTCTGGCCCGCTTCGTCGGCCAGTTCCCGGAGCGGTCGCTTGTCCACGTAAGCGGCCTGGATCAATTCGCGTTCGTCCGGCGGCCAGGCCGCGAGCGCTTCGCGAAGGATTTCGCTCAGCCGATGTTCTGGATTCTCGTGGCCATTCGGCTCGGCGGGCAAATTATCTAGAGGAACAAAGCGGTTCCAGCGTTGTCGGTAGCGGCAGTGGTCAACAAACGTGTTTTTGGCCAGCACGCACAGCCAAGCCCAGAGCCGTCGTTCGTCGTCGAAAGCATCACATGGCTTCGCCAGCTTGATGAAGGCGGCCTGGCACACTTCTTTGGCTTCGTTCTCATTGCCACGCGCGAGGACGAGCAAGAATTTGTAGAGGCGAAAACTGTAAAGGTCATAGAAGCGGGAGAAGGCGTCCGCGTCGCCGCGACGCACGGCGCGTGTCAGCGCCAGGATGTCGGGTGTGGTGGCCACGGTGCTGGCCTGAGACTCGGAGTTTCGCCCCGGATGGAAGCCGGCGGTAACGTCCGGCAGATCAAAACCCAGAGGTTTGACCGTCGCAGTGGCGCTGCCTTCATCGCGCGGCAACATGCGTGGATAGAGTGCTATTTTGCCGGCGCGGTGGGCAAGGCAGTTCGAAAATTGGGGTTCCTGGCCCGCTCTTTCGCTAGGAAGGCGGTGACGATGGATTCGACAATATCCACGAAGGACTCGGGCCCGGTCGCAACCAGAAGGCTGGTATCGTTGTGTATCGCGACGGTGCCCTCCAGACCGCGAAGGCCAGAGGAGCCACGGAGGCGAGCGTAATCCATCGCCTCTTTCCTTGACCGTTCAATGTCCTCTAGCAACGTGGCCTGTGCCGGGTCGCTAATCCCCCAAACGGGGAAGGCTTTGACTTTGACTTGATGCCGGGTGTCAGTCGCCGTTTTGTCAGGGACGAACATCACGACCGAGGGCTTGGTCAGATCGCCTTTCACGATCAAGCGCCCCAGTTCGGGTTTTTGCTCTCCCAACTGGTTGTAGAGGCTGACCAATGCTTCCAGCGGCCCGCTCTCATTGCCCGTGCGCCGTAAGATGGGCGCAAGCGAGTTCTGGCTGATCCGCAATTTCGGGATATGCACGTCCTCCATCTCCCTTGGGGTGTCCGCCACGCTCACCCAGTCAACCTTGAATTGCTCCTGCACGGCGTTGAGGAATTGGTTGGGCGTTCCCCCCTGAAAAACGAAACCGGTTGCCTCGCTTTGCGCCGGTTCGACGCCCCGCGGCGAGAAGATCACCCCGTAGTCTTCCACCGAATATTTGATCGGATGGTCAGCGACCTTGACCAAGGCGTCCAGCACGTCCACCAACCGCACGTCGGTGAGCGGCGGATTGATCTTGATGGCAACGGCACTTAAATCCACCTGTTCGGCCGCGGGAGGCGGGACGAGGTTGCCATCCGGTCCCACCTTCGGCACGGGGATAGCGGCAGCCTCACCAGGGTCCATGTTCTGGTTCATGAGAAAGTTGATGCCCTTCTTGTCCGGGTCCCGCTTTTTGGCTTCGTCTCTGAGGTTCATCACCACTTCACTGAGCGGCAAGCCGTCATAGCGGACTGTATCCAGACGGATGCTTTCAAGTCTGGTTTGGATGGCTTGCCGACCCCGGCTCGTGCCCGGTGGCGGGTTCGCTTCATTCTTGGCCTGCGCCAGCAGCGCCAGGGGCAGCGCGAGGGCTAGAATCGTGGGGAAGGTAAATGTTGTCTTCATATTGAGCTCCGCAGTTCGTCGCAATTGTCTCTGATTTCTCCGGAAACGCAAAGCCCGTCTGGGTTCGCGTCTGTCTTTCACCAATGAAGACGACCGCGCCCATTAAAATCCCTCGAATTATCTGGAGGCCGTAAGGTCTAGCCTGGATCTTTCACACTCACCTTGAAACGCCTTTAGGCGGGAGCGCCGGTCTCCGACCCGGCGTCGGCCAATTGCGCCGGGTCGGAGACCGGCGCTCCGGAGGTGTGAAAAATGCGGGCGAAGGACGGCGGGCTATCCGACGCCGCTCGTCGGCGGGGCTGGCGTAGAACAGCCTGGTTCCGGGGCCACCTGCGACTGGAGAACTCCCCAGCTCGGCACGCCAGCGCCCAACCTGCCCGTCGGATCAAAATGCTAACTTTCTCCCAATTTCTTTGCACTGGCTGGAATGCGGGCTAAACTTGAACAATGCCAACGAAACAAGCATCCGAATTGAGTCGGATCCGGGCCCGGTCTGAGACGCTTGGGTGGGGACCCCGTCAAGGATTCACATTGATCGAACTGCTGGTGGTGATTGCGATCATCGCGATTCTGGCGGCCTTGCTGCTGCCAGCATTAGCCAGGGCCAAACTCAAGGCCACCGGCGCCGGCTGTCTGAGCAACCAAAAACAGCTTGTTCTGGCGTGGGTGATGTATGCCAACGACAACCAGGAGAAGCTTGTCAATTTCCTGGAGACCGTCAACGCCAGGAACGAAGTGCCGTGGCGCTACGATCCGCCCCCCAAACCTCCGGTGTTTCCTCCGAACGCGTCGGCCGAAGACAGAATCAGGATAAACATTGAAGAAGGTTATCGGCAGGGCGCGTTGTTTCCCTTCGCCCCGAACCCAGGCATCCTCCGTTGCCCAGGAGATAAACGCACCGGCCTGAAGGCCGGCAACGGTTATACATACTCGAGCATTTCTCCCATCGGCACGCTGAACGGGGAAACGCCGGTCTTCTACAAGACAACCCAGTTTACTCGCCCGAGTGACAAATTCGTATGGGTGGAAGAAAATGACCCTCGCGGCGAGAATCTCGGCTCCTGGATCATGAATCAAGCCGGCACGGTGGCCAATGGCTTTGCCGGTTCGACGTTTATTGATTCTCCCGCGGCCTTTCACGGCGTGAGCAGCTCCTTCGACTGGGCAGATGGACATGCCTCCATGCACAAGTGGGTGAATCCGGCAACGCTCGCTTATGCTCGGAACATGGACCAGAACAAGTATGGAAACGCTCCGAGTGCCGCGCAGGTTAAGGATGACGCGCCTTGGGCGGCGAGAGGTTTTGCGTCCACTCTTAACCGGTGAGTTCGGTAGCCAGCCAGGCGCCCATTCGATGACAACGCGGCTGGGTCGGCCTGGCTACTGGGTTGCGTAGCGTGCCTGGCGTTTGGAGAGCGCGGAGTGGGTTTGGCCGGGGGAGGGGAACGCCTCGTCGGACGGTAACAAATGTTTGAGGAAGCTTGGCTTGTCGCGCCGGCCACCCCTTCGGTAATCGCGCCACATGACTGCGGCGACGCGCTCCGGGTTGAGCTTCTGCTCCAGGGTCAAGAACTCGAAGAATAATTCCATCAAACGGACCAACGCGATACCGTCCGTACGGCCAGTGGCCGAGTAAAGCCATTCGCTCCAGCCCATGAACTCAGCGAACGGAGAAAGTAGGGCAGGCGTCGCGCCTGCCGCGGGTTCAGTATGGGCGCAAGAACCAGTGCCAGCAGTACTTTGGGCCGAAGCCGTTGGAAGGGCAGGGGACAGGTGAGACTCCTGTTCCGTGTTGCTCCAGATCAGCGGCGTGGTCTCGACAAAGTTGCCGCTGTTGCCGACCAGGTCCCAGTAACGCGCAAAGCGTCGCAGCTTCTGCATCGTGGCGAAGTCAATCAGCCGATTCTGCAAGACCTCGTATGGCGGGTGCGGGTTGTACGCCATCTGCCAGTCGGCGTCGTGTCGGACGATAGGCGTGCCGCGCAGCCGTTTGAGGATACCCACCTGGATTTCGTGTGGACCGAGCGCGATCAACCGGTCAAAGCCGGCGGCAAAACTCTCCAAGCTCTCCCCAGGCAGGCCGGCAATCAAATCTGCGCGAATATGGACCCCGGTCTGAGCTCGCAAGAAACGAATATTAGCCTCCAGCCGGTCATAATCCTGGCGGCGGGCGATCCGCTTCGCGACTTCCTGGTTGAAGGTCTGAACCCCTACCTCGAACTGAAGCGCTCCGGGCGGAAACCGGGCGATGACGTCGCGCAAGGCCACGGGCAATCGGTCCGGTACCATCTCGAAATGAAACAACCGTCCGGGCCGGTGCCGTTCAAGCAGGAACTCCAGGATCACCCGGCTGGTTTCCAGGTCGAGGTTGAAGGTCCGATCCACGAACTTGAACTGGCTCACCCCCCGGTCGAGCAAGCGCTGGAGATGATCGAGGAGCGCTGGCAGTGGCACTCGCCGCACGGGTATGTCCAGGGATGACAGGCAGAACTCGCAGGAAAACGGGCAGCCGCGCGAGGCCTCGACGTAAATGAGCCGGTGCGCCACGTCCTTATCATCGTAGAGGTCGTAGGGAAGCACCAGTTCCGGGAGGTCGGGCAGCTCAGCGGGAATGATCTTGGCCGTCAGGCTTTGGCCGGAGAGCAATTGCTGGCAGGTCCGGGCGAACATCACATCGGCTTCGCCGGTGATGACGTAGTCGGCCAATTGCACGATGGGCTGCGTCTCGAATTCGTAGCTGACCTCAGGCCCGCCCAGAATAATCGTGATGCCCGGCCGCACGCGTTTGAGGATCGCGACGACTTCCATTGCCGCCGCGACGTTCCAGATATAAATGCCCAATCCTATGATCTTCGGGTTTCGCGCCAGGAGCGCCTCTGCGATCTCAACGGGTCTCCGATTAATGTCGAATTCGACGATACTGGCGGCGGCCCGCAGCGGGCCGAGGTTGGCCAGTAGATAGCGCAACCCAAACGCGGCGTGGATGTACTTCGCGTTGAGCGTGGTGAGGACGATCTCAGCCATTGCCGTAGGCAAGTTACATGGTTAAATCGTTACCAGGTTACATGAGCGATGTGCACTGCAGGCCCATGTAACCCATGTAACTTATTTAACCTCTCGTGCTGCAAGTGCCTCAGGAATTCTTCTTCCGTAACAGACCGGAAGCCCGCATCCATTCTTCAGCGCGCTGGGGCCAGCTACTGATCAGTTTATCTGACGGGCGCAGGCCGTAACCGTGACCACCGGTAGGATACAGGTGCATCTCAACAGGTACCTTGGCGTTCTTCAAGGCGAAGTAATAAAACAGGCTGTTTTCCACGCGAACCCCGTCATCCTCGGCCTGGATCAGGAATGTCGGTGGCGTATTGGAAGTTACCGTTAGGTCTGGCGCGAGCTTGTTGTCCTGGTCCTTGAGCGCAAGGTAGGCGGGATATATCGGCATCGAAAAATCAGGACGACAACTGACTTGGTCGGCTTCGTCCACCGGTTCATAGGCGCGCCTGTCGAAGGTGGTGCTCACGGATGCTGTGAGATGGCCGCCGGCAGAGAATCCGAGAACGCCAATACGCTTCGGATCAAGGTCCCATTCCTTGGCGTGAAACCGCACCAGGCTGAGCGCGCGTTGCGCGTCTTGCAGAGGCAAAACATGCTTGTCGTCACCCGGGCGAGTTGGCACACGGTACTTCAAGAGAACACCCGTCACACCAATGGAATTAAACCACTCGCAAATCTCCGTGCCTTCGAGATCCATCGCCAGAATGCTATAACCTCCACCGGGGCATACGACCACCGCGGTGCCTGTGTCCTTCTCTTTCGAAGGACGATAGAGGGTGATGTTCGGCTTGCTGACATTGCCGAGGCGGATCACCCGTTGTCCCGACACCAGGCCTTCGCCGGGTTTTGTTGTGTCATGTTCTTCGCCAACAGTGCCGTTTTCGTTCGGCGCGCCCTTCGGCCAGAGCGGGATCGGTTCCGAAATGATAGCGCCGGAGACAGGCGAGGCCGTAGCAAACGCAATCACTGCTGAAATAAGGGGCAGGACAGGAGTCTTGTGCATAGCCCGATAGAATCATGAATCACTGATGCGTGCAAATCGGAATCGCTCCGCGAGAAACACCTGCGGGCTGCCCGCCGATCCGGCCATAGGTCACCCCGACCATTGGGGCCCAATGGTGGTCCGCCGCGGGCGTCGGCGACGGGACTGCCGCACCGGCCCGCTGTCGGCCTAGCTGAGGCCAGGTCCAAGCCTGGGCCTGGCCAAGCGGTAGGCAACCACTAGGCAACCACTCCGATGTGGATCCGATCCACATCGGAGTGGTTGCCTACCAGTTGGCTACTGGTTGGCTAGTACTAAGCCTGGAGGGGGCCTGCGGGCGGCCTGGAGGTAGTTGAGAGCGAGTTTGGCTCAGGCTCGGGGATCGGGGCGTCAACAGGACAAGAGGAAAACAGCCGATTTTCGGGCAGGTCCGTGGGTGCCGCCGTGGTAGCGCACCTCCCCCGCCCAGAACCGCCCTGGTAACTGTTCTGGGGAGCGCGCCCGCCCCGGGCGCTGCCATCCGGCGCCTTCGCCGGATGGCTGGAGGGCGTCCACGCGTGGCCGGCGAGGGCGCCAGCCACGGCGCCCGGGGCGGGCGCACTCCCCGGACTTGAACAGTCACCCGCTCTGGTGCCCCCCCGCTTTCCCTTCACCTCGATTAAGCGCCATTCAGGACGGCCCATGGCTGCCAATCCATAGGTCGTGTCTAGTGCCACAGCCCACTCTTGCCATCCGGCTGGAAACTGCAAGACTGGGCACAACACCTATTGATAATATGAAATCGATGCGAGCAAAGACGTTAAAGTGGGCGACTGTTTGGGGTTTTGTCAGCAGCACTCGTGTCCCGCAAAGCTCTTCCAGCACGCTGCGACCGTGGTCCGTTTATCTGCACGCGGTCCTGCTCTTGGCTTGGATCACCGCCGCGTCGGCTGGTGCCCAAACGGCTCTGCGCGAGCTCTTGCCGCCTCTTGGGTTCAAGATCGCTTACGAAAGCTATGCCGATGGCAACTCGGACATTCTGGTCATGAACGCTGACGGGTCCAACCCCGTGAAGCTGACGCAGACCCCAACGGAGCAAGAGCACTACCCGCAGGTCTCCCCAGACGGCTCGAAGATATGTTTCGTATCAGACGTAGGCGAAGGTCGGGACACGGTGCGGAGTGTTTACGTAATGGATATAGATGGCAGTAACCGGAAGAAAATAGCCGATCACGCGCGGGAGCCCTTCTGGAGTCCGGATGGCAAGGTCATTGGCTTCTTGCCTCAGGAGTTTCCCAAGTTCGACGTGGTCGATTTCTCCACCAAGGGGATGAGTTTCTATGAGTTGGCCACTGGCAAGATCACGCCCCACGTGAACAGCGCCAAACTGCATCATCTTTACAACCCGGGCTGGTCTGCGAACGGCAAATGGATCGTGTCGACCGTGCACGCCGGCATGGGTTTCGGTCATGCGATTCTCCTCATCGAGGCGCATGGGAACAAGATCATCGACTTGAAGATTCCGGGTTGCCGGCCCTGCTTTAGCCCCGACGGCAAGTACGTAGCGTGGGGAGCCGAGGACCACGACCTGGCGGCCGCCCCCATCAACCTCGAAGCCGACCAACCCGCCGTTGGCAAATGGAGCATGCAGATCAAGGATGAGCAGAACAAGATCTACCATGTGGATTGGTCTCCCGACAGCCAGTTCGTGGCCTTTAGTCGCGGGCCGGATAGCGGAGGTGATCCAACCAAGCCGGGAACGCACCAGGCGGCCGCCGAAATCCATGGCGTCTATGCCAAGGGTTGGAATATCTGCGTGGTCAAAGTGGACCGGGCGGCTAATCTGCACCTGGATAAGGCCACCGACGCGGACTTGCTCACCCTCACAACAAACGGATTGAGCAACAAGGAACCGGCGTGGTTTCGACCGACCCGCTAAACCGGAAGGAGCCAGGCTGCGTCCGTTCTCAACCCTTGATCATTTAGCAGCAAGATGAGCGTCGTACGTTTCCTTACGTTAGTAGCAGTGATTGGGCTCTTTACCTCCTGCGAAAAGTCCAACTCCAACGCACCGAATGAGAGCAAGCCTTCGGCCGCGGGCGATAAGGCCACAGCCGACGGCCAAGCAGCGGCCGTGATTACGACGCAATCCGGGGTCGAGATGGTCTTTCTGCCGGGAGGCGAGTTTATGATGGGCGACGATCGGGGAGAGCCGGACGAAGCCCCTGCGCATAAGGTGAAGCTCGACTCGTTTCTCATGGACAAGTTCGAGGTGACCCACGCGGGATTCGCCAAGGCGCAGCTACCCAATCCATCCCATTGGCAGGATAATCCTCAGAAACCGGTCGAGCGGGTGCGCTGGCGCGACGCCAAGCGCTACTGCAACGAACGCTCGTTGATGGAGGGGTTGAAACCGTGCTACAACGAAAAGACGGCCGACTGGGATTGCGATTACTCGGTGAACGGTTACCGGCTACCGACTGAAGCGGAATGGGAGTATGCCTGCCGCGCCGGAACAGAGGGGCCCTATGACTTTGGGCGCGCCGACAAGTTGAGGCAGTACGCCTGGATGGCCGACAACTCCGACCAGAAGACGCACCCGGCGGGGCAGAAGAAACCAAACGCCTTCGGGATATGCGATCTCTATGGGAACGTGTCCGAATGGTGTGAGGACGTTTACAGTCCTACCTACTACAAAGAGAGCCCGGCGGTGGATCCTCACGGGCCGCCCAATCCCGGGAAAGACGTCAAGCGCGTGATCCGTGGAGGGAGTTGGAAATCGAGCCCGGACCAATGCCGGGCCACAGCCCGCCATGGGGAGCGAACTGGCGATACGGACGCATGTTTTTCCACCGATTTCTGTGGCTTCCGCTGCGTGCGCCACGTCACTGCGGAGGAGTTCCAGAAATTGAGGGTCTCGAAATAGTCCCGGCCATCACCCTCCATCATCCCCGGCTCCATGCTCTTTCATTCCTGGCCGTTCCTGATCTTCCTGATGGTGGTGCTGCCCGTGTTCTTTGCCTTGCGAAGAACACGGCTTTGGTTGCCGTGGCTGACCCTGGCGTCGTATTTTTTTTACGGTTGGTGGAACCCTTATTACCTGCTGCTGGTAATGTATTCCACGCTGCTGGACTTCGGCTTGGTTGCGCTAATGGATCACTGCCCTCGCCAGGGAGAGACGGTAGATGTAATGGGGCGCCTGACGCGGTTGAGGTTTGATGATCGGGTGCTGAAAATTGCATTTGTGGGTTCGAGCTTGGCCGCGCTGGGCATACTCGTCCTGGCTATGCTTGGCCCCAGAACCCTGCGACCTGCGATGGCTGGCTTGGGGGTGCTCGTGCTCCTCATGGGGTTGGGAGCACTCTACAGCAGCCGTAAGATCTGGCTCCTGATCAGCCTGGTTAACAACCTGGCGCTGTTGGTCTTCTTCAAATACGCCCGTTTCTTTGCCGAGAACCTGAATGCGATCCTTTCGTGGTTGCACCTGCCACTGAAGCTGGCCGACCCGTCGTCGCTCATGCCCTTTGGCTTTCAATACCTGCTTCCGGTCGGCATCTCTTTCTTCACCTTTCAATCGCTGAGCTACACAATCGACTTCTACTTCGGCAAAGTGCATCGCGAGCGGAATTTTCTGCGCTTTGCCACCTTTGTCTGCTTCTTCCCGCAGTTGATGGCGGGCCCGATCGAGCGGGCGCGTCACCTGCTGCCGCAGTTCAATCAATTCCCGCCGATTCGCTTGCAGAACTTCACCGATGGCGCGTCGCTTTTCCTTGTGGGGCTATTCAAGAAACTGGCACTTGCTAACTATCTTTCGTTCTATGTGGAGCGGGTTTACGACAGCCCGTCAACTTACGGCGCGCCAGCCTTGTTCATGGCTACTGTCGCGTTCGGCTGGCAGATATTCTTTGATTTCAGCGGTTACACGGACATGGCCCGCGGAGTGGCCAAGCTGATGGGCTTCAATCTCATCCTGAATTTCAACAATCCCTATCTCGCCACCGGGTTGGGCGAATTCTGGTCGCGCTGGCACATCAGTCTATCGAGCTGGTTTCGGGATTATGTGTATATCCCGCTGGGAGGGAACCGTGGGAGCACCCTCGCTACCTACCGCAACCTCTTCATTACTTTCTTTATCTCTGGCATCTGGCACGGCGCCAACTGGACGTTTATGATTTGGGGAGCTCTGCACGGCGTGGGGGTGTTGATCACTCGCGAGCTGGAGCGGTCGCAAGTCTATCGCGAGCGAGTGCCCAAGTTGCTGAAGCAATTCGGGGTGTTCTTGTTCGTTTCGTTCACCTGGATTTTCTTCCGGGCGGATTCGCTCGGCGATGCGGGGTTAATCGTGCGGCGCATCTTTGTCTCGACGTGGCATGACCCGCAGATTCCGGCGCTGATGCTCCTGCTGATGGCGGTAATCTGGCTCTACCAGTTCTTATACGAATCGAGAGTTAGGGTGGTTCTGGCGACTGGCCTGGTGCGGGTAGGCCTTGCGGTGGCAATGCTGGTGTTCCTCTGCGTCTGTTCCTCGGGCGGCGGCGCCTTCATCTATTTCCAGTTCTGATATGGAGACGCTTTCAGCACCCACAAAACCCATAGCCACCGCGCCCGGCGCCGCGGGCAAGGAAGTCCCTTTTGGGGTCAATGAAGCGCGGCTAGACGCCTGGCAATGGGCGGCCACGGTTATTATCGTGGGGTTGATCTTGCTGCTGACGCCCTGGCTGTGGCAGCGGTTCGAGCGTTTCGAGACGGGGCCGGACTATCGCATTCCCTATCAGCTCAGCAAGGACTATTGGCTCTATGGACGGAGGTTGAACCAAGTGACAGGAAACGATCACATCCTCGTGCTCGGCGATTCCGTGGTCTGGGGGGAATACGTGGCGCCGGATGGCACCCTGCCGCATTTTCTGAACAGTGAAGCGGAAGCGACGAACCGGTTTATCAACCTTGGTCTTAACGGTTTATTCCCTCTCGCGCAAGAAGGGTTGGTTGACTACTACGGCAAGGCCCTTCGGCGCCAGAAAGTGATCCTCCAGTGCAATGTCCTTTGGATGACCAGCCCCAAAGCGGACCTGAGCACGGATAAAGAAGAACCCTTCAACCATTCCCGACTGGTACCGCAATTCTCTCCGCGGATCCCCTGTTACAAGGCAGATGCCAACGAACGCTTGAGCGCCGTCGTGCAGCGGGAGGTCAGCTTCTTGCAATGGGTCGGGCATTTGCAGAATGCCTATTTCGGCCAGAAGAGCATTCCAAGCTGGACGCTGGAAGAGGATGGCGGCACCCCGCCGCGTTACCCAAACGCCTACAAAAACCCACTGGCGCAAATTTCGCTGACTGTTCCTTCGGCCCCGAAGGACGACCCCCAGCGTGGCCCAGGCAGTCCGCGGCACAAAGCCTGGTCGGCGGATGGCCAGGGAACGACTCGCTTCGAATGGGTTGATCTTGACTCGTCCCTTCAATGGCGTGCCTTTCAGCGCGTGCTGACCACTCTGCACAAACGCGGTAACGACGTCCTGGTAGTCCTCGGACCTTTCAACGAACATATGCTGACCGAGGACAACCGGCCGGCTTATAGAAAGATCCGGGAAGGTATCGTAGCCTGGCTTGGGCAAAACCAGATTCCTGTCGTCGTGCCGGAGACTCTGCCCAGTGAACTGTATGCCGACGCCAGCCACCCGCTCACGGATGGTTACAAACTGCTGGCCAAACGGGTCTATGCCGACGAGCACTTCCGGAGTTGGTTGAAATGATCCTGCATTCACTCCTGGCATCTCTTTTGGACTATTGCATGAGGCGAACCTCACTTGCGGCACCCCTCTGGCTCAGTGGTGAGATCATGCATCTTTGGAGAAAAGCGTAATGAACCAAATTCTAGACAAACTCCGCCTTCGGCGGGTACCCAGATCCACGACATGGCCAGCCGCCGTGCTGTTATCAGCAAGCTCGCTTTTCATGACACCTGGCGCGGTTGCGGAACCGAATCTCCTCAAGAATCCCGGGTTCGAGGAGACTGCTCCAGGCCTGGATAATTCCGCAAACTGAAGCACTACGGCTGGTAGTGTCGGTAAAGCGGCCGTGACGAACCGAGAGGCCCATGCCGGCCAGCATGCCATAGCAATCGCCGCGCATTCTGCCGTGGAACAGAAGATAGACTCAGTCGTGCCGGGAGCTTATCTGGCTCGTTGCTGGGTCAAGTCGGAATCTGAGCAACTGGTTACCTTCTTGCTCCAGAATTCGGACCGCCCCTGGACTGCGTACACTTGCGCCGAGCTCAAGGTGCCCAAGGATCAATGGGTGCAAATCGAGGCCTTCTGTGTCGCGGACCAAGACGGTTCGCTGACTCTCACCTTGGGGGGAATGTCACAGGAATTTAGATCCTACCATGGCGCCGGTGCAGAAATGGCAGCGCCGATTGTCGCGGATGACTTCGAGTTGGTTCGTTACCAGCCTAAGTCACCCGCTGGGCCTACACCAATCGCAGTGTGGGATTCGAAAAAGGAGCTGGGCGCGACGGTCGATTGGTCCACCAAAGACCAGTGGTCTTTAGTTGAGAACGCGGCTCATACCTTTGCTGGAACTCCGGTGCTCCAAGGCCGCCACATGGTGGGGGTTGTGCGCCAGAGCGACGGAGGGTTGGCGATCTATGCAGTGCAAACAGGCGAGCCTAAACCTCGATGTGTCATCGCCCCCTCGCCCGCCCTCCAGGCACCCAAATACTCCTTGGTCCAAACCAACGATCGAATGGGCATTCGCATCAGCTCAGAAACCGGTGACCGCTCTTACGTCGCTTGGTTCAGCCCCAAGGGCTTGATCAGCGTGGAAGCTAATCAGATCCCTCATTTCCAACTGCGGGACTGTCGTCTGCGCTATGGTCTTCTGCCTTCATTCGCCGGCACGGACATCTGCTATGCTCCGCCAAGAATGCCGGGCGAGAAGGAATTCAATATCCCTTCCACGCGGTGGTTCGTCGGGTTGGTGGACGGCAACGAGAGCATGCTCGTGGCCGCCTGGAAGTCAGACTCTCAGGCGGTCTCCCTGGGCTTGTCTGGCACGGGGGAAGATCGCCTGATGGATTCACTGTCGATCGCGACGGATACAGCCGGATTCTCGCTCTCATTTGTGGAGCACGCGAGCATCTGGCACCGGGAACCGCTCAAGGAAGATTGGCTCGGCGAATACGTCCCCATCGGATGGGAGCGCCCATTCCCCGCCCGCTGGATGGGCCATTTTTTTGTCACTCCGGGTGGCCCGCCGTCTTTTCGCCAACCGTGCATGGACTATTCGTTCCCTGCGGCTAATGCCAAGACGAGGATGTGGGGAGTCTGGTTCGAGGATTGGAACCACTATCCGTTCTTCTTCGATGGTCCACGCACCCTATTCCACTTCGAGAAGACGTTCATACCTAACGGTGACGCGCTTATCTACTTCCTCGAGCCGGCGGCTGCTGATCTCTATTCGCCCTGCGAGATTGTGGAGCAGGCCTTGGGTCGCGATGAAGCGGCGGCACTGTTTGATTTTGACGCCGCCCGGATTAGAAGGCTGAAATACTCCACTCCCGACCAGTTCATGTATGACCGGCCGGTCTGCGCCACTACCACCCGCCTTTCGAAGATCAAGCAGGTCGAAAAACCGACTGTGGGGGTGAATCTCGCCACACACCTCTATGAGTTCATCCGGGAGATTCGCGGCCGCATAGATCAATACGCGGCCTTCTTCACCGAAATGAAAACCTACCTCAGGAGCGAAGAGCAAGCGCATCCGGAGCTACGGGGTTACCTTGCCGAGTTGGATGGAATCGTCACTGAGGCTCAATCCAGGTCTAAAGAGATCTTTAGGACGCCTCTTTCCTCAGTAGAAAAGAAGACTGACACCATGAAGAAGCTCCTGCAAGAGGGCAAAGGGGACGGTTTCGATTGTGGCGACCTTGATGTAAGAGGCACGGCTGGCTCGCAGGACGACCTTTGCCGCCACTACAACCGGCTGGTGATGAGGCTCGCGCAAACAGCCGCGTTGAAATGCGGGGATTCGCCCAAGAAGGCAGTTATCGCCAAGCATATCTGGGATCAATCGCGCGCGGTACTGCGGCAGCCGACCCGTTGGGAATCCCGCCGCACGTTGTACTTCTTCGAGCCTTGATTTAATACGTTGCGAGTGTGCATTTGAACAATCATGCCGAATGGGGATTGAGGTGCCGAGAGGCTTCAGGAGTCTCTCCACTTCCATTTATCCTGTGCCCACGAGACAATGCCGCCTGTGGGGGGTG
>Ga0073936_10001788_pt1 | contig 32803 bp, 21 predicted proteins | sample AliMusrvi5mmetaG_FD_87041 | JGI IMG/M metagenome (GOLD analysis project Ga0073936, IMG submission 87041) | Freshwater lake bacterial and archeal communities from Alinen Mustajarvi, Finland, to study Microbial Dark Matter (Phase II) - Alinen... | ecosystem: Environmental > Aquatic > Freshwater >...
GGGTAAGTGGGGATTGGGTGGGGGAAATCAAGCGACCGTGAAGTCTTCGGGCTTGAAGTCGTATCTGGCACCGGATTTGAGGGACTCGTACACTTTGAGCACGGTGACACAGGAGCGGTAGGCTTCATCCACGGGGCAATTGAGACCCTTGGGGTCCTTTTTGCGAGCGCAGGTGAAGAAGTTCTCCAAGTGCGGGCTGTGCGGCTTGCGGTTGAGCGTGACGCCCAGTTCGTAAGCTTCCAGGGCCTTGGATTCGCGGGAGTCCGATTTCACGTCCATCCATGAGGGGGCGCGGAACCAGGGCTTGGGCTTCTCCCACCATTTGTTGTGAACGGAGGCGGAGGAGCGGGCGAGGATGGCGTCCTTGCCTTCGGAATGCTTGATCCAGGACGGCGCGTTGGGTTCGCGATAGATCTGGTTGGTGGCTGGGCTTTCCGAGATCACGACGGAGCCGTCGATGCCCATGAGCTTCTCATAGTAGGCCTGGGAGCCGGTGGTCGTGAGCACCTGGTAGTAGGCGCGCGTGGTGCCGGCTGGAAGCTTGTACTCATAGATGGCCATGACGTTGTCCGGCAGCTCGAACTTGGCGCGGCCGTCCTTGCCATCATAGTAATCGACACCGCCGGAGGCGATGACTGAGGTGGGGGTGGACTTGAGGAACCAGTTGAACATGTCGATCTGGTGAGCGCCAAGGTCGGCAAGGGGGCCTCCGCCATACTTGCTGAAGAAGCGCCAGTTGAGGAATTCCTCCATGCTGCCGAAGCCATACCTTGTAAGCGTGGCACTGTCGATTTCGGTGCTCTTGCTGGTGGTCAGGGGCACGCTGGCAGAGACACCGCGGTTCCACTGGCCATAGCAGTGCGTGACACGGCCGAGCAGGTTGTTGCCGTACATGATGTTGTCACGCACGTTGAGGTAGCGGGGATTGCTGTGGCGCTGGTGGCCGATCTGCAGGATGCCGCCGGTCTCGCGCTGGGCTTTGACCATGTCTGCGGCGAAGTCGATGGTGTTGGCCATGAGCTTCTCGCAATACACTGCCTTGCCGGCCTTGAGGGCAAGGCGGGTGAACGGGGCATGCAGGAAGTCTGGTACGGCGATGAGCACGCAGTCCACGTCCTTTTCCTTCGCGAGCATGTCATCAATGTCCGTATAGGCATTGCAGGCACCATAGCTGTGCTTGATGCGGGCGGCGGTCTGGTTGCGGTTATACGCCCAGATGTCGCACACGGCGACGAACTGAATGCCGGTGATATCCGCACAGGACTCAAGCAGACGCTTGCCTTGGGCACCCGCGCCGACGAGCGCCACTTTGAGCACTTTCCCGGCGGAGGATTCCTGGGCAACCGCGCCCTTGCTGGTGGCCAGGTACAAGCCCGAGCCAGTGAGCACACTGGTGCGGAGGAAGTTGCGCCGGTCCATGAAGGGGGACAGGCCGCTGGAGGGGGGGGAAGAAGGAGCTTCGTTCATGATGCAAGACATGGGTTGTTCCCGCAGTTGGCGGGAGAGTTACGAAGCGCTTGGTTACTCGGCGACCTTCCGGCGGAAGAGCAGGCGGATCAAGCCGTCGAGCGAGAACTGGTTGCTGGCGGCGGTGACCAGGGCGAACGCGGTGATGGCAACTTCGATGCCGCGATAGACGGCTTGGTCGTCGTCCGGCAGGGACATCAGGCCCAGGCTGAGCGAGACAAAGAGCAGGCCGGCAGCCAGCAGACCCGTGCGGGTGAGCAGACCGACGATGACCCACACGCCGATGATCAGAAGGGCGAAAGGCAGGAACTGCGCGTACAGGTCGATCGCTTCCTTGGGCAGCTTGGTATACTGGATCATGTTCTCCTTGATCGGGGCCATGCTCTTGGGGATGAATTCCAGACCGAAACCGGAGCCGCCCTTCTCACGCATCTTGTCGAGGCCGGCGAAGAGAAGACGCAGTCCCACCCAGAGGCGGAGGATCAGGTGGGCGCAGGCCCATTCGCAGCGGCATTTCGAGTGGCAGGTTTGGTCGGACATGATGGTTGGGATGGTCAGGGGGTGGAGTTGAGGCAGGGAGCCTGCGACTTTGCCGGGGACCCTTACGAAATCCAGCGGAATTTAGGGTTCTGGAAAACACGGGCTGCGGGAGGGTGGATTACGGACTTGTGAGTAAATGGCCGGGCTTGCGGAGTTCCTTGCACCGCCCCTGGATAATTCTTGCCAAGGACAAGAGTTTCCGCGTACATAGCGGTTTCCTGTCATGAGTACCGACTTTTCCACCCCTGAACTCCCAGCACTAGGTATTTTGACCCCCCTGGGCGATGATGATCGTCGTTTGCTCAGCGGTTATGGTGAGTTTTTGCCAGTGCAAAAGGACAATCATTTGATCGAAGAAGGCCTGGATCAGGACAGCCTGTTCTTCGTGATCGACGGCACCCTGCATGCGACAATGCTGCGTGGCGGGCATCCAGTGCTGCTGGGGAAGATCGGTCGGGGGGAGACGATCGGGGAAATCAACCTGCTCGATCCCAACAAGGCGAGTGCGACCGTGACCGCAGTGGAATTCTCCCAGGTTTGGATCATCACCCGCCAGTCGCTGGAAGATTTTATGAACGAGTACCCGCTGCCTGCCGCCCATTTGCTGGTGGGCATCGGCAAAACGCTGGCCCGCCGCCTGCGTGATGTAAATGAGAAGATTGCGCGATTCTACAGCATGTAGGCCCGGCCGGCCCGCCGCTTTTCTGTGCGTTCTGAAGAGTGCGGGTTTGTTGTTGCGATGATCCCTAGGCACCACGAAGTTCCCCTCAGTCATGCTTAACTTTTTGGAGCAACCGCCCGCACTGGGCAATGCCCTCATTGCTTTCTTTGCCCTCGCCATCGGCCATGCTCTGGCCGATTTTGCGTGGCAGAGCGAGTTCATGGCGGTGAACAAAAACCGGAACTTGGTGCCGAAAGATACGGATGACGGCAAGCCAAGCAGCATGTGGATGCATGTGCTCGGGGCTCATTGCCTGGTGCACGCGGGCGTGGTTTGGGTGATCCTCGGTTCGCTCAAGCTGGCATGGGCACTCGCCCTGTTCGAGTTCTTCGCACACTGGGCGATTGATCGCCTCAAGTGCGAGGGCAGGACCAATTTCAACGTGGACCAGGCGCTCCACTACCTGTGCAAGGTGTTGTACGTGGCGGTGATCTTTTTGGGCTGGTTGCGCTGAGCTTTTACTGACAGTCCGTGGCCTAGGCTACGCAGGCTGGTGATGGATTTCGGGCAGTGGCAAGGCGCGGGCGGGCGACAAAGCGACAACTTCCCCTTGCATCCGGGCTGGGAATGGCCAAGGAGGTCGGCTTCTTCTTTATGGCTTCCACACCCGTCATCAACCTTCGCCGCGGACAAGCGGTCCGCCACAATAACGACGTCTGCCTCATCACCGCGATGGAGCACAAGACGCCGCCACGCATGGCCTCCTACGTGCAGATGTCAATCAAGAGCCTGGCCACGGGCCGCGTGAGCAATCTGCGCATGACCTCCAATGAGTCGCTGGATGCGGTGAACCTGGTCAAGGAATACCATGAGTTCAGCTACAAGGACGGCGACGGCTATCATTTCATCCATCCCGAAACCTTCGAAGACGTGCTTGTGAGCGAAGACCTGCTCACAGACGTGAAAAAGTACCTGATCGAAGGTGAAAAATACAACGTGGTCTTCACCGATGACACCGTGGCCGCCGTCGAAATGCCGCCTTCCCTGGCCATGACCGTGGCGGAAGCGCCAGAGGGCGTGAAGGGTGACTCCGCCAACAACGTGTACAAGGCCGCCGTGATGGTGACGGGCCTGGTGGTGCAGGTGCCCTTGTTTGTGGGCCCTGGTGAGAAGATCAATGTGAAGACGGAAGACGGCACCTACCTGGGCCGCGCCTAGTCTTCAGCCGGGCAGATCAACCGATTTTAGTGCAGGCGGTGGGGAATTCCTCGCCGCCTGTTTTTTTGCCCTAATACCGCGATCAATCGCGGTATCCGGGTTTAGACCGCCTTTACCAACGTCATCACGCATTCCAGGTGCCGCGTCTGGGGGAACAGGTCGAAGGGTCTCACCCGCTTCAAGGTGTAACCCGCCTCCGTGAACAAGACGAGGTCACGCATCTGCGTGGGCGGATTGCAGGACACATACACCACGGCCCGGGGCGCATAGACGAAGAGCTGCTCCAGGAAGCCCTCACTGCATCCTGCTCGGGGCGGATCGACAATGACGACGGTGTCCTGGGCCGGATGGGCGATCCCGGCGAAAATATGCCGCGCATCGGCGGCAATGAACTGGCAGTTGGCAAAGCCGTTCAAATCAGCGTTGTGCTTCGCCTTGACCACGGCGGTCTCGCTGACTTCGACGCCACTGATCTGCTCGAAGCGGGCCGCCGCGCACAGTCCAAACAATCCGCTGCCGCAGTACGCATCAATGAGGAAGCTGGCACCGCTGGCCACGGCTTCGCTGATCACGTGCTCGACAAAGGCGGGCAGGATGAAGGGATTGTTTTGGAAGAAGTCACCGGCTTGGAATTCGAAGCGCACGCCGCTCACCTCTTCGCGGGCCAGTTCTTTCGGCTGTGTGAGCACCTGGCCGCCTGCGGAACGCAGCAGCAGGGTGGCCCCGTTCTTATACTCGGTGCGGCCGCTGAGCACCTCCTCGCGTACGTGGGTAAGCTGCTCATTGAGTTCCGGCATCGCGATGGGGCAGCTTTTCACGTCGATCATCGCATTGCGCGTGCTGGCGCGCAGGAAGCCGATTTCGCCGATGCTGCCGTTCTTGGGCCGGTGAAAGTGCGGGGTAATCTTCGACCGATAACCAAAGGTCTGCGGTGACGGCACCACCGGCTCCACATCGAAGTCGATTTTGGCCATGTGCTTGAGCAGTTCCGCCACCTGGCGCTGCTTCCAGTGAAGCTGCTCCTCGTAGCCCACGTGCTGGTACTGGCAGCCGCCACACTGGCCGAACAGAGGGCAGACAGGCTCGATACGATTCGGCGAGCGCTCGATTACCTCGACCAGATCGGCCTCGCTGTAGTTCTTGTGATTGCGGAACACCTTGGCTTTCACGCGCTCCCCAGGAAGAGCGAAGGGGACGAACACCACCCACTCATCCACGCGCCCCAGGCCCACGCCTTCATTGGTGAGCTTGTCGATGCTCAGCTCAATCTCTTGATGGTAGGCGAACGGGACGGGATTGAATTTGCGCGGCGGGGGGGGAAGCATGCGGAGTCTTGGGTGCTGAGGACGGGGGAAGGGGAGTGTTAAGTGGGAAGTGTTAAGTGGGAAGTCGAAAGTGAAAATGAAAAGTGCCCGGCACTGGGTGCTGGGCACTTCAAATTTGATGCTGTTAGCTCTTTTTACTCAATCCTTCGTGTGCTTGACCTTGAAGCTGCGGAACTCCACGGGGTCGTTGTGACCCGCGAAACCGATGTAGCCCTTGGTGTGGTCGAGGCCCTTCGGCGGATGCGCGATCTGGCTGCGGTCAAAGGTGGCAGTGTCAACGTCGAGGACCTTGGTGCCGTTGAGCGTCACCTTGATCTTGCTGCCGTGGACTTCGATCTCCTCATAGTTCCACTCGCCCACCGGACGCTCGAAGCCGGTCTTGGCTCCCACGCAATGGTACAGGCTGGCGTTGTACTGATAGGGCAGCAGCGGGTGGTCCTTGTGCTGGGCGTTGTAACCTTCGCTGTCGAGCACCTGGATTTCGAACCCGTCAGAGGCCGGATGGCCGCCCAGCGGCGTGCGCAGAGCGATGCCGTTGTTGCCGGCCACTGGCAGCTTGTATTCGACACGGATGATGCCGTTTTCGAATTCATCGTTGGTCAGCAGATGACCGCCTTTGCCGGGCCGGCAGCGGATGGCACCATCCACCATTTCGTAGCTGGCCACGTCGTTCTGCCAGTTGCTCAGATCCTTGCCGTTGACGTGCTCCTCGAAGCCTTCGCTGTCCTGGCTGGCGAGCCGCTTGGTGGCTTCTTCGTGGCTGATTTCGCGCACGAAGACGTTGCGCCAGCGGATCTCGCTGCCGTGGGTCTGCAATTGGATGGGGCCCTTGGGGAACACAGGGTCAGGCATGAAGCCGTTGGGCTGCTTTTCCGCCTTCTTGTCAGTGGCGGCTGCACCGGGCTTCACATAGGCGATGTAACCGGCCTTCTTGTTGGCGAAGAAGTTTTCCAGCACGCAATTGTCCACCACGGTTTCACCGTTGAAGACGACGGTCACGCGCTCACCGATCATGGTGATCTTCATGGTGTTCCATTCACCGAAGGGCTTGTCCATCTTTTTGGACGGATCCTTGCCCGGAGAGCCTTTGCGGTTGTTCCAGAGGCCGCCGGAGCCCTTGTCCTGGCCCAGCCCGCGCGGATCGCCTTCGGTGCTGTCCCAAATCTGCACCTGCGGTACGCCGCGCAGGTACACCCCGCTGTCACCCTTCGGCAGCGCCTTGTATTCGAGCAGCAGCTCGAAATCGCCGTAATCCTTGTCGGTGGAGGCATAAAGGCCGTGGCCGTCATTGACCAGTTCGCCATTCTCCACTTTCCAGTGGGCATTGATGTTTTCCGGTCCCTGCTTGCCTTCTGGCAGGCCGCCTTCGATGGATTTTTTCTTGTAATCGGCCAGTTCAGCCGGGGACATCTTCCACAGTTCCGTGGGGTCCTTGGTGCTCCAGCCATACCAGCCAGACAGGTCTTTGCCATTGAACAGGGGGGTGAAACCGGCAGGGGGAACATTCTGCTCGGCGAAGGCCGGCAGGGCCGCCAGCGCCAGCATAGGAAGGAAGTGATGCAATTTCATGGTGATAGGGGTGGAACAAACGTCCGCCCGCACGGGCATTCTTTCTGGCCAATAGTCGGGCCGTCGGTTTATGGGTTGTTCGGAGTGAGCTTTTGAAGCGCGATCGGCTTTTTGGGAATGACGACAAAAAAATTGGCGGACAAAAAAATGTGGGAACGGTTGATCGGTTGGGCCGTTGTTCGGCGTTCAGTGTTCAGACTGCGGGCTGAGGCCTGAGCCCTGGCGGAGAGCCCTGCGGACTGAGCGTTCGGCGAGCGGGCAGTGCGCGCTGGCGGAGGGCTGAGAACGGGGGGCAAAAGGCAGAGGGCGAGGCGTCACGAGTGAAAACGGAAAGCGCTGAGATCGACGGGTATTGGACTGGTGGGAATCTCGCTCGCATTTGTCCAACCGAATCGGAGACAACAGGTTTGAAAAGTCGGGGGGCAAGACTGGAACTCGCTGACGCAGGACCTGCCAACCCGTGCTGCCGGGATTGGATGGGCTCTCCCGCCCCCGTTGGGGGCTATGGGGGATTCAACCTTTAGGTTGAAGTCTTCTCTTCTCTTCTCTGGTTGCGGTTTTGGTTGCGCTCTGAGCGTAACATTGGCGTCGCGATGAGGGTGCCAATGATCCGTTGGGTGGGGCGGAGATCGGCGGCGGCCGGTGCCTGCACACGCTAAAGCGCGGGACTGCTTTCGCAGTCGCGCCTCATGCAGCGGCAGCCCCGTCAAAGGGTCGGTTTTTTTTCGGATTGGCCTTACGACAGGATGCCGAGCTTGCTCAGGATGGCCTTGAGTTCGGCGGTTCCGGCGTCGCTCATCGGAGACATGGGCAGGCGCAGCTCGGGGTCGCAGTGACCGGCCAGTGCCATCGCGGTTTTGATCGGGATGGGATTGGTGGAGAGCTTGAGGAAGGCGGCAAACAGGGGGTAATACTGGCGATGCAGCTTCTGGGCGGCGGCCCAGTCGCCTTTCAGGGCGTAGCCTACCATCTGGCTGATCTGGGCGGGAATGAGATTGCTGGCGACGCTGACAACGCCGCAACCACCGACGATCATGAAGGGCAGGGTGAGCCCATCGTCGCCGCTGAGGATTTCGAAGTTGTCAGGCAGCACCTGCTTCATCTGGCTGACGCGCTCAGGATTGCCGCCGGCTTCCTTGATGGCGCAAATGTTCGGGCATGCCTCATGCAGGCGGGCCACGGTTTCGATGCCGATTTCAACCCCGCAGCGGCCGGGGATGCTGTAGAGCATGATGGGCAGCTTGGTGGCTTTGCCCACCGCCTGGAAGTGCAGGAACAGGCCGTCCTGGGTGGGCTTGTTATAGTAAGGGGCGACCTGCAGGATGGCGGTGGCACCGGCGGCTTCGGCCTGCTGGGTGATTTCGACCGCTTCTCGAGTGCTGTTGGAGCCTGTTCCGGCCATCACAACGCCGCGTCCGCGGGCGAATTCCACGGTGAGCTTGACCACGCGATCATGCTCTTCGTAGTCGAGCGTGGGGGATTCGCCGGTGGTGCCGCAGGGGACCACGCCGGTCACGCCGCTGTCGAACTGAAAATCGACGAGCTTTTTGAGTGCCGCCTCATCAATCTGGCCGTTGCGGAAAGGGGTGACGATGGCTGTGTGGGTGCCGGCGAACATGGTGGAACCGAGTGGTGGGTGGGGATGTTGAGTGGAAAATATCAAATGGTGACTTCGCCAGAGAAGGCGAAATCGGCCGGGCCAAGGAGAGTGACGTTGACGTACTGGTGAGGCGAAGGTTCTTCGAAGCCCACACGCAGGGTGTCGCCGCCTTTGACCTTGACGGAAACGGGGGACGCCGCGCCGCTGAGTTCATGATGGATCAGGGCGCAGGCTACCATGCCGGTGCCGCAGGCGAGGGTTTCGTCTTCGACACCGCGCTCATAGGTGCGGATGGTGATGGCGTTGGGGCCTGTCACGCTGACAAAATTGGCGTTGGTGCCTTTGGGCTTGAAGGCCTCATGGTAGCGCAGACCGGAGCCAAGCTTGCGCACGTCTACGTGCTCGAGGTCATCAGCAAAGACCACGGCGTGGGGCACGCCGGTGTTGACGCTGTGGACGGTGAGCTTTTCACCGGCGACGTCCAGGCTTTCGGCCAGTTTCAGGCTGTGCGGTGCGCTCATGTTGATGCGCACCTGGTCGCCTTCGAATTCGGCCGAAATCATGCCGGCCTGGGTTTCGAAATGGATGCGCGAAAGAGTGCCGTCGTGCAGGTGATTGACGAAGCGTCCGAAGCAGCGCGCGCCGTTGCCGCACATTTCAGCCTCGCCACCATCAGCATTGTAGTAGCGCATGCGGAAGTCGCCGCCGTCTTGCGCGGGCTCGACCAATAGCAGGCCGTCGGAACCCACGCCGCGATGGCGGTCACAGAGCTGGGCGATCTGGTTGCGGGACAGGGAGATGGAAAGAGTGCGGTTGTCGAGCATGACAAAGTCATTGCCCGCACCGTTCATCTTCCAAAAGCGAAGCGTGGTAGCCATAGAGTGGGTGGGCAGACTAGATTGCGAGGGGCGCAGGATCAAACGCCAAAATGCACTTTCATGGGAGGGCAGGTTCCCGGTTCCCGGTTGATGTCGCCCCGCTCCACCCTGCGGGCAGCCTTCGGCTGTCGGTCTCGCTTCGCTCGGCTCCTGGTTGTGGGGGAGGTTGGGGAGGAAGTTCCTGGTTCAGGGTTGGCGAAGGGGGACGGTTGGGGAACGGGGACTGGGTGAGAGTGGGCGAAAAAGGTGGCTTTGGGCGGCGTTTAATGAGGGTGATGCCATCGTCCGATCTTCGAGACACGACCCGCCGCCATTTTTTCAGCCAGTGTTCCATGGGCCTGGGGTCGGTGGCGCTGGCGTCATTGATGGCGGATGAAGCGCGCGGGGAGCCGTCTGCTCTACATCACCGGCCGCGGGCGAAGAACGTGATCTACCTGTTTATGGCTGGGGGGCCCTCGCAGCTGGAGCTGTTCGATTACAAACCGCGGTTGCGGGAGTTGAACGGCCAGCCGATTCCGCAGAGCTACATCGAGGGCAAGCGCTTCGCTTTCATGAACACCACCAACGGGGTGAAGCTGCTGGGCTCGCGGCGCGAATTTAAGCAGCACGGCCAGAGCGGGGCCTGGATGAGCGACCTGCTCCCCTACACGGCGGGCATCGCGGACGATATCAGCATCCTGACGACCTGCCAGACGGAGGTCTTCAATCATGCTCCGGCGAAGCTGTTCATGAACACGGGCAGCGCCCAGTTTGGCAGGCCGGCGATGGGTTCATGGGTGACGTATGGCATAGGCACCGAGTCGCAGGATCTGCCGGGATTCGTGGTGCTGCAGAGCGGCCCGCGCGGCCCGCGTGGCGGAGCGGTGAACTGGGGCAGCGGCTTCCTGCCCACCACCTACCAGGGCGTGCCGTTGCGCGGCCAGGGCGAGCCGATTTTGAACCTGACGACTCCCGCCAGCATTGATGCCGCCGCGCAACGCCGCACCATTGATGCGGTGCGGGACTTGAATCTGAAGCGCCTGGTGGCGACTGGCGACGAGGAAATCGCCACGCGCATCAATGCTTATGAAATGGCCTACCGGATGCAATCGAGCGCCCCGGAGCTGATTGATATCAGTGGCGAATCCAAGGCGACGCTTGACCTGTATGGGGTGGATCCCAAGCAGCCGTCGTTCGCTCGCAACTGCCTGCTGGCGCGCAGGCTGGTCGAACGTGGCACGCGTTTCGTGCAGCTTTACCACACAAGCTGGGACAGCCACGGTGGCAAGGGCGAGACGCTGGAGGATGATTTCCCCAAGACCGTGCGTGAGGTTGATCAGGGCTGTGCGGCGCTGATCCGGGATCTCAAGGCACGAGGGTTGCTGGAGGAGACGCTGGTGGTCTGGGGTGGTGAATTTGGCCGCACCCCCATGGGCGAGAACCGTGAGAAGTCGGGCCGCAATCATCACATCGACGCTTTCACCATGTGGTTCGCCGGCGGCGGTGTGAAAGCCGGGCAGACCGTGGGCAAGACCGACGAACTGGGCTTCAATCCGGCCGAGGACAAGGCCCACGTTCACGACATTCACGCCACCATTTTGCACCTCCTGGGCATCGACCACCAGAAGCTGACTTACCGCTTTCAGGGCCGTGACTTCCGGCTCACGGATGTCCACGGCGAGTTGATCACGAAGCTGCTGGCTTGAGTGCGGGGCGTTCCCGGTTCAGGGTTCCTGGTTCCCGGTTACGGAGCAGGATGCTGAGAGCTGGGTGCGGACAATCCTATTCCCGATCCTTGCGCTAGAGCTATAAAAAGCTGCCAATTTCCCGTTCCCTGCTCCCAACCGGGAACCCTGAACCGGGAACCGCCGCCGCTCGTTTCTTGCCGCCGCCACTTGCACAACAGGGGTTGAAACATGAGTATTCAGCATGCCTGACCTCGATATTCGTGAAATCCTCATACTGCGCGGCCCCAATATTTGGGCGAACTATCAGGTGCTTGAAGCCTGGGTGGATCTGGGCAGCCTGAAGGATGCGAGCTCCGAGGAAGTGCCTGGATTTAATGAGCGCTTGATGACGTGGCTGCCGGGGCTGATCGAGCACCGATGCAGCGTGGGCGAGCGCGGCGGCTTTTTGCAGCGCCTGAACCGGGGGACATATGCCGCGCATATTCTCGAACACGTGACGCTGGAAATGCAGACCCTGGCCGGCCATCCCGTGGGCTACGGCAAAGCGAGGTCCACCTGCGTCGAGGGCCTCTACAAAGTGGTGTTTCGGTACGTGGATGAAATCGTGGCCGAGGCCTGTCTGCGCTCCGCGCGCGACCTGCTGCTGGCTGCGTATCATAATGAGCCGTTTGACGTTGCTGCGGAGGTGGTGCGGCTGCAGGAGGTGGTGGACCGCAATTCTTTGGGGCCGAGCACCAAGGCGATGGTGGATGCCGCCCGGGACCGTGGCATTCCGTGGCGGCGGCTGCAAGAAGGCCGCAGTCTCATCCAACTGGGTCAGGGGGCGAAACAACGGCGCATTTGGACCGCCGAAACCGACCGATCAGGGGCGATAGCCGAATACATCGCCCAGGACAAGGACCTGACCCGCTCCGTGCTGGAACAGGCCGGCGTGCCGGTGCCGGAAGGCCGCATAGCCGCTGATCCTGATGATGCGTGGGAAGCTGCCACCGACATCGGTGTTCCCGTGGTGGTGAAGCCCCGCGATGCCAATCATGGGCGCGGTGTGTTCATCGACCTCAAAACCCGGGAGCAAATCGTCGAAGCTTTTGACCTTGCCAGCAAGGAAGGCAACGGTGTGATCGTGGAGAAATTCATTCCCGGCACCGATCACCGGCTGCTGGTGGTGGGCAAGGAACTGATCGCCGCCAGCCGTGGCGATCCGGCGATCATCGTGGGCGATGGCAAAGGCAATGTCACGGAACTCATCGAATCCCAGCTCAATTCCGATCCACGCCGCGGCTCGCTGGAAACCAGCGTGTGGGGCAAGATCAATATTTCGGACTGGGACTCCTCGGTCATGTCCGAATTGAGCAACCAAGGCCATCACCCGACTTCGATCCCGCATGACGGTGAGCGTGTGCTGGTGTCACGTTTTGCCAACTGGGCGATCGACATCACCGATGACGTGCATCCCAGCATTCGCGAGCATGTGGTGACGGCGGCGCGGGTCGTGGGGCTCGACATCGCTGGCATTGACGTGGTGTGCAAGGATATTGCCGTGCCCTTGGAGGAACAGGATGGCTGCGTGGTGGAGATCAATGCGAGCCCCGGCCTGCTGATGCATTTGAAGCCTTCGGTGGGCAAGGTGCGGCCCGTGGGTGAAGCGATCATCGACATGCTGTTTCCAGAGGAGGAAGATGGGCGCATTCCCGTGATAGGGGTGACCGGCACACGCGGCAAGACCACCTCGATCCGGCTCATTGCACATCTTCTTGCCGCCACCGGCAAGCGCATCAGTGTGGCCTCAAGCGATGGCATGCAGTTTGGCTCACGCACCGTCAAAACCCCCCAGGGCGACCGGATCAGCGGAGCCCATGGTGTGCTGCTCCATCCGTGGACGGAAACCGCCATCTGCGAGGTGAGTACGGAAAGCATCCTGCGCGAAGGCATCGGCTTTGACCGCTGCCAGGTGGGGGTGGTGACGAACGTGGGCAGGGACCAGCTCGGGATGTGTTACATTGATACCATTGAGCAGATGGCCAAGGTGAAACGATGCATCGTGGACATCGTGCTGCCGACGGGCACCGCCGTCCTGAATGCCGACGATGCCATGGTCGTCGAGATGGCGGAGCACTGTAAAGGCAGTGTGATCTTCTTTTCCCATACAGACACCTCGTCGATTGTGGAAGCCCATTGCCAGAGCGGCGGTCGTGCGGCCTTTGTCAGACGTGATGCCATCATCCTGGCCGAAGGTGGCACCGAGCGCCGCCTGTGTTCCCTGAATGATGTGGCGATTCCCTTGCAGGGCCACTTCACTTTCCATATCGAGAGCGTGCTGGCCTCCATTGGCACCGTATGGGCGCTGGGCCTGGATGACGAGTCCATCGCCGCCGGTCTGCGCAGTTTTGGTGCGGCCAACGCGGAGCCGCCCATCGAGAGCCTGGCGGCCTGAGGAGGCGGATTGCGGACTTGGAAATCCGGCAGCTAAAAATCAAGATCTGTAACCGACAAACCGATAAACGCGCTACTCAAACTACTGCGGCGGTGAGGGCGACCCTCAATAATACCTCTCGAGGCGCTGGCGGCTTTTGCGGTCCAGGGCGTTGATGTCGGGAATCAGGTAGCGGGTGTTGCGCTGATCAACCACCACCAGGCGGGAATCGCCCAGTTGCTGGATGCTTTCGTCACTTTCAGTGTGGAACACGGTGGCGCCACGGTCTGTGGTCACCGACCACAGATAGCCGGTAGCGGCCCGGGTGACTTTGTCGATCGACCGGATCACCGGAACGAAGTCACGGCCTGCCAGGGCTTCGACCAGGATTCTTCGGGTGCCCTCGGGCAGCGTTTCCAAATTCTCCACGGTGGCGAGTTCGCGGCCCTCGGCGCTGACGATAGTGATCCAGGCGGCCGGATCGGTGAAGGGGAACAGACGCACCGGGCGGGTCTTTTCATGTCGTACGCCAGCGGCATCAATGAACACGAGAGTGCCGGCCAGCTCGTTTTCCAGGGTGAAAGTCATCGGGGTGTTCATACGTGGGTCACCTCCATCATGGCGGCGTGCAGGCGCGCATAGGTGCCGCTGGATTTCATGAGCTCCTCGTGGGTGCCAATTTCAGAAATCCGACCGTCTTCCATCACCACGAGCCTGTTTGCTTTGCGCAGAGTGCCGAGCCGGTGGGCGATGGCGATGGTTGTGCGACCGGTTGTCAGGTTGTCCAGGGCGGCCTGGATCTCGCGTTCCGTCTCGGTGTCCACTGACGAAGTCGCCTCGTCCAGGATCAAGATGGCCGGATCGATCAAGAGCGCGCGGGCGATGCTGATGCGCTGGCGCTCGCCGCCGGACAATTGCTGGCCGCGCTCGCCCACCATTGAGTCATAGGCATCCACCAGTTTCAGGATGAAATCGTGCGCCCTGGCGGCCTTGGCGGCGGCAATGATCTCGGCACGCGAGGCCATGGGTTTTCCATAGGCGATGTTTTCGGCGATGGTGCCATAGAAGAGGTAGGGCTCCTGGAGCACCAGCCCCAGATTGCGCCGGTAGTCTTCGGCATCCACCTCGCGCACGTCCATGCCATTCACCAGGATGGCCCCCTCGCTGACATCAAAGAAGCGGCAGGCGAGATTGACCAGCGTGGTTTTGCCCGCACCGCTGGGCCCCACGAGGCCGATCATTTCGCCGGGGGCGATCTTGAGGTTCACGCCTTTGATCACCTGGCGCGAGCCATGGCGGAATTTCACGTCACGAAACTCAATGTCACCGCGAAGGCGGCCCACCTTGTGGCTGCCATCGTTGGAAGGCATGTCGGGCTTCACGTCGAGCAATTCAAACACCCGGTGAGCACTGGCGGCGGCACGCTGGGCGGAGGCAACGAAGCGGCTCATGGATTCCACCCGGCCATAGAACCGGCCGATGTAGAGAACGAAGCCGGTGAGCACGCCGACGGTGATGCTGTCATGCGCCACGCTCCAAGCACCGACGGCCCACACGGTGATGAGGCCCATGTCGGTGAGAAGTTCGATCATGGGGGTGAAGAACGACCACATCTTGTTCACGCGGTCGTTGGTGTCGAAGATGTGCTGGTCTGCAGCTCTGAAGCGCTGCACTTCGCGCTGCTCCTGGGCGAAGGCCTTCACCACCCGGACCCCGGGGATGGTGTCTGAAAGCACGCTGTTCATCTGGCTCCAGGCACGGCTGGCGGCGGCGAATCCGCCGCGCAAGTGGCCGCGCACCCGGCCCACCATCCAACCCACGATCGGCACGGGCCCCAGGGCGGCGAGCGCGAGCAGGGGATTGATGCTGACAAGGATGGTGGCGATGCCAAGGAACATCAGCACGTCGCAGACGAACTCGATGAAATTCACCGAGATAAACAGGGAGATGTGATCGGTGTCCGAGCCGATGCGGGAGATCAGGTCGCCTGTGCGCTTGCGGTTAAAATAAGTGAGCGACAGCTTCTGCAGATGCTCATAGGTCTCGCGGCGCATGCGGCTGGTCACCCTTTCGGCCACGCGTGCCACCACGAAGGTCTTGCCCCAGTTGAGCAGCCATGTGAGCAGCGCCGCCCCCCCCAGATTGATCGCGAAGCGGTAGACGTGCTTCACATGCACCCGCTCGGTGTCGCTTTGCAAAGGGATGAGCACCTTGTCCACCAGGGACATCGTGATCCATGGCGCAATCAGTGCCGCCGCCGTGCTGGCGAGCGTGAGGACGAACCCCAGCGCCATGAGGCGATACCAGGGGCGCGAGAACATGAACAACCTCAGCAGCGGGCTGCCCCTGCTCTCCACATTGGCGAACTCAACCGGGGAGTCGTCATCATCATCCAGTTCAGCGGCGTCGGCGGAGGGAGGCAAGAATGCAACGTCACGACGTTGCGCCTGCCGCCGTTCTTGGAAGCGCGCCAGAAAGGCGTCGGCCTCGCGCATGCAACCGGAAGTGGCGCGCCACTCATAAACCTGGGTGCCGCCCTGGATGAGATGGATGGCTGCCGTGGCACCGAGTTCTTCGAGCACAAGGTCATCAATCTCTGCCAGCTTCCATGACCGAAAACTTATGGCATCGCCACTGGCTTGTTCTGCATGCAGCAGGCGCTGGTCCGTGAGCGCGATCAGGCCGCGATGGAAGTGGAGGCTGGCGTCCAGGTCGGTCTGGAAGCTGGCCGTCACACGTTCACCCTCGCTTAGGTGCGTTTGGGCATGATCGAGCAATGTGTGGGAAGTGTCGTTTGGTGGCTTACGAATCAAGAGCGGGAGAGTGTGGCGGTGGACGGCGCGCGGGCCGAAAGCTTTTACATACAAGACAGTCCGCCTGCTTGTAAAGGCTAAGCATGGATCAATCGGCAGATGGACAGGGAGGCTGGAGGGTTCAGGAAAGCCGGTATCGGTCGCCACGATTGCCAAGGTTTGGCTTGACCCACCGGTAACCGGCGCGATAACCAAGCGCTTCAATTTTGCCGGAAAGACTACCTCCCTCTGCTTGTCCCAGTCCTCTCCATCCACCGATCTTCCCAGCTCCCGCGCCCATAAAATTCTGGCCTTGCGCGGGCCCAATATCTGGGCTCGCTCCACGCTGCTTGAATGCTGGGTGGAAATCCCCTCCGCGCCGCATGCCGTGGCAGGCTGGCAGAAAGCTCTGACAGATGCGGTGCCCGAGATTGAGCCGCAGGCTCGTGAGGCGGCTGCCTCAATGAAAGGTCACTCCCTTGCCGTACTGCTCCAGGCGATGGCCCTGGAACTGCAAAGCAGGGTCAACAGTCTGGTCACTTTCGGCAAGGTGGTGGAGACGGGTGAGCCTGACCTGTACCGCATCATCTTCCAATACGATGAAGAGGCAGTGGGCCGCTCCGCCCTCGACGTCGCCCGGCGCATGCTCGACGCTGCATTGCAGGGGCTGGAATTCGATTTGACCGCCGAACAGGAGAATCTTGCCGATCTGGCCAATGATATATGTCTTGGCCCCAGCACCCGGGCCATGGTTGCAGCGGCCCAGGCCCGGGGCATTCCCGTCCGGCGACTGACGGAGGGCAGCCTGGTGCAGCTGGGGTATGGCAGCCGGCAGCGGAAGATCTTGGCGGCGGCTACCAGCCAGACCAGCGCGATTGCGGAAGACATCGTCCAGGACAAGGATCTGACCCGCCGGCTGCTCCACGAGGTGGGGCTGCCTGTTCCGGCTGGTCGCCCAGTCAGCTCCCCGGAAGATGCCTGGACGGCAGCCCAGGAAATTGGTCTGCCTGTCGTGGTCAAGCCGCGCGACGGCAATCAGGGCCGGGGAGTGGCACTGAACCTGTTCACCCGTGAGCAGGTGATGGCGGCTTATGTCGCCGCTCTGGATGAGAGCTCATCCATCATTGTCGAGCAGTTTGCCGCAGGCCTGGATTTTCGCATGCTGGTCGTGGGCCGTGAACTGGTAGCCGCGTCGCGCCGCCAGCCGGCACAGGTGGTGGGCGACGGCGTGCTCACAATCAACGAACTGATCGCCCTTGCCAATACCGATCCGCGGCGCGCCAGCGACCACGCTGCCGCCTTGAGCAAGATCCGCATTGACGCGGTGGCGCTCGCCGTCCTCGCCGAGCAGGAAGTCATCCCAGAATCCGTCCCGGAGAAGGACAGGGTGATCTTCATCCGGCGCAATGCTAATTTGAGCACCGGAGGCACGGCGGCGGATGTGACCGATCAGGTGCACCCGAGCATACGCGATGTCGCCATCGAAGCCGCCCAGACTGTGGGCCTTGACATCTGCGGCATCGACTTGGTGGCTCACGACATCAGCCAGCCGCTGAGCCCGCGCAACGGCGTGATCATCGAGCTCAACGCCCGCCCCGGCCTGCGCATGCACCTCTACCCTTCGGAAGGGACGGCGCGTCCCGTTGGCAAAACCGTAATCGACATGATATTTCCCCCCGGTGACAACGGTCGCATTCCGATCGTGGCGGTCAGCGGGGTCAATGGCAAGACTACCGTGTCGCGCTTCACCGCGCACATTATTGCACAGACGGGGAAAACGGTGGGGCTTACGAGTACCGACGGCATCTTCGTAGGCCATCGCAAACTGGATGGCGGCGATTGCAGCGGCCCAAAAAGCGCCCGCACGGTGCTGTGCAATCCGCTGGTGGATGCGGCGGTGCTGGAAACGGCGCGAGGCGGCATCGTCAGGGAGGGATTGTCCTTTGATCAGTGCGACGTGGCCGTCATCACCAACATCGGCGATGGCGACCACCTCGGGAGTTCCGGTATTGACACGGTGGCCCAGCTTGCCGAGGTGAAAGGCTGCATTGTTGGAACGGTTTCGGCCACCGGCCATGCCGTGCTCAACGCCTGTGATCCGCTGGTGGTGGCAATGGCGGTCCACTACCCGCGGCAGATCATCTTTTTCGCGCCGGACGGGCAGCATCCGGTCATTCGGGCGCATCGTCAGGCGGGAGGCAAGGTGATTTTCACCGGCGACGGTTCCATCGTGAGAGCTGAGGGCGATGCAGAAACCGTGTTCATGTCGCTGGCAGAGGTGCCGCTGACGCATGGCGGGCGCATCGGCTTCCAGGTTGAGAATACCTTGGCTGCGTTTGCCGCCGCGTGGGCGCTGGACATCCCAGATGAACTGGTCCGCCAGGGTGCGCGCAGCTTTGAACCGAATCTCGACCTCAATGCCGGGCGTTTCAACACGCTGGAGCTGGGGGGGCTCACCGTGATCGTGGATTACGGTCACAACACTTCCGCTCTGCGCAAGCTGGTTGAAGCGGTTCGGGGCTATCCACACACGCATCGCATTTCAGTCTATTCGGCTCCTGGTGACCGGCGCGACCAGGACATTGTGGAACAGGGCCGGCTGCTGGGCGCTGACTTTGATGCCGTCTGGCTGTATGAGGGGGACTACTGCCGGGGCCGCGAACCGGGTGAAATCATCGCGCTTCTGGCACACGGGCTTGAAGGTGCCGCCCGTACCCGGAAAATCGAAAAGGTGCAGGGTGCCTTGAAGGCCATTGACCTGGCGATTGCTGCTGCGGAACCTGGGAGCCTGTTGGTGATCCAGGCGGACACCGCGGCTGAAACCGTGCAGCATTTGAAAAGCGTTTACGGCGCTCGATAGCGAACCTGGGGTTAATCCTTCTCGCCTTCCTTCTCTGCAACTCAGCTGCTGAAGCCGGGGTCCGCCTTGGTCTCGGGCAGATTTGCATCCTGCCAAGCCACGCAGGCTTCGACAATTTTTTCCACGTGGGTGGTCGCCTCCTCCTCCGTGGGAAAGGTTGCATCCGTGCTGAGAATCACATGATCGTGCTTGCCGATCAGAACGCCGACAACTTCTCCATCGGGTCCCGATTTGGTGGTGGTGACCAATGTCTCGGCGTGGTCTGCGATTTCAGTTACAGTGGGAACGGGGAGACCGGTGATAATGGAGTTTTCAGTCGTGTTCATGGAATCAAAAGGGCGTAGGGACACGGTTGCCAGTTCAGGGTCGCTCTGCGGGCGCCATCGGCCCGGTGGAGTAAAAACCCTCCATGACGATTCGCATGGGGTAATGATTTCGGCGGTATCACAAGCTGAACCCGAGCAGAATTAAACCCCGCCGCCGCGATTGCTCGGGCTCATTCTCCGCAGATCCCGGCCTGATGGGTAAAGGGCTTTTCTGGAATCTGGCATGGGTTGGGTCCCGGCATCCGGGTTAAGTCCTTTCCAAAACGTCGAAACCGGAGTGGGGCATCATCGCCGCCGTCTTTGTTTTTCCTGGGAAACAGATCTCTGCCAACGCGGCTGAAGCACTGCCCGGGCCCCTGTTGCCACGGGCTTATGTCGAGCCGCACCGTCGATTCGGGCATGGCGAAAATCAATTCCTGTGGAAAGCCGTCGCGCAAAATAAGATTTCCCTCGCCAAACTCCCGGTTTTTCTGCTATTTAACCGAATCCCGTTTCCCTGTAATATCTCCCGCAGCATCTCTCTATGACACGACTCCAAGGTCTTGTGCGCCACACACAAATCGCCCTGCTAACGACAGCAGTGGCCTCCTCTGCTTCCCTTACGACCCAGGCAGGCTCGGCTGGCGCCCCTGGTGGGTTGTCAACCATCGCCAACCGCGAAATTGCCCGTCGGATGGCCCGGCTCGAGGATGCACGGCAGGCGATTGAAAAGGGTGACAAGTTTTATGCTGACGGCGACTACGATGGAGCGCTCAACCAGTACAAGGCAGCCTTGGAGGCGATCCCCAGTGCCCCTGCCACCCAGGAATGGCGCACTCTGGCTGAAACCAAATACGCCGACGCCTGTGTCGCCCTCGCCCAGGAGCGTGCCAAGACTGGCCGTTACAAAGAGGCCAGGGAACTGCTCAAAGAGGCGCTGGACACTCGCCCAGATCACCGCGGTGCAAAGACGCTGAGCCAGCGGTTGGACGATCCGGACCGTTATCCGCCGGCCCTGACCCCTGAGCACGTGCGAAAAGTGCAGCAAGTGGAGCGCAGTCTTCAGAAGGCCAATTCATACAAGGACCTGGGCGATTATGACAATGCTTTGAAGGAGTTCCAGGACACGCTGCGGGCGGACCCCTACAATGTGGCGGCGCGCCGCGGCATGGAGAGCGTGGAGAAGCGGAAGAGCAATTATTACAATTCCGCGCGTGACCACCAGCGGGCGCGCATGCTTGCCCAGGTGGATGAAATGTGGGAGGACAAGGTTCCCGTGCAGACGGTGCAGGTTAACGCTGATCTCGGCAATGGCTCCAAGGATGGCAGCCTCTATCTGATTCAGAAGATGAAGAGCATCCGCTTCCCTCAGGTGACGTTTACGGGAGCGACCATTGACGAAGCGGTTGAGTATCTGCGCGTGAAGAGCAAGGATTTGGACACGGCTGAGCCCGACCCATCTCGCCGCGGGGTGAATATCATCCTAAAGGCCGGAGACACTCCTGCGGGCGGCCAGATCTCCCTGGATTTGAGGGATGTGCCGATGGAGGAGGCGCTGCGCTACATCACCGAGCTGGCGGGAATGAAATTCAAGGTGGAGCCCTATGCGGTTCTGGTGGTGCCGATCACGGAAAGCACCACTGAGATGATCACCCGCATCTACAAGGTGCCGCCAGACTTCCTCACCTTCACCGGCGGCGGTGGTGATTCCGCTGCGCCGGCCGCGCCTGCTGATCCTTTCGCAAAGCCTGGTGCTGCTGGAGCTACTGGTGGTCCCAAGCTGATGGCGAAGAAGACGGCCAGAGAAATCCTGGCTGAGCAGGGCATCCCGTTTCCTGAAGGTGCTTCGGCAGTGTTCAATCCTGTGACCTCCCAGCTGGTGGTCAGGAACACCGCTCCCAATATTGACATGGTGGAAACCTTCGTGGAGTCACAGAGCACGCGCACCCCCAAGATGGTGTACGTGACGACGAAGTTCGTGGAAGTGACCCAGAAGAACACCGATGAATTGGGTTTCGACTGGTTGCTTGGCCCCTTCAGCATCCCTGGCAGCAGCCGCGTCTTTGGTTCCGGCGGCAGTGCCAGTACGAGCACGGATTTCCCTCTTCAGAACCCAGGGTCCAGCACGGGCGCAATCGGTACCAACGCGGTGAGCAATGGCCTGCGCTTTGGTACTGCCGCACTGACGCCGGACAGTGTTGACGGCCTGCTTTCCAACGCACCCACAGCGGCGACGAAGAGTCCCGGTGTGTTCGCTTTGACGGGCGTTTTGACAGATCCGCAGTTTCAGGTGGTGGTGCGTGCCCTGGGCCAGAAAAAGGGCGTGGATTTGATGAGTGCTCCAAGCGTGACGACCAAGAGCGGCGTGGAAGCCAATGTCTCGGTGGTTCGGGAGTTCCTCTATCCCACGGAATTCAATCCGCCGCAGATCCCCCAAACCTTTAACAGCCCCGCCGCCACCACTACTATCGGCGGGCTCCTGGGGGGCGGGACCGCACCCAGGTCCAGCGGCTCCTTCCCGGTGACTCCCACCACACCCACAGCCTTCACCATGAAGCCCGTTGGTGTGAGTATGAAGGTGAATCCTACCGTGGGCCCTGACTCCTACACCATTGATTTGGTGCTTGCCCCAGAGGTGACCGAGTTCGAAGGCTTCATCAATTATGGCAGCCCGATTCAGACGTCCAGCACGGACGCGCTGGGCAATCCGACGACCATTGTGCTCACCGAGAATAGAATCCCTCAGCCAGTGTTTTCCAAGCGTTCGGTCAACACCACGGTGACAGTCTGGGACGGTCAGACCGTCGCGATGGGTGGCTTGATTCGTGAAGACGTCCAGGACGTGGAGGATAAGATCCCTCTTCTCGGCGATCTTCCTTATATCGGCCGCCTGTTTCAAACCAAGGCGTCGGATCACTTCAAGCGCAATCTCATGGTCTTCGTGACCGCGAAACTCATCGATCCTTCGGGTCAGGCGGTGCGTCAGCCCCCTCCCCCCTCCGTGACTGCGGATACGCAGGTCGATTTGATCCATCCTGCTGCGCTGGGCGCAGGCATCCTGCCTCCGTTGATGCCCCCGGCAAATCAGTAAGTGCGGGTCGGCGGATTGATTGTTCACATCGGGGCGGGCGCGGAAGCGCCCGCCCCGACTTGTTTTCGGGGACCTTGAATAGGGATTGCGGACGGGGTGGCGGCTCCCTCCTGCGCTTCCGGCCTCATGCAGGTGCCCGTGATAGAGGCCGCCATGTTACAGGTCTAAAACCGGGAGGGGCTGATAGCCGGTCTGCGCCCGGCATTGGCTCCACAAGGCTTTCCGCTTCTTGGGCGGCATCACCTTATCGAGACGGCCGCCTCGAAGCGGAAAGCCTTGTGAAACACAAGCACGAATTCATCGCAACCAGCATCCAGTCCTTCAGGCTGGGCAGAGCGCCCGCAGCTCAAATGGTGCGGCGGTTGCTTCAGGCCGTGATCAAAACACTAGACGCGGATGGGCAGGACGAAGAACGGCAGGCCGCGTTTGAAGAATTCCCGCTGGAGCACAAATACGGCAAAATTGTGCAGGAGGCGGGTGAAGTAGGTTTCATGTTTGAACACGAGCTGCCCGCCAAAGAAGACGGCATTGGGGAACTTTTCGGTGATCTCCTCGGCGAGCTCGGCGGCGGTCGACACAATCTCGGTGCCGATGGCATAGACGGCTTCGGCGTGGAGGCCGTGGGCGCGCATATAGTCAGCGTAGCGACTGGTTTCACGGGCGATGCTGGTCTGGAGATTGCCGAGTTCTTCCGCGCCTTTGAAGTTGCCGGCATCGACGACGCCGATTTCGGCAAAGATGAAGTTCTTGAAGACGCCGGGGAACATTCGCACGATGCCCAGAGTGGTGTGAACGCCTAAGCCGTTGAAGCCGTTGACGAAGACGACTGCGGTCTTGGCTTTGGGGTCGCATTCCGTCGATTGTGAGGGGGGCAGACTGCTGAACACGTCCATCAGGGCGTCAAGCCGAGCGAGCTCCTCACGGGCATGGCGGTAGTGGCGCTTGATGAGGAAGGCGAAGCTGATGAGCAGTCCGGTGACGACGATGGTGACCCAGCCGCCCTCATCGAACTTCATGATGCTGAGCGCCACGAGGATGACGGCAGTCAGGGTAAAACCGATGGCGTTGATGGCGAGTTTGCTTTTCCACCTGGGTTCGTCGCCATGGTCTTTCCACCAATGCACGACCATGCCGAGCTGGCTGAGGGAGAAGGTGACGAAGACGTTGATGGAATAGAGCACCACCAGCAGGTCCACGGAGCCACCCGAACCGATGATGACGATCAGGGCGGCGATGCCCATGAGCAGGATCCCGTTCTGCGCGACAAAGCGGTCGCTCAGCGTGGCAAAGCGCGTGGGGAACCAGCGGTCCAGCGCCATGTTGGCCAGCACTCGCGGGCCGTCGAGAAAGCCGGTCTGGGCGGCAATGAACAGCAGTGCGGCGGCGGAGAGCATGGAGACCCACACGAAGCTGGTGGACAGGCCGTGCGGCCATTCGGCGGTGATCTGCTCGAACAAGACTGCGTTGAGGGTTTTTCCTTCATGGATCTTGGAACCATAGAGGACATAGGCAAACAGCAGGCCGCCGACCATGATGGCGAGTGACACGCCCATGTAGAGCATGGTGCGCTTCCCGGTCGCGACGCGTGGCTCGCGGAGAATGGGCAGGCCGTTTGATACGGCCTCAATGCCGGTGTAGCTGCCGGCCCCCAGGCTGTAAGCCCTCAGCATGAGGAGGCCCATGCCCATCAACCCAAGTTGCGAATGCGCCTCGCCGACATCATGCATGGTGTTGCTCGCGATGTGGCCTATCTCTCCAAAGTGGGTGCAGAACCCATAAATGATGGCGAAGCCATGCGTGGCCAGAAAGATGAAGAAGATAGGCGCCCAGACGACCACGGATTCCTTGACGCCGCGAAGATTTAGCAGGGTCAGCACTCCTGTCGCGGTGAGGGCAACCGTCAGCTTCCAGTGCAGCCAGGATGGCGGCAGCACCGAGAAAAGCTGGTCGGCGCCACTGGCGATGGAGAGGGCGACGGTGAGGACGTAGTCCACGAGCAACGCGCAGCCGCTGACAACGCCTGCGCTGGGGGAGAGCAGCTTGCTGGCAACCAGGTAGCCGCCGCCGCCGCCGGGGAACAACTCAATGATCTGAGAGTAGCTGGCGCAGATGATGGCGATGGTGGCGACGCACGCCAGTGCGACAAAAACCGCGAGTGACGGGTGCGATCCCAATGCCTTGATGGTCTCCTCGGGACCATAACATGAGGATGACAGGCCGTCCGCTCCCAGCCCGACCCATGCCAGGACGGCGATGAGGGACATTTTGTGGAAAATGGAATGATCCCCGATGTCGCGGGACTTGCCGATGAAGATGTCTTTGAGGAAGTTGCCTTTGCCGTTGTGTTTCACTGGCTGGGTCCTTCGCAGGAAACAGGCCATCCATCGTGTTAAGAGGGGTGTTAAAGGTGTTAATAATGTGTTAATATGGCATCAACGGCAGATGTTAAGCCCTAATAAAGCCCTTTCTCCCTGCCGGCTTCCCGCGTAGCATCTCCGTTTATGCGTGGCAGACTCATTGTTCGCCTGGTGGTGATCGGACTCATTGGGGTCTTTCTTGCCTGGTTGGTAAGGCGCCTGCAGGGGGTGGACCCTGGCACCACTTTTGTGATTGTGCTTTTCGTTGGCGCGGGCCTGGGCGTGCTGGCGGCGAAGGTGATTCTGCCCCGGATTGGTGATGCGGTGGGGGCTTTTTTCTATGCTCCCGGCGGCGTGCTCATCACGGACGAAGCGACGAAAGGTGCCGTGAAGCTCGCGCAGGGAGACTACGCCGGTGCCATCGCTGAGTATGAAGCGGAGCTCAAACAGAAGCCGGATGACACGCTGGCCATTGGCGAGATCGCCAAGATTCATGCGGAGCGGCTGAATGATCCCGAGACCGCGTTGAGCTTCCTGAGAGCGCAGCTCGCCAGCCGGTCCTGGCCGCCGGATGAGGCGGCTTTTCTTATGTTTCGCATTGCCGGCATTCGCGCGGATGTCATGAAGGATTTTGCCGGAGCACAGGCGGCTTTGGAACAGGTGATCGCGACTTTTCCCGATACTCGCCACAGCGCGAATGCCCGCCACAAGCTCAAGGAGTTGGCGATTCAACGGCTGAAGGCGGGCAGCGAGCGCCCGTCGTGACTCATGCGCTGGGCACGCCATACCGTTGAGCGCCATCCGCTGGCCTGTCTGGCCTTTGCGGCTCTGGCAGGCATCCTGTGCATGGATGGCATGGCAGGGCCGGCGGTGCGCCAGGTGGCCTTCCTGCTGGCGCTGACCTTCGGCTTGTGGACTTGCTGGCGGCCCACGGGATGGAGACTGGCCGTGGCCACGGCGGCTGGCTTCGCGTTCATTCATGCCTGCGGGCTGGATGCCACGCGAACGCATCCGCTTACCACGGTGCTCGAACCGGGGAAGCGCGTGGATGTGCTGGCCCGCGGTGTCTTCACCCGCGCCCCGATGGGGGTGGAGGCGAGCAGGACCCCGGGGCGTCGGGAAGCACGGTTCCTGGCGCAGAGTGTCGTCATTCCGAGTCTTGGGCACCGCATTGAGGGGGACACGAGTCTGCGGGTGTGGCTCCGTGATGAAACATTCGTGCCTGGGGGCGGTACTTACGAGCTGCACGGCACGCTGAGCCTGCCTTCGCCGGCGGTGAATCCGAGTCTGTACGATCCCCAGCGAGGAGCGCAGCGGCGGGGGATCGTGGCCGACCTGACACCGCGCGAAATCATCCCTCCCGATCCGCCTGAATTCAGCCCGTGGCTATGGCTGCTAACCCTCTCTGAGCAATCGCGCCAATGGATTAAGGAGGCGGTGGCGAAAGGCATCGAGAACGATGAGATGCCGCGTACCCTGGTCCAAATCATGGCCCTGGGCTTGTCCGAAGCGGGGAGCACGGATCTGCAGGAGCCTTTCCGCGACACAGGCACCCTGCATGTCTTCGCGGTGAGCGGTCTTCATGTGAGCATGCTCGCTTGGATTGGTTGGGTCATCTTGAGGTCGCTGGGGCTGCGCAAGGGTTTGGCGGCATGCGTCTTGATTCCGATGGTGCTCGGTTATGCGTTCATGACCGGCTGGCGCCCCTCGGCGGCGCGCGCTGCCTTGATGACGGTGGCGATGCTTTGCGCGCCGTTAGTGAACCGGCGGTCCCGGTCTGTCAATGTCCTCGGTGGCACGGCTTTGTTGGTGTGGGCGGCTGATACGCAGCAGCTTTACCTGGCGGGTTTCCAGCTTTCCTTTGGGGTGGTCTGGTTTCTGGCGGTGGCGGTGCGCCCCCTGGCGCGCCCCTTCGAGAAGCATGCACAGCTTGATCCGTTTCTGCCGCCGCAACTGGCGGACTGGCGGCAGCGGTTCAGCGTGTGGTGGCGGCGTGAACTGCTGGCGATGCTGGCGATGTCAATCGTTGCCTGGGCGGCCAGCCTGCCCATCATGCTCCTGGAGTTTCACAGCGTCACGCCCATCTCGGTTCTGGCGAATCTCGTGCTGGTGCCTTTGTCGTTCATCTCGCTGTTCACCGTGGTGCTGAGCCTGATCACGGCACGCCTGGGGCTTGTGGCGCTGCAGGTTCTGTTCAATAACGCGAACTGGCTGCTCGCCCATGCGATGATGACCAGCGCCACTTGGTTTGCCGCCATCCCCGGCGGGAACTTCGCCGTGGCCATGCCTGCCCCGTCGCCCGTCCCCGCAGTGGTCATGCACGTGCTGGCCATGCCGCCCGGCGAGGCTTCTCAGCTGCTGGATTCCAGGGGTCAGCACTGGCTCCTGGATTGCGGTGGCGCTAAGCATGAGAACACCGGCATCCTGCCTTTTCTTCGTGAGCAGGGGGTCAACAACCTGGACGGGGTGGTGCTCAGCCATGCGGACTCCGGGCATATCGGCGCCTTGCAGGATTTGATGCCGCGCTTTCATCCACCGCTTGTGATGATGTCGATGCACGAACCCTGGCGTCTGGATTCGCGCATCACCCTTATGCACCGGCTCTTCTCCGGCCACGCCCTGGATTCCGCCCGGATCACCAAATTGAAGGCTGGCGACACCTTCGCCATTGGCGCGGCGCAGGTGCATGTGCTCTATCCCGGCGCTGCAGATCTATACAACAAGTCCGATGACCGGGCCATTGTCGCTCGCATCGACTGCGGCAGGATGCGCCTGCTGTGGTGCAACGACGCGGGATTCATCACCGAAAAGCATCTGCTGGCGCGCTGCCCGCCGCAGGAGTTGCGCAGCCATGTGATCATCCGCGACCAGCACGCCAGCGACTTCTCCGCGCTGCCGGAGTTCGTGCTGGCGGTGGGACCGAAACTGGTGGTGAGCTCGAATGCCCCGGGGATCGTGGAACAGCGGCTGCCTGAATACCTGAGCGCGATCTGCGAAGCGCATGACATCCGCCTGTTCGATCAAGCCCAGACTGGTATGGTAAAGCTCGACATCTGGCCTGATCACCTTGAAGCGAAGGCCTGGCTCACGGGAGAGTCTTTTTCCATTCTGCCATGACGCGGTATCACAAGCGCCTCGTCCGCATTTCCGTCCTGACGGCGGTCTTTGTGCTGCCCTCCCTGTGGTATGGCCTGCCGTTCCTTGTGCCTTTGCCGGAAGTGCTTGAGCTTCCTCTCGATCATGGCACCCGCTATATCGCCAGCGATGGCACGCCGCTGCGTCACCTGCTCAATGCAGACGGATTGCGCACTTCTCCGCCCGTGGCGTTCGAACAGCTCCCGGAGCCGCTGATCAAGGCCACGCTGGCGGCTGAGGACAGGCGCTTTTTCAGCCACGGCGGCATTGATCTGGTTTCCATCGCCCGCTCCGTCTGGATGAACACGAGGGCCCGCCGGGTGTTGAGCGGGGCGTCGACGATTACGCAACAGCTTGTTAAATCGTCGGGCGTAAAAACCCGGCGGACATTGGCGGCCAAAGTGATTGAAGCATTGCGCGCGCGCCATCTGGAGATGCGCTGGACCAAGCAGCAGATTCTTGCCGCCTACCTCAACCGGGTCAGCTATGGCAACCTCTGCACGGGATGCGACGCGGCGGCGGAAGGTTACTTCCACAAGCCCCTGCGCGATCTCACGGCGGCTGAATGCGCCTTCCTGGCGGCGTTGCCGCAGGGCCCCGGACGACTCAATCCCTTTCGCGACACCCGCGCCATCCTGAAGCGCGAGCAGCACATTCTCACCCGCATGCATGAGCTTGGCTGGCTGGCGGATGAAGCTTTTACGGTCGCCAGCGCCCAGCCCATCACCTTGCAGCGCTACCGGGGCGGCTTCATCGCACCGCACGCCATCGACCTGCTGAATCAAACCGCCGCCACGCAGCCCGTGGTTCGCACCACCATTGAGCCGCGCTTGCAGGCGCAGGTGGAAACTCTCATCGCCCAACGGCTCGAAGGGCTGCGCTCGAAACGCGTGGAGCATGCTGCCGCCGTGGTCATCGACAACTCCACCGGCCACGTGCTGGCGCTGGCAGGATCGCGCGACTACTTCGCGAGCGATGGCGGGCAGATCAACGGCGCCTGGGTGCCGCATTCGCCTGGTTCGGCGCTGAAACCTTTTACTTATGCACTCGCGTTTGAGCGCGGCGCCACGCCCGCCACCATCGTGGCGGATCTGCCTCTTGAATTTCAGACCGGCACCGGCCTCTACCGCCCCGAGAACTATGACCACAAGCTGTACGGTCCGATGACCTATCGCCATGCGTTAGGCAACTCCCTCAACATCTCCGCCGTACGCGTGCTGCGCAGCCTCGGTGGCGCGCCGCCCCTGCTCGACAAGCTGCGCTCTCTCGGGCTCACCACGCTGACCGAATCAGCCGATCACTACGGCCTGGGTCTCACCATTGGCAACGCCCCGGTGCGCCTGCTCGAACTCACCAACGCCTATGCCACACTCGCGCGGCTCGGCCTGTATCAACCCTGGACCTTGCGCGCTGAAGAGCCTTCGCCGCCCGGTGTGCGCCTCATCGACGAACGCTGCGCCTGGTGGATCGCCGACATCCTGAGCGACAACCAGGCGCGCGTGCTCACCTTCGGCCTGCACTCACCGCTGCGCCTGCCGTTCCGCGTCGCAGCCAAGACCGGTACCAGCACCAGCTACCGCGACAACTGGACACTTGGTTATACCCCCGAGTTCACCGTCGGCGTCTGGGCCGGCAACTTCGAAGGCAAGCCAATGGAAAACATCTCCGGTGTGACCGGAGCAGGTCCCATCTTCCGCGACATCTTTCTCTACCTTCAGCAGCACCACGCCCTCACCTGGTTCAATGAGCCTGAGGGTTTGGTGTGCTCACGCATTGATCCTCGCACCGGCAAGCGCCTCACCGCGCAGAGCCCTGCTGTGCGCCTGAGTCGCGAGGAGGCGTTCTTCGGCAACGCCCAACCACAGGCCGCGACTGTGAACGATTACGACAATGCCGGCCGCGCTCTTCTCCCCCACGAGTATGCCAAATGGATCGGCAGCCACGACAACTGGCTGGGTGACCTCGTGACCATCCGTCCCACTGCGGTTGCGCCCTTGCGCATCACCCACCCGGTCAACGGTCTCACCATCCGTTTAGACCCCGATCTACCGGGCACGCAACGCTTGTTGTTGCAAGCGGGGCCTGGAGAGGTTGCTTGGAGCAGCGACACACTCAAGGTCGAGCAGCAGGGGACGCAATGGTTTGCGGACTTGGTGCCTGGTCACCATGTGATCACGGCGCAGAGTGGCGGCGAGACGCAGCGGGTGACGGTGGTCGTGGTGCGGTAGGTTGCCGACGCGCTCATCGGAGGGATGACAAAAGGATTGGAGGACAAAAAAATTGGGGATCTTTGGTTTGGTTCCTCAATGTTCCTGTTGTTTCCCAGGTACTACGATTGGCCAATTCGATGACGGTGAAGCCACATTCGACGACGCGTGGGCTCAGAACGATCATGAGTCCTCCGATTTATGCTTCCCGCAGGCGCCCCAAATTCCCGGATGAACCCGTTTCCCTCCATGCTTAGCACTTAACACTTAGCACTCTCTTCCCTCACGGCCTCGCCACGATGCTGTCGTCATCAATATCACCGAGGATCTCGCGAATGTTGCTTTCCTGCTTGTTCACAGCCCAGCGTTCCAGGGCGCGTGTCATGCGTTCGGTGACCTCAGGGAAGTCGGCTTTCACATCGCGTTCGCAGTGCTTGTCGTTCTTCAGGTCGTAGAGGCGGTAGATGGGGCCTTTGATGCCTGGGGTTTTCACCAGTTTGAAGCGCTCGGTGCGCACGCAGCGCTCTTTGGTGCGCAGCACGTCGTCGAGGTACTTGTCCTTGAGCACGAAATGGAAGTCAAAGGCCGGGTCGATGAACGTGGTCTCGTCCATGGGCGGGATGTGCAGCGGTTCTTCACCGGGGATTTTGCGTTTGAAGAAGAGGTAGCTGGTCTCGCCAAAGAAGGCGAGGTGCATGGCGTCGGTCTTGCCGCGCACATAAGGGGCGAGGCTGCGGCCTTCAAAGCGTGGATCGGGCTGGTATCCTAACAAGTCGAGGAGGGTGGGGGCGAAGTCGATGGTGCGCACGATGTTGGGCACCTGCTTTCCGGGAGTCTTGAGGCCGGGGATGTGGAACACGGCGGGCACCTGGTTGTTCTGGTCGCCGCCGTTGAAGGTGAGTCCGTGGCCGAAGGTGGTGTTGGGTTCGAACAGATCGTCGCCGTGGTCGCCGGTGATCAGCACGATGGTGTTGTCGAGCAGGCCCTCTTCCTTGACCGTGTTCATGATGCGGCCCACGCAGTCGTCGAACATGCGCGTGCAGCCGTCATAGAGCCCTTTGACCTGCTCCACTTCCTTGGGCGGGAACTTGCTCCAGCGCTCGTTGATGTCAGTGCCGCCGATGAATTCGTCCACGTTCATGGACAGCTCGTGCTTGTGCTTGCCCTCGTACTTGGGATCGGTCCACAGGGCGGAATACTCGCGCGGGGTTTTATAGGGGAGGTGGGTGCAGGAGTAATAGGCGAAGATGAGGAAGGGCTTGCCGTCGGCCTTGCGCTGCTTCAGGCGGTCAATGGTCTCATTGGTGACCACGTCGGGCGTCATATAATTGGCGAAGGACTTGAGCTTGGGGAACAGCATGTGGCCCAAGTTGTTGTCGAAGAACAGGGGCAGGATCTGGTGGTGGAGGAAGACCACCTCGCTCATGTAGATGCGGAAGTTGTCGAAATCGGAGACAATGATGTCCCGGTAGCCCATGGGCAGTTCATTGAAGACGCAGGCGCACCAGTCGCCGATGACGGCGGTGTCGTAGCCCTGCTGGCGCAAAGCTCCGCCCAGGCTGGGACATTCCGCGTTGGCGCGGTTCACCATGGCCCGGTTTGGAAACATGTGCAGGATGCCATGTGTGTGCGGGTACTGGCTGGTGTTGATGCTGGTGAGCGATTCCAGCGTGGAGGCAATGGGCGTGAGGCATTTCTGGAAGTTGATGCCACCACCGGCGATCTTGTCGATGCTGGGCGTGGTCGGGCGGAAGTAGCCGTTGCAGGAGAGATGGTCGCCGCGCAGCGAATCGGAGCCGATGATGAGGATGTTCTTGGGCCGGGGTGCCGGCTTGTCGCTGAGCAGCGCCGTGACCGTGTCCCGGTTCAATCCGTAGCCGGTGGCCGCCAGCCCTCCCAGCACCAGGATGGCGGAGAACACGCCGAAGGTAGCCGGAGTGGCGTGCCTGCGCAGGAAGACGCGCATCTCATGCAGGTAAAACGCCGCGCTGATGACGATGGCGAGGACCGGGAATACATGCATGACGAAGCCGCAGACCAGATCTTGAACGCCTTTGCCAAACAGGTTTCCGATCCATCCATACCAGCTCTCCATGTAGCCATAGTTGCCGAAGTATGGCTTGGCGATCATGAGGCGGAAAATGAAGAATCCATAGCCGATGACGGAAAGCAGTGCGCTGCGCCAGACCACACCGAAGCGGCCAAAGCGCTGCACGCGGGTCCAGAGCAGCACCATGGGATAAATGACGGCCACGTAGCCTATGGCAACGAGGAGGTAGCCTTTGAGCACCACGACGTTGCTCCACAGCAGAAACCACCAGTGGTTGGTGATGGCGATTTCGGCAAACCGGTTGTTAAAACTGTAGGTGTTCCCGGCAAAGCTGGCGATGGCGCTGACATACCACAGCAGGAGCGTGCCGGTCACGGTGAGCGCGACGCACTTTAGCACCTTGGGCTTTGTCAGAACTGGCGTTTCCGGGGTGGTAGGGCTGTCGGGTGTCATGCGTGGGGGCGCAAATCAGACAAACTAAGCGCTGCACAGCCTACCTCAAATTAGAGGGGAAGCAACGGGGGAAAGCCTTGGCTCAGGAGAGTGCGAGTTGCCTCACAATAAAAGACACCCGGAGGGAGTGAACGAATGAGGAGTTGGAGAAACGTTGCCTCAAAATAGATGACACCGGATGGCGCCCCCATCCCAGATGAGTCAACTGAGCCGAA
>Ga0073936_10001791_pt1 | contig 32787 bp, 31 predicted proteins | sample AliMusrvi5mmetaG_FD_87041 | JGI IMG/M metagenome (GOLD analysis project Ga0073936, IMG submission 87041) | Freshwater lake bacterial and archeal communities from Alinen Mustajarvi, Finland, to study Microbial Dark Matter (Phase II) - Alinen... | ecosystem: Environmental > Aquatic > Freshwater >...
GTTTGGCAGACAACACGTTACGAGATTCTGAAATGCCACCATTGGGCGCGTGCGTCTCATTGCGTAACGCATTCATTTTCAACCTAACAGGCTAACAGCCTACAGCCTAAACACCTTTCTGGGATTATGTGCCTTCAGTGGCCCCCTCGCAGCCACGCGCACTCCCTGCGTTCTTCGCGTTATTGTGCGGCGGATTTGTGTAAAAACCATGCTCTCGGCCCGGGGGCGGGCCGGGGCTACTTGTGTCCCTGGCCGCCCACCCATTTCGCGACTGTCGGCGCTTGGTAGGACGCCATCAATCCCACACCGAACCGCCGTAGACAAGCTCGTAGCCACCAGCGACCAGGGCCTGCCCGAGTTCCCGGGCCATGGCCGGATAACGCGGGTCAAAGCCGGGGCTTGATCCGCAATACACGCAAATCCGATCCATAAGATAAGTTTCCTTTGCGCAACGTCGGCGCTCACCGCGGCCGTCCATCCAGGACACCTACATTCCATCGACCGGCTGTGGGTGCATCGCTTGGTTCGCATTTCAGTTTGCCTGTTTACGGCGCGATCTCCTCGTCACCAGTCCTGATACCCAACCGATTATTGCTCCGACAAGCATCCATTGTGTGAGCCATGCAATTAAGGGGACGACGATCAAAACTGAGAGTTCACTTCCCGGAGGAAATAGTTTCGACCACAAATAACCGGATTGGTAGGACGGAATAGCAAGAACACGCAAGATGTCATTGAGACAGTTTCCGATGGGTCCAGGCCCTTCGAAGAAGATGATGGTTATGGCCAGAACGATGCATCCAATGGCTCCTCCGCCGAGACTGAACTTTGCAATTCTATTCAAGCACACCTGCCTCTTCTACGCCGAATTGTTCTCTCTACGGTGTTTATTCTATGCGAACTTATTGATATGCGTCACGCTCCAACTGGGTTCCGGCGGGATGAGCGGCGCAGATCCGCTCGATCCCGATTTGCGGTCTGATTTTACCCTCGGCGAGCAGGGTGTAAAGGCGATTCGGGCGGTAGGAGAACGAGAACGGGCGCATGTAGGGTTGACGGCCTTTAGCAGGCGAATCCTTTTCGACTGGATTAACAAGATTCGACAGGATTGCCCGACACCACTTTCATGTGCTTAAATCCTGCAAAATCCTGTTAATCCTGCAAAGAAGCTTGAATCGGCGTCGTCAACTCGGCCATGCGCCCAAAGAGAACGGCAGAATGTCGAAATCGAACCGCAGAATCAGGAAGGCAAGGCGGATACGGCAGCGTTATAATCTGGAACTCAGGAAAACAGGAAAATGGTTGAGTTTCGATGTGTGCTCCATGTCCCGCAGTTCTTCCCGCTTTCCTGAGTTCCAAATTCAAGACGCAGAAAACGACAAATCGCGCTGCGGGGCAGCGCTCCTACATACAGAAAGGACGTAGAATAAACAAAAAGACCGGCGGGTATCCGCCGGTCCCAAGCTGAATTCGCCGGTTTTCCGCGGCGAGATCAGTCTGCCACGGGCAACTGGCAGGCGAGGGTCTCGAAGTCCGTGAGGGCCGAGGACTCGCCGGAGCAGGCTTGTTCCTTGAGCATCCGGATCTGTGGGATCCGCTCGGCCAGCCAGCGCTTGGCCACCATGAGCTTCTTGGGGCTGGCTGTGGCGTGGTCGCAGAACAGGGCGGCGACCAGCAGGTAGATGGCGCTGTCCGCCAGTTTGCGCGCATGCAGGTCGCGGTAGGCGGTGCCCTGCTGCGTCTTGACGAAGGCGATGGCCTCGTTCAACAGCCCGATGCCTTCGCGGATCTTGGCCACCAGCGGCACGAGTTCCTTGGGCCATGTACGGTTGCCGAGCACCTCGTTGATCACTTCGACGGCGGCGCCGCCCATGACGCCGGCTGTCATGGCCACGACCTGGAGCTGGCTTGTGCCCTCGTAAATCGTGGTGATGCGGGCGTCGCGCAAATGGCGTTCGACCGCGTAGTCCTTCATGTAGCCGCTGCCGCCGAGCACGGCCATGGCGCCGTTGGAGGTGCGCATGGACATCTCGGAGGCGTAGTACTTGGCCATCGGCGTCAGAAGCTTGTTGAACCCCTTGAGCTTGCGGGCCTCGGTGCGCAGGCGCTTGGTCTCCGCCTCGTCGGCCAGGCCGGAGTCGATGCGGTTGGTGGTGCCCATCTCCAGGTCCACGGAGAACGCCGCATAGTAGGTGAGCGCGCGGGCGGCCTGGAGGTCGATGCTCATGTCCACGAGCAGGTCGCGCACGGCCGGAAAGTTCTCGATGGCGTTGTTGAACTGCTTGCGGCTGCGGGCGTAATCGCGGGCCACGCGGCAGGATGCTTCGCCGATGCCGAGGGCCTGCGCCGCGATGCCGATGCGCGCGCCGTTCATCAGGCTCATGACGTAGGTGATCAGGCCGCGCTGGCGGTCGCCGATCAGCTTCGCCGGGCAGTCGTCGAAGACCAGTTCGCAGGTCGGGCTGCCGTTGATGCCGAGCTTGTGCTCGAGGCGGCGGACCCGCACGCGCGGGTTGCGCTCGACCAGCAGGCAGGAGAGGCCGCGGCCGTCGGCGATTTCGGGCTCGGTGCGCGCCAGCACCAGCAGCACCTCGCCGCAGCCGTTGGTGATGAAGCGCTTCACGCCGCGGATGAACCAGTTGCCCGCGGCGTCCTGATAAGCGCGGGTCTTGACGGCCTGCAGATCGCTGCCGGCATCCGGCTCGGTGAGCACCATGGCGCCGGTGAACTCGCCGCTGGCCATGCGCGGCAGGTAATCGCGCTTGATCTCCTCGCTGGCGAAATTATTGATCGTCTCGGCGATTCCCTGCAAGCCGTACAGATTCATCAGCGCGGCGTCGGCGCGGCTGACGATGTCGTTGGACATGGTGTAGAGCAGTTCCGGGCAGTTCAGGCCGCCATAGCGGTACGGCAGCGTGAACCCCATGACATCGGCCTGGCTCAGCAGCTTCATCGCCTCGGCGATACCGGGCGCGTAGGTGACGCTGCCGTCGGCGTTGAGGATGTTGCCGACGGTGTCCGTGTCCGCGGCGGACAGCGCCACGCGCTCGCCGATGATCTCACCGATCGTGGTGAGGATGCGGTTGTAGTTATCGACCGCGTCCGCCGCGTCCGTCGGAGCGAATTCGAACTCCTTGGCAAAGCGGAAGTTCTCCTCCGTCAGCGCAGCCAGACGCCCGAGATCCATGTGCCGGAAGAGGAATTGGATGTCCTCGTTGTCGGTGTAAAAATTGGCCATGTGCTTTTACCTTCTCTTATGCCGCCCTGATTCCAAACCACTGTCGTTTCGCGCCACAGGGTGGCGCTCCCACATTCCTGCGCGACCGCCGAAATCTGTGGGAGCGCGGTCCCGTCCGCGCGATTTCGGCAATTCTGTAGCCTTTCAAAATCACGCTTTGGTCGCCGCGGCCGCCTTCTCGATGCTGGCGCCGCTGCGGATGGCTTTGATCATGCGGGGGACCACTTCGTTCAAATCGCCCACAATGCCGTAGTGCGCGATGCCGAAAATCGGCGCGTCCTTGTCGTTGTTGATCGCCAGAATCTTGGCCGACTCCTGCATGCCCGCGCGGTGCTGCACGGCGCCGGAGAGGCCGCAGGCGATGTAGAGCGCCGGGCGGACGGTCGTGCCGGTCTGGCCGATCTGGTGGTCATGGTCAACGTAACCCAGGTCCACGGCCGCGCGGCTGCCGCCCACGGCGCCCCCGAGGATGTTGGCCAGATCCCAGATCTGGCGGAAGTTCTCGCGGCTGCCGACGCCGGCGCCGCCGGCGACGATGATGCGCGCGCCCTTGAGGTTCACCTTCTTGGGGCGGCGATGCGATTCGAGCACCTCGACCGGCAGCGTCATGCCTGCCAGGTTCACCGGGCAGCGGACCGTCACGCCGCTGCGTCCGGGCGTGGGCGTGGACATGCGCATGACGCCTTCGCGCACTGTGGCCATCTGCGGCCAGCGGTGGGGGTTGACGATCGTGGCGATGATGTTGCCGCCGAAAGCGGGGCGGATCTGGAGCAGCAGGTTCGTGAGATGCTCCTTGGTCGAGGGTTCCGTGTGCTCGCCGATCTCGAGGTCTGTGCAGTCGGCGGTCAGGCCGCAACGCATGCACGAGGCGATGGTGGGTGCGAGGTCGCGCCCCATGGGCGTGGCGCCGAAGAGGCAGATCTGCGGCTTGCGGTAGGTGATCAGGTCGCAGATGACCTTGGTATAGCTGGCGGTCTGGTAGTGGGCCAGCGCCGGGTCCTCGGCGAGATAGACCTTGTCGGCGCCATGGAGCACGAGCTGGCCGGCCAGGTCCGACACATTCTTGCCGAGCAGCACGGCTGCCAGCGGCACGTGAAGCTGATCCGCCAGTTCACGCCCCTTGCTCAGTAGTTCCATCGGCACATCGGAGAGCTTGCCAGCCTCCTGTTCCGCGTAGATCCAGACTTCGCCCTGCCGGTTGACTTCGATCATGTGCGTGTTCCTCGTGAAAAAGTCCGTGATTGGGTGACTCGTTGACTCCGTGACGCGCGTTGCCAGTTTCAAATTTCAAGTTTCGCCGCGATCCTCACCCAATGGTATGATCCTCGATCAATTCGCCGAGCAGCCGGTTGACGCCGTTCTCGGTCGGCGGGAACTCCTTGTAGGCGCCGCCGGCCAGAACGATCGACTGGATGCGGTGCACCTTGGTCGGGCTGCCAGCGCCGCCGCACCAGGAGAGATCGGCTTGCAGGTCGTCCAGGTTCCACTGTGTGAGCAGCAACCCCTTGGCTGCCAGTTCCGCGCAACGCCGCTTGGTTTCCTCGGCCTTGGCTTCGGGTGTGGCCTTGGGTGTGGCCGTGTCGACCGCCTTGGCGATCTCGACCGGCGCGCAGGATTTTTTGCACTTCATGGCCCGCTTGAGTGCGTGCGGACGCGGATGGTTGGCGCTCTCGACCACGGTGAAGAGCGCGGGCAGGCGTGCGCGGACCATCTCGTAGCCGTTGCCGACGTTGCGGCGGGCGACGGCGCTGCGTCCTTCCAGCTTGAGATCCTCCAGATAGGTGACCAGCGTGAAGCCGATCTTCTCGGCGAGCTGGGGGCCAACCTGGGCGGTATCGCCGTCGATGGCCTGGCGTCCGCAGAAAACCAGGTCCGGCTGCAATTTTTTGACGGCGCAGGCGAGGATGTAGCTGGTGGCAAGCGTATCCGAAGCCGCGGCTCGGCGGTCGGTGATGAGCGCCACGGCATCGGCGCCGCGGAAGAGCGAGTCGCGCAGGACATCGCACGCGGCCGGCAGCCCCATCGTAATGACCGTGACCTTGCCGCCGTGCTCGTCGCGCACGCGCAGCGCCGCCTCGAGGGCGTTGAGATCTTCCGGGTTGAAAACCGCCGGCAGGGCGGCACGATTGACGGTGCCGTCCTCTTTCATGGCCTGGCCGGTGATTCGCTTGGTATCCGGCACTTGTTTGACACACACGACGCAGTTATAGCCCACGTTGCTCGCTCCCGCTGAGGCCGCATTCGGCGGAAATAATTTTCCGCGTCAAACGGCAAAAAACCATCCGAAAAAGATCGTGTAACATACCTGTTGGTTAACGCTTCGTCAAGGGTCGCGCATGGTTCTCACAATCCATGCAAAGCCAAAAAGTCGCGCTGGTAGCCTTCAAAATCCACGAGACCCCAGACATTTTCCGGCGTGACCGTATCCAGAATCGCGGTCACTTCCGCCTGCACGTCGTCCCGCATTTCGAGATCGTCCAACCGGATGCGGCCCTCTTCGTCCACGGGTGCCGGCCGTCCGGTGTAGAGACGTTCGCGGAACAGGCGGTTCATCTGGTCGAGGCAGCCTTCATGCACTCCCTGCTTCTTCATGACGCGATAGAGCGCGGCCAGATAGAGCGGCATCGCGGGAATCACGGCGCTGGCGCGCGTCACCAGGGCTTTGCAGATGGCCACATGGGCGCTGCCGCCAAGCGGGGCGAGTTGCGCGTCGAGTTCGCGGGCGGTGGCTTCCAGGTGCGCTTTGGCGCGGCCCAGCGTGCCGGACCGGTAGACGGAACGCGTGCAGGCGGGACCGAGGTAGGAGAAGGCGATGGTCTTCACGCCTTCGTGCAGCAGCCCGGCTGCCTGCAGGGACTCGATCCACAGCCGCCAGTCCTCGCCGCCCATCACCTTGACCGTGCCGAGGATCTCCTCCTCCGTGGCGGGCGCAACCGTGGTGGTCTTCAGCGTGCCGTTGGCCAGGTTGAGCGTCAGGGCCGCATGCGGCTTGCCGATGGGTTTGATCGCCGTGCGGTAGATTGTGCCGGTGGCGGGATCGGTGCGCGCGGGCGCGGCCAGACTGTAGACCACGAGGTCGAACTTTTCAAACCCGTTGGCGCGCGCCACCGCCGCCACGCGCGCCTTGGTTTCCGGCAGGTAGGCGTCGGCCACCAGCGTGACGGATGCAAGGCCGTGCTGACGCGCCGCCTCGTCAAACGCCAGATTGTTGTACCAGCCTGGAGAACCGCTGCGGTTTTCGCGAGGCTCGCGCTCGAAGGAGACGCCCAGCGTCCGGGCGCCGGCGCCAAAAGCCGCCACGATGCGCGCCGACAGGCCATAACCGCCGGAAGCACCCAGCACGAGCACTGCCCGGGGGCCGTTGGCCACCGTCGGCAGCCGCCTCTCGGCAGCCACCTGCTCCGCCACGTGGCGCGCGCAACCGGCAGGGTTCACATCCAGACAGACGCCATTGGAAACACGTGCCTTGACGCTCATGCTTCCTTCCCGGGCACACAGAACCACTCGGCCTCGGCAGCCAGTTCATCGCCAACCCAGGCCTTGCCGCGCTGTTTCACCAGGCGGTTGGAAACTTTCAGGTTCTCGATTTCCAGCCGCAAGAGTTCGTTCGGGCGCACCTGGCGGCGAAATTTGGCTTCCGACACCGAAACCAGCAGGAACACGCGCGTCTTCATCAGGTCGGCATACACCAGACCCGCACCGCCGCACTGGGCCATGGTCTCAACCAGGATGACCCCCGGCACAACCGGGTAATCCGGAAAATGACCTTTGAAGAACCACGTCGACTCGGGGAACGTGCGTTCGCCGACGATCTTCTGCGCATCGGCCGAGACGATGCGGTCCACGAACAGAAACGGATCGCGGTGCGGAATCAGGGACGTAACCGGTTTCATGATGCCACCTTTCTAAAGGCCAGGACGCCGTTGTGCCCGCCGAATCCGAGCGAAGTGGACAAGGCTGTGCGCATACGCCCGCTGACGCCTTGGTTCGGCACGCAGTCCAGATCGCAATCCGGATCGGGGGTCTCGTGGTTGATTGTGGGCGGGAAAAACTGGTCCCGCAACGCCAGCACACACACAATGGCCTCGACAGCGCCGGCGGCGCCCATCAGGTGGCCGGTCATGCTCTTGGTCGACGACATCTTGAGGCTGCGGGCGTGGTCGCCGAACACCGCCTTGACCGCCTTGGTTTCCATGGGGTCATTGAGCGGCGTCGAGGTGCCGTGCGCATTGATGTAGTCGACATCCGTTGTCGCGAGCCCGGCGTCCTGCAAGGCCAGGCGTATGGCGCGGATTGCGCCCTCGCCTTCGGGGTGCGGCGCCGTAAGGTGGTGGGCGTCGCCGGTGCCGCCGTAGCCGGCCACCTCGGCATAGATGCGGGCGCCGCGGCGCACGGCGTGTTCGTAGTCTTCCAAAACGAGGATGCCGGCGCCTTCGCCCATCACGAAGCCATCGCGGTTCAGGTCAAACGGCCGGCTGGCCCTGGCGGGGGTGTCGTTATAGCTTGTGGAGAGGGCCTTCAGCGCGCAGAAGCCGCCGATGCAGAACTCGGTGATGGCCGCCTCGGTGCCGCCGGCGATCACGATGTCGGCGCGTCCGGCGCGGATGGCGTCCAGCGCGAGGCCGATGGCGTCCGTGGAGGAGGCGCAGGCCGTGTTGATGGTGTGCGCAAACCCCCTGGCCTGCAGCGCAATCGAGATGTTGCCGGCGGCTTCGTTGGAGATGAGCTTCGGGATGGTCATGGCGGACATTCGGCTGGGACCGCGCTCGGACAAGATTTTGTAGCCTTCGTCATGGACTTCCGCCCCGCCGATGCCGTTGCCGAGCACCACCGCCACGCGTTCGGGGTCGCATCCGCCCTTGTCCAGTGCGGCATCCGCCCACGCCATCTTCGCCGCCGCCACCGCATATTGCGTGAACAGCGCCATGCGGCGGGCTTCCTTGAAATCGATGTGTTTGGCCGCCTCGAAATTCTTCACCTGCGCCGCCACGCGGCAATCCAGGCGCGCCGGGTCGAAGCGGGTGATTGCACCGACACCGCCCACGCTGTTCCGGATGCTGGCCCAGAACTCCTCGACCGTGTTGCCGATCGGCGTGACCGCACCGAGTCCGGTCACCGCCACGCGTTTTTTTCCTGCGCTCATACGTTATCTCTTCTATGGCTCTACTGCTGCGGAAGTATTCAGGATTCAGAATTCAGAATGAGACGGAAAATCGGCAAGTGAACGTGCAGTATTCTTTGCCTCGTTACCTGTTTTTCGCGCCCTCGTCCTCCCCATTCTGAATGCAGAATACTGAATTCTGAATACTGGCTGCAATCCCTACACACCGGTTGGCGCGGTCGGCGGCGGCGGCGGATTCCACTGGATCAGCGTGCCGCCCCAGGTGAGCCCCGCGCCGAACCCGGCCAGGATGATCGTGTCGCCGTTCTGCAGTTTTCCCTCGCGCTGCATTTGTTCGAGTGCCAGCGGAATGGTGGCGGCCGATGTATTGGCCAGATCGCCGATGTTCACGTAGAAGCGTTCCATGCCGGTGTCCAGCCGGCGGGCCGTGGCTTCGATGATGCGCACGTTGGCCTGGTGCGGCACGATCCAGCGCACATCGTCGAGCGTAAGTCCGTCCCGGGCCATCAGGTCGCGGATGATTTCCTCGAAGGCCTTGACTGCAAAGTTGAACACCTGCCGTCCATGCATCTGCAAATACGCCCGCATCCACGGGCCGGTCAGCGGCGTGCGGCAACCGCCCTCGTGATAGAGCGCCTGGGACCCGGTGCCGTCGGCGCGCAGGATCGAATGACGGATCCCGCCGGGTTGTTCGCTGGCTTGCAATACCACCGCGCCGGCGCCGTCGCCGAACAGCACGCAGGTGTTGCGGTCCTTCCAGTCGGTGATGCGCGACATCACGTCCGCGCCGATCACCAGCGCCGGCCGCGGATCGTTGTGCATCAGGCTGCGGGCCGTTTCCAGCGCATAGATGAATCCGGTGCAGGCGGCGAACAAATCGAACGCCCCGGCATTGACCGCGCCGATGTCCCGCTGCACCAGGCAGGCGGTGCAGGGGAAGGCGCCGTAGTCGGGCGTGCTGGTGGACACAACCACCAATCCCAGTTCTTCCGGCTTTACGCCCGCCCGGGCCAGGGCCATCTTGGCCGCAGCGGTCGCCAAGGTGGCCGCACTTTCCTCAGGTCCAACAATATGACGTGCGTGGATGCCGGTGTGCGAGACGATCCATTCGTCTGTCGTATCGATCGACTTTGCCAGTTCCTCGTTCGTAACCAGCCGTGCTGGCAGACCGAAACCTAGACCAGTTATATGCACATTCATGTAAGAGTCCTGTTTGGGGCAAACAAGAGGCGCCGATTATGACAAAACAAACACCAATGTCAATATGACACTTCCGTTGATTTTGTCACGCATCGCATCCGCATGCCGATTTCAATACTTCCCGTCTATATACCGCATTTGTCTGCCGACATGCAAATCCAGGTTACGTTATTTTCACCGGCTTGCCGCTCTTGGCTGAGGCGTAGATCGCGTCAATGATCTTCATCAGCTTGACGGCCTGGTCCGGCGTGTTGAGCGGGGCTTCGCGTTTTTCCACCGCCCAGACAAAGTTCGATGCGGAACGGATGCGCCCCATGCTGGTGTCCGCCGGCACGACAATGTCGCGGTTGACAGAGCGGCCGTTCTCCTGCACATAAAGCTGGCACGAGTCGATGCTGGTATCATCCAATCCGTCGCGTCCGAAGAGACGCTGCACCATGCCGCCGGCCTTGGCGCCCTGGAATGTGACGCTAACCTCCTCGCGGTGGTTCATCTCCGCCCAGGAATTGCGCAGAAAGAGAACCTGCCCGGTCTTGAAGGTCACGAACCCATGCGCGGCAGCCTCCACATCCGTGACGCCTTTGGCCACATCCGGGATGCCCCAAGGCCCCTTGAACGCCTTGTCGCCAATGAAATTGTCATAGGTTTTGGCGAGCACCCAGTCCGGCTGCGGGTAGTCCATGAAATAGAGCGCGAGATCGATCATGTGCAACAGGTCGATGACCGGTCCGCCGCCGGAGAGTTTTTTCGTGGTGAACCAGCCGCCAAAACCGGGGATGCCGGTGCGGCGGATCCAGAGCGCCTGGGCGGAGTTGATCGGGCCGACCACGCCCTTGCGGATGTACTCCATCATCGCGTAGGCCTCGGGACGGGCGCGGTTGTTGAAGTTGAACATGAGTTGGCGGCGCGCCTTGGCCGCGGCCTTGGCCATGGCGGCGGCTTCGGCGGCGTTCAGGGCCGGCGGCTTCTCGCAGAAGACGTGCTTTTTCGCCGCCAGCGCCTGTAACGCGAGCGATTTGTGAAATTTGTTCGGCGTGATGATCGAGACCGCGTCAAGCTTCTCGCGGGCGAGCATGCGCGCCACGGAGTTGTAAACCTTGGGGATGTTGTGCTTGGCCGCGGTGCGGGCGGCGGCGTCGCCGTTCACGTCCGCGATCGCCACAACCTCCGCGCCTGCCGCGCGGAAACCGGGGATGTGGTAGTTCGCCATGCCGCCTGCGCCGATGATGCCGATGCGTGTGCTCATGATTTGTCCTTTCGTATGCGTAACAGGTGTGGGTGCTCAAAGTTCAGGGGTTGCTTCCGTAACCGAAAACGGGGACATCATTCTTTCGCGCCACAGGGTGGCGCTCCCACGATAATAGTACACTGCGGTGGGACAATTGTGGGAGCGCCACCCTGTGGCGCGATGCGTTTTTCGCTTGCTACTTTCGCATTTTCGTCCACTTCGCCTTGGACTTGTGGCTGACCAGGAGGGTTTCCAGGAAAGCCATTCCGGCAACCCCGTCGTCTACGGTCGGGAAATCGCACTTCGGGATGCGCTTGCCGGCGCGCTCGGCGCGGATCGCCTTGTACGCCTCGCGGTAGAGGTTGGCAAACGCTTCGATGAAGCCGTCGGGATGCCCCCAGATCAGGCGGGCTGCCTGTTGCGCCTCGGGGCAGAGGTTGCTGTTCCCCTTGGAGTAGCGCGTGACGAGCCCGGCGGGGTCCTTGAGCAGCAGGTAATTCGGATCCTCCTGCTTCCATTCGATCCCCATCTTCGTGCCATAGACGCGGATGGTCAGTTGATTCTCTTCGCCGGCCGAAATCTGCGAGGCGTAGAGGATGCCGCGCGCGCCGCCTTTGTAATGCACCAGCAGGTTGCCGTCATCCTCGAGCTTGTTGATCTTCACAAAGGTGGTCAGGTCCGCGCAAAGGGTTTCGATTTCGAGCCCTGTGATGTAGCGGACGATGTTATGGGCGTGTGTGCCGAGGTCCCCCATGCAGCAGGAACCACCGGCCACCTTCGGGTTCATGCGCCACATGCCGATGGCGTTCTTTGGATTAACGATAAACCCGGCCATCCACCCCTGCGGATATTCCACGACCACCTTGTTGATCTTGCCCAGCAGACCGCTGCGCACCATGTGGCGGGCTTGCTTGACCATCGGGTAGCCGGTGTAGTTGTGGGTGAGGGCGAAGACCTTGCCGGTCTTCTGCACGAGGCGCTGAAGGTCCTTGGCCTCGGCCAGGGTCGTGGTCATGGGCTTGTCGCAGATGACGTTAAAGCCGGCCTGCAGGAACCCTTTGGCCACGGCGTAGTGGCCGCTGTTGGGGACGACGATGGAGACGAAATCGATGCGCTGGTCATCGGGGAGTCTGGCTTCGCCCTTGATCATGGCTTTCCAGCTCGGATAGACGCGCGCGGGGTCGAGTCCCAGCGCCTTGCCGGATGTGGCCGATTTGGCGGCGTTGGAGGAGAAGGCGCCCGCGACCAGTTCCGCCTCGTGGTCCAGCGTCGAGGCCATGCGGTGCACGGGGCCGATGAAAGCGCCGCTGCCGCCGCCAACCATTCCCATGCGCAGCTTTCGTTTGACCATTGCGAATGTCTCCTGCGTTTAACCACCGCAACACACATGGCGACCGCGCGGCCACCAAGTGAAATCGAGTGTGCAATACGTGCCCGTGGACTGTCAATGCGGAACGAGCCGCGCTTTGACGAAGCTCTCGATGTCCGCGGCTTCCTGCGGGCCGACGAGGACCTTCCAGCCGGGGAGCGCTTCCTCGAGTTCGCCGCTGATCTGTGCGACGTAGCCGGGGATGACGATCTGGCGGGTGGTGACCTGCTGCTCGAGGCCGCTCTCCTTGACGAACTTGCCGATGCTGGCGCCGGAGAACTTGCCGGCCGCCCACGAGGTGAGCACGCTCATCCCTTCGCATTCGGGCACCACCAGCCAGGCGCTGATGCCGCTGTTCTCGATCTCGCCCGAGACGATGAAGTAGGTGAGCGAGAAGTTGGTGGTCACGAACACGGGCGAGTCGGCCTTGGGCTCGCCGATGGGGTAGATCCTGGGCTCGACCTGGATCGGTTTCTGCGGGTCGGTGTAGACGTTCATCCGGAGCGTCATCAGCGGCGCAAGTTGCGCCGGATCGAGCTGCGGCAGCACGCAGGTGCCGCCGTACTTGCAGAGTTCGACCGAGGCTTCGGTTGTGCCGGCCAGCAGATCGGTGGTCTCGACAAAGTGCAGGCTCGGATAGCCGAGTGGCTTGTAGTTGTCCTTCAGCGCCGCGCGCCGCGCGATGGCGTTGGTCTGGAACGCCTCGGCCAGCGAATGGGTCTGGAAGCGCAGGATCAGGTTGTTGAAACCGCCCAGCTTGATCTTGGCGGAGAGCAGCACCAGTTCGTTCAGGTCCGGCGCGGTGATTGCCAGTGCGTGGCCGTTCTCCTTGGCCACGGCCACGAGGGTTTCGGACGATGCGGCGTCCGGCGCCACCAGCACGCTGCCGGAGCCCTTGACTGCCACGGCTGCGGCCGTGAGCGCCGCGACGTCTGCGCCGCGCAGGATCAGCGGGCGCTTGACCGTCTCCCAGGCCTGCGTCGCGGTTGCGACAAAAACAGCAGCGTCGGATCCCTTCTGCGTCACGGACACCATGTCCACGACGAGCGTCTCACCGACACGCACCATCACGTAGTCGCGGATGGCCTTGAGCGCGGCTTCGCGCGCCGCAGGGGCGTCCGTGTCATTCACGTTCACGGCCAGCGCGGCCTGGTGCACGAAAGTCTTCTCGTGGCGGTAGAGCACGGTCTCGGCACCGAGCTTCAGCGTCTTATCCGCGCCGAGCGCAACTTCCTTCACCGGCGGCTCGCTGGCCGCGCCGAGCACCTGCTTGGCCTCGTCCGAGGCATACGGGCACTCCGAAAGTTCGGCCTTCTTCGCCGCGAGCTTCATCGCGAACGCGAGGCAGGTGTTGGAACCGCATTCCTTGCAGTTGGTTTTGGGCAACAACTTCTGGATCTGTAATCCGGTCAGGGCCATAAGGAGCCTCGTTCTTGGTTCTTCGTTGCTTACGCGGGGAAATCGTTCTTGGTTCTTCGTTCTTGGTTCTTGGTTGCTGGCGCCTTGGTCGATAGGGCAGGTTTCTGATGTTCGGTGCCAAGCAGGTACTTGATGAAGCCGCCAAGGATTGCACGGGTGGCTTGGGCTTGTTTGTAGAGGATGGAAAACTCAGTTTCGGATACATACGCCTGGTCTAAGGCGACGTAGAGTGCGCTTTGAACTTCCGTACAGGACCGCTGCGCATAACGCAGGAACTTCACAAACTCGGCGTTACTGCCGCTGTCAAAACCCTCGGCGACATTGAGCATGATCGAGACGCACGCGCGCTGTGTCTGGTCCTTCAGCCCGAAGTCATGGCTGAAAGGCCCCTTTTTCGTCGCCGTATACGCCATCCTAGCCAGATTGCGAGCCTGCTTCCAGCCCTCAATATCCTCAAATCGGTCGATTCGCACGGCAATTCCTTTCAGGTCATCCGGTAGATGCGCTTGAGATCGGTTGCTCATCGTCCAGCACCTCGCAAGCGCGCTTTAAAGCGACTTGATAGAACCCAAGGTCAACGCCCCAGACTTCAGATGATGTTGAGCACCCTCCGCACAGGAGCGCGACGACACGTCGATGCTCATCAACAATTGGCGCGCCGCTGCATCCTTGAAAGCGAGCATGTCCGGGATGGCCCGCGCGCAGGCGAAAGTAATGGTAATCACCCTCGGTACGGGAAAAGATGAGACCTATGTTAGTGTGATGCTCGGTAACTAATGCCTTCACGTCCGTTATAAACTCGGGCAAAACTTCGCCCGCAAATCCGTATGTCTGGTCTTCTTTGGGTCTGCATATGTCTCCAATGTCAAAGACATGGCGAGGACGATCATCCACACAACCATTGGCCGGCGTCCAATGCTGGAAGCGACAGTCGATATCTGAATGTATCGGCGCAAAGGAGAGATCCACAGATATTTCGGCGTTCGTGACTCTGGCCACAGACCACAAGGGAGGGAGCCAGAGAACCTCCGTGCGCATGGTTTTCTCGTTGTAGTTCAGTTGTAGCATCCATCGGCCGGAAGCATCCTTCTCCCCACTTCCTGTGACATGAAGTGCCGAAAGGAGGAATAGGCGTTCCTTGATGCGCAACAGACAGCCAGATCCGAATGCATTAGGGCGTTCCTCGGCAGTGATCCTGCGAAGAGGAACAGACGTTGTTTGCATGAACTTCCACAATTCAGTTCTGTGCCGTGTATCCATTATTTCGCTCGTCAACCATTCTCCAACAAAGAACCAAGAACGAAGAACCAAGAACGAAACCTAATCCATCATTGCGCCTATCGTTTTCTTCAGCTCTCGTACAGCGTCTGGATGGTACATGATGAAGAGATCGGCGCCGGCGTGGAGGAAGCCGAGCGCGGTGGTGAGTTCCCACTGCGCGGCGCGTTTGCCGAGGTCGCCCCAGGCGGGGAAGTCCTTCTCCGCGGCCTTGCACTCCTTGACCTTGGCGCACTCCTGGCCGGGCGAGACGATCAGCGGGCCGGCCAGCATCTTGTCGCCGCCGAGGCCGGTCAGGCGGATGCGCTCCATCACGGAGTAAGTGTACTCGATGCCGTAGCCCAGCGCGCCGGTCATGGGGTCCATGACAATCTGGCCGGTCTTGACGTCCATGTTCGTCAGCAGGATGTTGAGCTGCTTTCCGATGTTGACGTCGATCGGCGCCTGCGACACCAGCGAGTGGCCGTAGCCAATGGCGGCTCCGGCGATGGTGCGGTAGTTGTTCTGCTCGACCCAGTTCAGCAGCAGGTTTTCGCCCGCACAGGCCTGTGCCACGGCCTTCATGACCTCGTTGATGCGGTCGAAGTGGTTGTGGCCGGTGACGATCAGCGGCACATCCACGGCCTGCAGCACGGACTTCACGACAGCGACGGCTTGCTCGGCCGTGCGGTTGCCGCGTTCCGGGTGCGTGCCGTCGAGGCGGACGCTGATCAGCTCCGCGCCGAACTTCTCGACGCACATCCTGGCCATGGCGGCCGGATCGTTCAGTACGGAGCTGTAAATCTCGCGCAGCACTTGCGGATATTTCTCGCTGACCACGTCGAACACTTCCATGGCCACGCGCGGTCGGTTGGGAATCGCGCCTTCCCAGAGATGGAACGGCATGACTTCCGCGCCGCCGATGACGTAGGTGCGGCCGCGCGTGCCGCCTTCCGCTTTGGTGGCTCCGAGCTTGACCGTCCAGACCGGCACCTCCACCTTCTCCTTGCGGATGGCGAAAGCCTTGATCGCGCCGATGCGCTCGGACGCTTTCGGGCCTTTGGGCGCGGCAGGGGCGACGGACGCAACGGACGAAACGGACTGAACCGACGGCGCCACGCCGAGGAACTGCTGGCTGAGCGTGCCGATGATCGACTGCACAACCTCGCGCATGATCGAGGCGCGCATTTCGGCCAGAGAATCGGCAGTCACCGCTGGTTCTTGGTTCTTCGTTCTTGGTTGGCGGTTGCACGGCGTTTGGTGCTGGTGCGGCGGCAACGGGCTGCGCGGCCGGTGTGGATTCTGCGGCGGCCGCAGACTCCGCGTATGCGGCCATGTCCGGCATGGTCAGCGCGGGGTGCCCAACCTTTTCCATGAATGCCTTGATGGATGCGCCGTCGGCGCCGACGGACTCATCCGCGATCTTGTCGAGCAGGTCCGGTGCGCCTTGTTCGGTGAAGCGCTTCTTGAGGTCGTCCGCCAGGAGCGTCTTCAGCTCCTTCGGCATCCAGACCAGGCGCTTGAATCCGCCTTCGGCGAAGAGGAACTTCTTGGAAGTCAGGAAGACCTTGCCGCACCCCATGAAGCCGGGGGTCTGCTGGCCGCCGCCGACGTTGCCGGCGAGCGTTGAGAAGGTCATGCCGGCCGGAGTTTCGCCCTGGAACTCGCGGTTGACCACCATGACGCCGTTGCATTCCGGCACGTATGCCACGATCGCCTCGAAGCAGCCGCAGCTCGTCATGGGGTTGTTCATGAGCGAGTAGGCGCTGAAGGACGAAACCGTCTTGTGGCTGGTGGTGTAGACGAACTCGTCGATTCCTCTCCAGATCCCCTTGACCGGGTCCACGCATTCGCCCTTCTTGATGGGCTGATTCGGACCGGTTTCGTCAATCTCGTAGGCAGCCTTGCCATCCAGCCAGTTGTAGGCGCCGCAGAGGCCGAGGCGCTCGGGCGTGATGATGCAAACGTGGTTCGGCGCGAACGACTGGCAGAGCAGGCAGGAGTAGAACGTGTCGACGGACTCGTCGGTCATGGACTCCAGCCGACGGTTGCGCTCGTCGTAGACCTTGCGCGCCACGGCCACGCGCTTCACGACTTCCTTGGGGTCGGTGACCAGCGTGACTTTGACCTTGTCCACGATGGCGGGATACTCGGAGAGCAGCTTGGCGTGCAGGATGTCGCCGTAGTGGCGCAGCCGCAGCCCCTTGGCAAAGCCGGCCTTGGAGACGCGCGTCCAGACGATGTCGCGCTGCCCCATGTGCCAGATGCCCTCGGCGCCGTTGACGAGGTGATGGATCTGGCGCTCGAGGATCGGCTCGAAGTCGGGCTGCATTTTGCGTCCCGCGACCTCGACCCAGATGGCGAGGGGGAGGGCGGAACCGGCGGGAACTTGGTCAATGTCCGGTCCGATGACCTCGACGTCGCCGTCGTTGATCTGGTCCAGACCGACGGACGTGACAAACTCGAAGGCCGTGGTGCGGTTGCCGCCGAACTCGACCTGCACGTCCGCCTTGCGGATGCGCTCGCCCTCGAACGCCGCGCCGTAGGGCACGGGGATCGGGACCTTGGTGATCTTGACCTTGCAGCCGCGTACTTCGAGCGCGCGCTCGACCATGGTGGCGTATGGCACGTTCGAGACCACGTGCTCGTAGGTGCAGACGCCGGTGGGCAGAATCTGCGGAATGTCCGTGTCCGCGATCACCGGGAAGCCGTAGTTGATGGCGCCCGCGGCGGCAGCATATTTCTCCGGCGTGACTTCGCCCAGCGCGAGCACGAAGGCGAAGACGCGGTCCTTGTTGTACTTCAGGTTCCCCTTGAAGTCGCCCGGCTTGATGCCGCCGAACGAAAGCGCGGCGCGGTTGGCGAATCCCAGCGCGTAGATCGCGGCGGAGACATCGCGCCCGAACGGCACGAGGCGCGTCTCCCAGCCGAGTTGCACGCCGGCCTCGGCCAACTGTTCGGCGAACTGCACGCCGTTGGTGCAACCGGCCATGAAGACATAAAGGTTTTTCTGCTGCAGTTCGCGGGCGATCTGGACGGCGATCTCCTTGGTGGGCGCCGCGCCGACGATGGCCGCGAAGCCTGGCGCCGTGCCATCCACAAATTCGATGCCGCGTTCGCGCATGATCACGTCGTTGGCGGCGCCAAGCCAGATGCCGTCCACCGGGTTCGGGCCGATCACGTACTTGCAGGCCTCGATGATTTCGCAGGCGAAGAGCGCTGCGGCACCGGCGTCCAACGTGTTGCCGAGGTAGGGAAGCCAGATCTTGTCCGCCGGCCGCTGCGGGAGCAGTTGCTTGGCGCGGCGCAGGATGGCGCGCATGTCGCCCAGCGTGGCAACCTTTTCGCCGGTGAGCGAATAGATCACCGGCAGAAAGTAGGCGGTGTTGGGAAATGCGACCGGACACGACTCGCCCTTGGCTGCGATCGCCTCTGCGAGCTTCGCCTCGGCCCTGGCAACCCATTCGATGGCGCCGTCGATGGCGCTGCTGCAGATCAATTTAGACATTGGTGCCTCTCCGATCCTTCATATCCAGGAGTTTGCGCTCGGCCTTGCGGTTGATGCCGAGCTTTTCGCGTTTTTCGTCGAGCAGTTTCAGGCAGCGGGTCGCGGCGTCGGCCGCCGAGTCGCAGACGTGGAATGACGCGCCGAAGTCTTCCTTCGTGCCGGCGTTCAGGTAGTTGGTTACGTTCTCCGATCCGCTGATGTAGAACGGGTGGCCGAGGACCACGTCCACGCCCGAGGCCACGAAGTAGCAGCCGATGGCAATGGCCTTTTCGCTCATCCACTCCGGCGCCACGCCCACGACCGGCACTTTCGAAAGATCGTCGCCGAGGCCGCCTTCGAACACGATCTCCGTGGCGGCTTCCAGCAGACGCGAGTTGTCCACGCAACTGCCCATGTGCAGGATCGGCGGGATGCCGACGGTCTCGCAGACCTCGCGCAGGCCGGGGCCGGCGAACTGCAGCGCTGTTTCCGGCGTCAGCCAGCCGCGCTTGCCGGACGAGATCGCGGAGCAGCCGGTCTTGAGCACCAGCACGTTCTCCTTGATCAGCGCGGTGGTGAGGTCGTTGGTGTATTCGTCGCTCTTGGTCTTGGGGTTGTTGCAGCCGACAATGCCGACCACGCCGCGGATGCGCCCGGAGATGATGGCGTCGTTCAGCGGGCGAAACGAGGCGCGGAAGGTGCCGCCCAGCATGTACTTGATGGCTTCGACGCTGAACCCGGCGACCATGGGTTCGCTGAATTTCGGGATGAGCACCTTCTTGGGATCGCGGTTCTTGTAGTTGTCGATGGCGCGCTTGAGGATCGCCTTGGCCGAACCGGCGCCGTCATGCTCGTCGAACGGCAGGTGCGTGGCGCCAGTGGTCCTGGCTATGTTCGCGGTGGAGACCACCTCGGTGTGGTAGGACTTCGCAACCTGCGGCAGGCTCGGCATGCAGCACTGCACGTCCACGACCATCATTTCCACGGCGCCGGTGATGATTGCCAGCTCCTGCTGGAGGAAGTTGCCCGCGACCGGTATGCCGTGGCGCATCAGAATTTCGTTGGCCGTGCAGCAGAGGCCGGCCAGCGTGATCCCTTCCGCGCCCGCGGCCTTGGCATAGGCCTTGATTTCGGGATCATCGACCATCACGGCCAGCATGTCCGAGAGGGCCGGTTCATGGCCGTGCACGATGATATTAACGGTCTTCTCGCCGAGCACGCCGAGGTTGGCAGCGCTGCGGACCGGGGTAGGGGTACCAAAGAGGATGTCGGAAACGATCGAGCCGATGCGCGCGCCGCCCCAACCGTCCGCCAGTGAGGTGCAGAAGGCGTGACGCAGGAGGTTGCGGTAATCGTGGTCCACGCCCATGGTCGTGCGGTGCATGGCCTCGACCACCATGCGGTCCACGCCGAACGGCGTCACGCCCTGCTTTTCCCAGATTGCCTGGCGCTTGGCCGGCGCGAGCTGGAGCGTCTTGAGCGGCTCCTCCTGCGAGGTGAATTCGCCCAGGAAGAGGTTGGCCAGGTCCAGCGCCACGGCTTCCTTGGTGCGGCCGATCTCCTCGACCTTGTACAGGCGCGCCGAGTAGCGCAGCGTGCGTTCGTCCTTGATCTCGTAGCCGCCGCCGTGCCCCTGCGCGACGTTCTTGAGGAGCAACACGAGATGGCGGGCGTGGTCCGAATGCGCCGCCGTGCCGCCGCTGACCTCGCGCAGGAAGTTGCGGGCCACGATGGTATCCGCATCCGCGCCGCAGACGCCGCGGGGCGACTTGGGCGTGATCCGGCACGGACCCATGTGGCAGATCTTGCAGCAGACGCCCTTGGTGCCGAACGCGCACTGGTTCTTCTGCGTGTCCATGCGGGAAAAACAGGTCTCGATGCAGTCGCACGCCGCCTTGTCGATCAAGGCGATCGAGGCTGCATCGACGGCGCGGTCGGTGGATTTCTTGGGGTCATTGGCCATTATGAACTCCTTGCTTTCCAAATTGAATGCTCTCCACGGATTTCGTCATGACTGACAATGTTTGTCTATTCATGGCCATCAAATCAAAGAATACGATGGTATTTGTCGTGGCGTGCGTCGCAAGAAATAGCCGATGAAGTTCCCCTTTTGAAAACATTTGTGATGCGTGAAAACAAAAGAACACTCTGCCGCTAATATTTGTTGGGCAAACGCCACATGTTGAGTGCCATCCGCCGTTTAACGGAAGTTGACCACGGACAAGTTCCTCCGCGCACTCTGTGGTTCGAGGATTTGAAATAGCGACAATGCTCTTGACTGAGAAGGTTGCAGTGGCGTCGGCGACGCCCAGAGGATTGCAGTTCTTCAGCACGATTAGGCAACGATTATTGGGCGCGGCGCTGCAAGCCCGAAGAGCCGTTTTCAGATCATGTATCTCGTAAAGGTGTGTGTTGTAGTGTGTCCGCTGAATCGAGTTTTGCGTCAGTGCAAACCATCCCGGTGGAATACGGAAAGAGAAGCCCAGATTGGTGTTTACATACACGCCGTCGGAAACTTTCCCGTCGGCAGAAATCGCGTCCATATCGCTCATTTGATTGGCAAGAAGTGCACACTCGTGGATGTTTTCTGTTTCTTCATTGCCATTCAATACTATGCTTCCATGCCAAAGAGCCAAAAATGCGACTGACAAAGCAGAAACGTGACCAAATAATGTCAGCGGGTAACGTTCTCGAAGTGTCTTGGAACAAAGTACGATGTAAACAACAAACACAATGACAGAGAATGAGAAAATAACTTCTATTGACTGAAGCGGCAATAATAGACAGGCCGCGACAGACAAATCGAAGGTTTTGGCGCAGAAATTAAACAGCGTGCTCCAAAACCTCGCGTGAAGCACAGAAGTGAGCGTATACGTCCACGCGATGCTTGCGCACGCAATGAACAACACGTCTCTTTTGTTTGTCTTCAGGGTCATTTCGTTTGTGAATTGTTGTGAACGTGTTGTGTTCCTGCTGCACGTGCTATTTGCGCCCGGGCCACCTAATTGGCTGCAATCAGTTTCCGTTCATCGGTTGGTTTTGTATTCGACTTTCGGTTCGGCCACACAAAGGTTGGTGGACGGATTGTGGGATTCCAGCGGCAATCCGATTTCGTAGAGGAAATCGGGCGACATGTCGGCGCCGTTGTCCCAGACCACGGTGTCCAAGTCCTGGTTCCGATGGGCGGTGCGGAAAAGGCGCAAGTCCTTTAGCGGCTCGAAAACCTTTCCATCCAGGTGCTCTTTCAAATCCACCAGTCGAATGCTCCCGTCCTCGAAGGTTATTCGCAGGCGATAGTCGGAATCGTATGTGGCATCACAGACGTAGTGCATGGTTCAATCAGTTTCCGTACTTTAGATGCTCTTCCCTCACCTTGAGCACTGTGCTAAGACGTTTGGCCATGGCGTCGGAGTAGGTGCGGCGGCCGTGCTCGTAGTCGCTGATCATGTTCTGACGGATGCCTACTTCGCGTGCGAGCTGGGCCTGGGTCAAGCCAGCCTTCAGACGCGCGCCCGCCAAGAGGTTCCCGACGCGATTCTGCTCCATGGTCTTCCAGTAGTCGGTGCTCTCGATGGAAACGAGGTCGTCGACCGGGTCCTCGGAGAGGACGGCGGCTGTATGCTTTTCAATCTGTTGTGCTCTGATCATGTGCTCTCAACTGTAGCCGCGGCCGGTGGCCGCGGTGGATGGCGCGGAGCACCATCCCAACCTTTCAATGCATGGCGGGCTCGTAGCGCCCGCCCTACTTCAATTCGCAATCGTTTTCAAAAACGCATCCACGCGTTTAACCAGTTCGTTCTCGGCTGACAATTCCGTGATTTTTCCGCCGCGTTCGGCGAGATCGGCGACTTCGGCGTTGTCCGGCAGGGCCAGGACGCAGCAGGCGTCGGTCTCACGCTGGAGGGCATCCATTTCCGCAGGCAGCTTGTCCTGGCGCAGCCGGTTGACCACCAGCACCAGTTTGCCGTACGAGACTTCCATCTCCTTGGCCAGCGCATGCAGGCGGCGGATGGTTTCAAGTCCCCGGCTGGACGGGTCAGCCACCATCACCAGCACATCCACCTTTTGCGACAGGCGGCGGGAAAGATTCTCCAGACCGGCTTCGTTGTCAATGACAACCCAGGGGTACTGGTGCGCCACCTTTTCCAGCGCGGCGCGGAGCACGTTGTTCGCAAAGCAGTAGCAACCGGGGCCCTCGGGGCGCCCCATGGCGAGAAAATCGAAATCGGCGGTTTCGACCAGGCTCTCGGCGATCTTGATCTCCAGCAGTTCCTGCTTGGAGATGCCGGCGCCCATCCCCTTGCCGGCAATGATGCGCGCCTCTTCGCGGGCGCTGCCGACGGATTGCTTCACGCTCACGCCGAGGACGGTGTCGAGGCAGGTGTTGGGGTCGGCATCGACCGCCAGCACCGGCCGTCGGCCAGCCGCGATCAGGCGCGACACGAGCAGCCCGGCGACGGTTGTCTTGCCGACGCCGCCTTTGCCGGTTATGGCGATGGTGAAGCTCATGGAACGGTTCTTGGTTCTTGGTTCTTGGTTCTTCGTTCTTGGTTGGGGTTGTTACCGCAGAGGACGCAGAGGTTCGCAGAGGGTTGTTATTGTTTCACTAATGCCCAATGACGCGCCGCAGGCGCCAATGACTTTCCTTTTACACGGCATGCGGCCTTCCGCAGCCATCGCTGACGCGCAGCAGTTCGCGGCGGGCGGTGGCGAGTTTCTCCTGCACGGCCGGCAGGTCGGCGCGCGCGGCGGCGGTGGCGGGCATCGATTCCAAGTCTGCGACCTGGTCTTCCATCGCTTCGACCAATTCGATCAGTTGCAGGTATTTCTGGCGGGCGATTTCATTGGCGGTCATGACTTTCCGTTCTTCGTTCTTGGTTCTTCGTTCTTAGTTGGTGCCGCGGGTTGGACGTAGGCGCGCTCGGCGGCCCTTTCCCGCAAAAATCGCCCTACTTGGCGTCAGCAACCAAGAACGAAGAACCAGGAACGATCTCATCCTTTCTCCAGTTTGTTCAGGATCTCCTCAAACTTTTGCAGCAACTCCGGGCTCATCCCTTCCAGCACCGAGCGACCGTCGCGGTCCGCGCCGCGCAACTGTTCGGAGTAGGGGATGATGCCGAGCAGTTCGCCGTCGGTAAAGGCCGCCCGCACAAAAGCCTCATCCGCCGGCCCCGTAATCTTGTTCGCCACCACACGAAATCGGCGCAAGCCGATTTCGGCGCCGAGCGTTTTCACGTGGCGGGCGGTGTCGATGGAGCGCTGGCCGGGCTCGACCACGATGATCATCGTGTCCACGCCGTGCGTGGTGCCGCGGCCGAGGTGTTCGATGCCAGCCTCCATGTCCATCACCAGCGCTTCGTCGCGATGGAGCACCACGTTCGAGACGAGCGACTTCAACAGCACATTCTCCGGGCAGGCGCAGCCGCCGCCGCCGCGTTTCACTGCGCCGAGTACCAGCAGCGCCACGCCGTTGTGACGCCAGGCATAGGCGTCGGCAATGTCGGCGACCTCGGGGTTCATCTTGAACATCTGCCCGAATTTCCCAGCCTTGGCGCCGGTGCGCTCCTCGACCAGCGCGATCTGCTTCGCGATCGGCACGATCCGGCTGCGCACGTCGGCCGGAATCCCCAGCGACGCCGCAAGGTTGGCGTCCGGGTCGGCATCCACGGCCAGGACCTTGCGGCCGCGCTGCGCCAGCAGCAGCGCGATGGCTGCCGCAAGCGTGGATTTGCCCACGCCGCCTTTTCCAGAAATTGCGATTTTCATTTCTGGTCATTCGTCATCGGTCATTCGTCATTGGGGAAATCTGACAGATCCGACGGATCGGACGAATCGCCCAAATGACCAATGACTAATGACCAATCTCCTTGCCCAGGCACTTCTCCGCCTCCTTGCACCACTTCGCGCAGGCCAGGTCGAGGCGCGGGTTACGGACCTCGCGTTTGCATTCCTTGCAGACACGCACGGGCTCGTCTTTCCAAAACTCGATCTCCGCGCCACATTGCGGACAGGCCACCTGGAAGATGTCTTCCGGTTTCCAGTAGCGCTGGTCCTGGCCTGGACAATGGACATCGTTCATGGATTATTCGTTCGTCGTTCGTCGTTCGTCGTTCTTGGTTCTTTGTTCTTGGTTGGCAACAGGCACGCGCCTTGCCCCAACCAAGAACGAAGAACGAGGAACCAAGAACGATTTGTCAGAACTTGTACTTCGCCTTCATCGCCTTCGAAAGCGCGCTGAGGGACTCGAAAACCTTCATGGCATCGGCGGGGTCGAGCGAGCCGGTGCCGCACGAGGGGGTCAGGAGCGCCTGCGCGGCGATCTGTTGTTTGTCGATCCCTGTCGCGGCGAGGTGCTGCATGCCGTGTTCCAGCTTGGCGGCGAGCGTTTCGACGGTCTGCTCGCGGATCGCGGTGGAGGTCGGCACTACGCCCCAGGCCAGGAGGCCACCCTTGTTCAGGTGGGCCTTCACGCTGCCGGCATACATGGCGACGGTTTCGCCAAAACCGAAAGCGTCGAAGTTCACGATGTCCACGCCGGCGTCGATCAGGATGCTCCACTCGGTGTTGCCACAGCAGTGGACGCCCGCGAGCGCGCCGTCGGCATGCACGGCTTCGACGACCTCATTGACCCGCGCCACGACGTCCTCGCGCTTGACCGAGACATAGGTCGAGCTGCCGAAGGCGGAGAGGATCGGCTCGTCGATGAAGCAGATCACGCGCTCCGCATACGGGCGGAACTTCTGGATCTGCCAGCGGCACTTCATGGCCAGCGCCTTGACGATCATGTCGAGGAATTCCTCGTTGTAGTAGATGGCGCGCTTGTTTTCGTCCACGAGCGTGAGCGCGAAGCTGCACGGGCCGGTGGTTTGCACCTTCACGGCGGGAAGCTTGCGGCCGAGCGACTTCAGCTTCTTCTCGAGCGCGGGGATACCGCGGGAGAACTCGGGGCTGATCGCCATGCCGGAGCAATCGCCGGTTTCGGCCGAGGCCATGTACTTCTCGTAGAACCCGGCAAAGGCGTCCGAGTAGTCCTGGTTGGTCTGGAAGTACATGCGCTGCTTGTCGCGGTCGATCACGGCGCACGGCATCCCCTCGGAATACTGGATCTCCATCTGCTCGTTCATGCCGAACTTCGGCAGTTGCGGCCAGATGGGCGCTTCGGGAAGGCACCTGAGCGAGACATCGACGGCAGTATCGGCATTGTCAAACGGCATGCTGCCGATGGCAGTGGCCATGAATTTGGGTTGGAAGTTCATCCGCGTTCCTTGTTCTTGGTTTTTTGTTCGTGGTTGCCGTGAATTGTAGGAGCGCTGCCCCGCAGCGCGAAGTTCCTGTGATCTGGTTAATCGCGCTGCGGGGCAGCGCTCCTACAGATGGACTTACTTCTTCATTCCATCTACTGCCTGCCGAATCGCGGCGATATGCGCGGGGGTGGTGCCGCAGCAGCCGCCGATGATGTTGGCACCTGCCTTGACCAGCGCCGGGACCAGCTTGGCCATATCGGCGGGAGAGTCCGGAAAGGTGTCCACGCCGTTGACGTTCTTGGGGAGGCCGGCATTGGCATGCACGAGAATCGGTGTGGTGGGGGCGGCGGCGCGCATCTCGCGCACGATCTCGATCATGCGTTCCATGCCGTTACCGCAGTTGGCGCCGATGATGTGCGCGCCCGCCTCGACCAGCGCTTTGGCCGCTTCGGCCGGGGAGACACCCATCATGGTGCGGTACTCGTTCTTGGTGTTCTTCTCGAAGGTGAAGGTGCAGATCACCTCGCACGTGGTGTGTTTACGGGCAGCCTTGATCGCAAGGGACGCCTCGTCGATGGCGCTCATGGTCTCGATACAGAGGGCGTCGGTGCCGCCCTTGGCGAGAGCCACGCACTGTTCCTTGAAGGAGTCGAAGATCTGCTCTTCGGTGACGTCGCCCAAAGCCAGCATCTGGCCGGTGGGGCCGACCGAGGCGATGACCCACTTGTCGGGACCGGCGGCTTTGCGGGAAATCCTGGCTGCGGCCTCGTTAATCTCGGCCACACGGCCATCGAGGCCGAAATGCTTCAGCTTGAAGGAGGTGCCGCCGAAGCTGTCGCTCTCGATCATGTCCGCGCCGGCCTGGATGTAGCTGCGGCCGATGTCCTCGACATCCGCGGCGTGCTCGATGTTCCAGAGTTCCGGACACTCGCCCGGCTTCATCCCCTTCTTCTGCAGGAAGGTACCCCAGGCACCATCCGATACCAGGACGCGCCCACCCTTGAGCGCTGCGACGATCTTCTGCTTAGTCATGATCTGGTCTCCTTGTTTGTGAGGCTGCAAAAAATGCGAGCACGCATACGAGATCACGCGGGCGGGGCCGCGCTCTCACAGGTTGGGCTTTCCCTGGGCTGTGGGAGCGCTACCCCGTGGCGCGAAACGATAAGCTCATCTTTTTTGTGGCATGAAATCCATTTGTGCTTTGATCAGGCCTTGGCCTGTTTCACACCCGCATCCAAAAAAGCGTACCACGCCTCCATGCCGGCGCCGGTAGCGGAGGCGACTTCCAGCACCTGCGCGTCGGGCGCGACCTGCGCAACGTGCGCCCGCGCTTTAGCCAGATCGAAGCGGGTGGCTGCGATCTGGTCGATTTCGTTAATCACCACTGCGGCGACGCCATCGAAGAAAAGGGGAAACTTCAGCGGCTTGAACTCGCCGTCGCGTACCGAAAAGAGCGCCACGCGCGCGGATGCGCCCAGGTCGTAGACCGCTTGGGATGCCGCGCTACCGCCATTTTCGAGCAGTACAACATCGGTCTGATCAAGATCCAGATGCGCCAGCGCATGGGCGATGCCATGGGCGTCGAGGTGGATATTCTCGTTCGATGCCGCAACGGCGGCGTGGTGGTCATGGCTGGCGTGGATGGATTCCAGAAAATCGGGTGTGACGGCCTTGACACACCGACGCTGACCATAATCGGCCACGGTGCGTTCCACGAAGGCATGTGCGCCGGAGCCGGAGAAGGAGAGGAGATTCACCACGAAGACGCGTTTGGCGAGGAAAAAGCCGCGGTTGCGTTCGGCCAAGCGGTCGTTGTGCGAGAGTTCGGCGGCCTCATGCGTGTGGGCATATGCATGACCGTGCGCCGACGCCGACGCGTGGTCGTGTCGTCGTAATGTGGTGTCCGAACAGCCGCATTTATCGCACATGATCGCAGCTCCGTGGCGGGCCGGGCAAACCCCAACCGTCAGGAAAACCATATCATGCCCGAAACCGGGCTTCTTGTGGAGCATCGTTACAAACTGGAACGATCTTGCTGTGCCGGTCCGGTTCCTTGTCGGCGGGCGGCTTGATGGGCGCATCTGCGATTCGGTGCATACCGCCAGTACGCTGAACAGTAACGTCCGGGTCGCAGCCCCGGACGTACGAATAATCGGTAGGTCCGCGGCTGCGACGCGGACCCGGATGACAGATACACCTAATCGCAGATGCGCCCGGGCTTGATTCGTCGGACAAGCGGAAGTTGCGCCAGGCAACCGGATGGGATAGCATGCGCTGCTGAACCCTTTTACCCTGAACCCTCCACCCTGGAATCCGCCATGCTTGACATCAAACGTATCCGCGAAAAAACCGACGAAGTGCGCGAGGGGCTGCAGCGCCGCAGCGCCGATCTCGCGCTGCTGGACGCCGTGCTCGAACTCGACCGCAAACGCCGTACGCTGCTGGCATCCGTGGAAGAGATGAAGAATCGCCGCAACGCCACGTCGAAGGAGATCGGCGCGGCCCGCAAGCGCGGCGAGGACACCGCCACGGTGCAGGCCGAGGTACGCGCACTGGGTGACCAGATCGCCGTGCAGGACGACCAGATCCGCCGCGTCGAAGGCGAACTGCACACCGCCGTGCTGCGCATTCCGAACGTGCCGTGCGCCACCATTCCGACCGGTCCCGACGCTTCCGGCAACCGCGTGGCGCGCTTGGAAGGACAGCCCCGCGCCTTTGCGTTCAGGCCGCAGGACCACGTGACGCTGGCGGAACATCTTGGCATTCTGGACCTGCCGCGCGCCACGCGCATGAGCGGTTCCGGTTTTCCGCTGCTGGTGGGTGCCGGCGCCCGGTTGCAGCGCGCGCTGATCCAGTACATGCTCGACCTGCACACGACGCGCCACGGCTATACTGAGTTGCTGCCGCCGTTCGTGGTCAACTCCGACGCCATGTGCGGCACCGGCCAGTTGCCGAAAATGGCCGAGTACATGTACCACTGCGAAAAGGACGACCTCTGGCTGATCCCCACAGCCGAGGTGCCGGTGACGAACTACTTCCGCGAGGAGATCATCGACCGGCCGCTCCCCGTGCTGCTGACCGCCTATACGCCGTGCTTCCGGCGCGAGGCCGGTTCCGCCGGCAAGGAGACGCGCGGCATCCTGCGCGTGCACCAGTTCGACAAGGTCGAGATGGTGAAGTTCGTCGCGCCCGAGACCTCCTACGCCGAACTGGAGACGCTGGTCGGTAATGCCGAGGACGTGCTCAAGGGATTGGGACTGCACTACCGTATTCTCGAACTCTGCTCCGGCGACATCAGCTTTGCGGCCGCGAAGTGCTACGACATCGAACTCTGGGCGCCGGGGCACAACGGCTGGCTGGAGGTTTCCTCCTGCAGCAACTTCGAGGATTTCCAGGCGCGCCGCGCCAACATCCGCTACCGCGATGCGGACGGCAAGACGCGCTTCATCCACACGCTCAACGGCTCCGGCGTGGCGTTGCCGCGCCTGATGATCGCGCTGCTGGAGAACTACCAGCAGGAGGATGGCAGCGTGCTCCTGCCGCCGGCGATCGTGCCGTACATGGGCGGGGTCGACCGCCTGGTGCCGCCCGCGAAGAAGTGATCCGCCGAATCGGGACTCGCCACGAACTTACCCGGAGACGGCCTTCGTTCCGGTGTCCCTTTCTGTCCGCCACTCCGCCCGGCGGCAGTGGTCGCGCCAGATGTTCGGCTGTTCATTCTACCTACAGTCTACAGCCTTCCAGCAGGTCGACCACACCTGCGGCTGCTTCGCGCGCTTCGCCGGATCGATCAGGATGTGATAGGGAAACCGCCCCTTGTTCGTTTTTCTTGCCATAGCGTCATGGAGCCGTCGGCATCTTCTCGGCCATCAAGTTCTTTATGGTTTCCGCCATGGCATCTGCCCAGACCTGATACCCCTTGGCGTTCAGGTGGGTGCCGTCTACAGTTTGCTACTCCTCCACCACAATACGGTAGCGAGCCCAACTTCCCTTGCCATCGCCGGCGCCACCGCCACCGTATTCAATCTCGCCGATGGCCCAGCCGCCAACCAGACTCCATTGATCGTTATCGCGTCCGGGATAGTCCGGATCCACGACGTCCTTGGAATCCACAAACTTCTTGTCGTTGCAGACTTCCCAATAATGATAAGAGCCGATCCATTCGTAAAAACCCCAGGCGTTGGGTTTGGAGGATTTTACCGGCGCCGGCTTCTCAACATTGGCGTGGTTCTTCGTATACTTTTCGCTATATGGTGGATTGGACGTGCCACAGCGCATCATGTACGAAAGCTGGGCGCGGGTCGGCAGACGGACTTTGCGTCCGGTCAGCTTGGCAAAGGCGTCGCAGAATTTCCGGGCATCGGCGAGCGACAGATTGGCCGCGCATTGGGCCGGCATATTGGTAGGCACCGTTATGGCGTTAGTGGTCATGACGGCATTATACAGTTCGTAGGTGATCGGAGTTTCGGCCATATAGAAACCCTTGGTGAAAGTCACCAGATGCGGCGGATCCCACGGCGTACAACCGTTCATGTACCAGGGCTGTCCCATCAGGAAGCAGCCGGGGTCGATATGCAGGCAACGGACAAATTCCGACCCAGCTTTCAACTCCAGCAGCGGGACGGCGGAAGTATGCAGCGGCACATCCGGGACGGACATCATCATGACGTCCGGATATTTGAAGGAGGCGTTACTAAAACTATTGCAGGTAAACCAGACATGGTTGCTCTTAACCGATATGGTTCCGGTCAGGCTTCTTTCCTGCCCACTCCACGCGACTCCGTTATGTAAGTTTGATTGCCCTGACCCATCGACGTTGTACATCAGTTTGTTGATGAACTGATTCTGGATGTTGCGGCCAGCGATGCCATCCAGACCGCCGGAGGGCCAGGCGTTGGTGATGCTGGCAAAAGCGGCCTTGATTTCTGCCGGACCATCCAGAGCAGTCACAAAAACCCCCTTCCCTTTCTGCCCGACGTTTTCAGCGGTTTCGACAAGGCCGACGATGGTCACGGTTCCGGAAATCACCGGTGGTGTGCCGGAACCGGGAACCGCTGGCGGTGGAATGGAAACCTCTTCCGCCGAAGCAAAAGCACCCAGCATGCACACAGCCAGCGACATTCCCGCAATCTTCAACGATAATCGACTCATAACTCCTCCATTCTTGTTTTTGATTTGTTTAATCAACCTTCAACCGCCGCCAATCGCCTTCGCCACATCGCCGGCCGCCCGGTAGAGCAGTTCCGTCTGCGCGTCCCATTGCTCCTGGCTGAAGACGCGTCCGTACTCTCCGCCGCCTTCGCCAAAATACACGGAGCTGAAGTTGAGGGCACGCGTGCGGTCGTCGCAGATTTTCCGGCATCGTTCGACCAGTTCGGCACCAAGCTTGGATTTCTGTGCATCGTCAAGTATCGCGTTCTGGACATAGACGCGGGCTTCGGCCTCCTGTTGGGACTCACGCAGCAATTGTGTCCGGCAACTGTGCGCCGGAGCGTTTCTTCCTGCGCCGAGAATTCCCTCCAGTGTACACTCCAGACTCAACGAACCCCATCCCACATAGCGGCCATCCATGCGGGTGAAGTTCTTGCTTCCCGTCATCTTGACTGGCCAGAAGTCCGCGCCCACCTGCCCAAAGCCGCAGAAGGGCCCAAATTCCGGCCCCCCCCAGTCGTTATTACCAAGAAGCGTACTCTCGCAAGTCAAACGAAAAATCGAAAGCTCCCCGGCTTCCCCAACACCGATCTGCACTTTGCCACGGGGCGCGGCCACAAAGTAGACATCCTTGACGAGGTTTTTCCACGCGTAATGCGGTTTGTCCCCATCATCCGGGCTCCAAAAAACGGCGAGTGGCGCCCCACCGGCCCAGGACTCGCGACCAACATCCTGCCACACTTCTTTGTTGCCTTTCCGTTTCGGAGACCAGTGGGTGTACTCCCACCATTTGACATCTGGATTAATGGCCTTGAGGTCGCCAATGGTCTCGACCAAGACCTGATTCTGGACGACAAAGCCGTACATCATGGATTTTTCCATGCCGCGTTTTTTGAGTCTCTCCTGCAATCCCTCGATCACGGGCTTCCAGAAAGTCCGGGCTTCGGGAGTCCCCCAGGCAGGCGCCGCCATCTCGCCGACAGCCTGTGTGACCGGGTCGAGGGTGGTAACCGCGGGCGGGTTTCGGGGCTTGCCGGAATACCAGATGGCCTCGCCGATGCCACCGTCCGAGACAGCAAGGCAGGTCGAGCCGACATTCCAATGGTGCTTGCACGCAAGGTCCATGTAGCGCTCGGCCACGCCAAAGTCCGGCTTGTACGAACCATCGGGTTGCTTGATCCACCGAACCATGGATTGCTCGTTGCCGAGCATGGTCTTGGTAATGAGCGGAAGATAGAGTTCGCGGTTGCCAAGTTGGCCCAGGAACTCAAAGGTTTTATCCAGGAGTTTCCAGTGTTCCTCGGACCAGAGGGGCACATTGTACTGCATCGCCACAGAATCCGGCGACTCGATGATCCCCATATAGGTGGTGAACTGATTCGGGTCCGGACAGACCCAGTCGCCAACCACCTTGAGTTCAATTGTTGTCTCGACGGTCTTTTCGCCCTCGGCGCTGATCGTGACCTTGCCGGTATAGACACCCGCCGTTGCGTTCCGGGGCACTTGGGCCGTGAACCAGATCGCTTCGATCACCCCGGAAACGCCACCCATCAAGAGGTTTTGGTTCCAAGGCGCCCTGGTCAATGGCAATAGTTCCGTTGTCGGGTCGGGGTCCAAAGCATCATTCCGCCAACCCGTGTTCTCGTTCCACCAGCCCATGTACCCGACATGGATAGCAGACGCCGGGATCCGACCTGCGTCGCTTTTGAGATCGCTGACAACCGTCTTCAGGCCGCGGATTTTTGTTGTTGAACCAGCCGCGAGTTGCGCCGAACAGGTCCCGTTCTTCACCCCCTGCATCCGGATGGGGCGGAGCCGTTCGTTCGGTTCGCCATACTGGGTCGGGAGCACGCGTTTGAAGGTTGATTCATTCCAGACTTGGAAACCCTGCGGCCGTCCCACATTCGGCGTGATACCGGTTGTCCCGGCCGGCACTGAAAGAAGAATGTCCTGGCCGGCGACAACTACACTTACCCACTGACGACAACTACACTTACCCATTGAAGGCGTAAGCGGTAGGTCACAGTGTCTGTGCCGGAGGCATAGATATGGTCGTGACTGATCAGCAGGTA
>Ga0073936_10001792_pt1 | contig 32787 bp, 21 predicted proteins | sample AliMusrvi5mmetaG_FD_87041 | JGI IMG/M metagenome (GOLD analysis project Ga0073936, IMG submission 87041) | Freshwater lake bacterial and archeal communities from Alinen Mustajarvi, Finland, to study Microbial Dark Matter (Phase II) - Alinen... | ecosystem: Environmental > Aquatic > Freshwater >...
CTGTGAGGGAGGGACTGGCAGGCTGTCTAAGGAATCCGGTGTGCGGCGCATCCGACGCGTGAGTGCGGCAACCAGAGACACCGGTGCAGCAGAATGACAGATCCCTCTACTCGACCTCCGTCATCGCTGATAGCACCACCGGCGAAATCTGGCATCCCGTCAAGAGAACGGTGTGGCATCGGCAACCTTCCCGCGTGAACTGGTTACGGAGCGCGACTGGCGTCGGCTTCCAAACAGTGCTAAGCGTCCAACATAATGCTGATTATTATTGGCGTTAATGGATAACTGAACCGTATTAGGGGTAATCCCCTGATGTTTCCGGATATATTTTCGACTCCGATGGAGCGTCGTCCTCCCGCAATTTCAAATTGACGAACTACTAGCCATTGACAACCTGTCAAAAAGCTGTTATCGTAATTTTACGATGAACGATTTAGCCGGGAAATCCGATCGATTCGCCTGCTGCGCTTCGTCCACGGACGAGGGGGAATGCGCGTGCGATATCGATGTCGAGTTGGCGAAGATGGCCAAAGCGCTGGGGCATCCCGCGCGGGTGGCCATTCTGCGCTTACTCATCGCGCGCAATGAATGTATCTGCGGGGAAATCTGCGATCAAATTCCGCTGGCGCAATCCACCATTTCGCAACACTTGAAGATGATGAAAGAAGCCGGGCTGATTCAAGGTGAGGTGGATGGCCCGCGCATCTGTTACTGCGTCAACCCGGGCAAGCTCAAGCAACTCAAAGCGCTGATTGCCGCGCTGTAGCGCGTTTGGTCACCATTCAGGTTAGTGGCCGTTTTCGGTGGTTTCGATACGTTGATTTGGCCTACTCAACCACCGAAAAAGGCCAATAACCTGAACGGTGGCTGTATTTTTCGCTGGTATATCGTTATTCGCCGATAGACGAAAGGACCGTGAAGATTGTGAAACGCCTGTCATTCCTCGACCGCTTCCTGACCGTGTGGATCTTCCTGGCGATGGCTATCGGCGTCGGGCTGGGGTATCTGGTGCCGGGGACGGCGGATTTCTGGAACCGCTTCTCGCTGGGCACGACCAATATCCCCATCGCCATCGGCCTTATCATCATGATGTATCCGCCCTTGGCGAAGGTGCGCTATGAGGAACTCGGAAAAGTGTTCCGCGATGGGAAAATACTCGGGTTGTCGCTGGCGCAAAACTGGATCATCGGTCCGCTGTTGATGTTCGGGTTGGCGATCCTCTTCCTGCGCGGTTTCCCGGACTTCATGGTCGGATTGATCCTGATCGGGTTGGCGCGCTGCATTGCCATGGTGATCGTGTGGAACGACCTGGCGAAGGGTGATACCGAATATTGCGCCGGCCTGGTCGCCTTCAACTCGATCTTTCAGGTGCTGTTCTTTTCCGTCTACGCCTGGCTCTTCATCACCGTCCTGCCGCCGTTGTTCGGGTTGCAAGGCAGCGCGGTGAATATTACCATCGGTCAGATCGCGCAAAGCGTCTTTACCTATCTGGGTATCCCGTTCATCGCCGGGATGCTCACGCGGTACCTTGGCCTGAAGTGGAAGGGGCACCAGTGGTACGAGTCGCAATTCATACCGCGCATCGGCCCGCTGACGCTCGTCGCATTGCTCTTCACCATCCTGGTGATGTTCTCGCTGAAGGGAGAATATATTGTCCGCCTGCCGCTGGATGTGGTGCGCATCGCGATCCCGCTGTTGATTTATTTCGTGGTTATGTTCCTGGTGTCGTTTTACCTGGGCAAGAAGATTGGCGCGAACTATGCACAGACGGCGACGCTGTCCTTCACCGCCGCGAGCAATAATTTTGAATTGGCGATCGCGGTCGCGGTGGCGGTCTTCGGAATCAAATCCGGCGTGGCGTTCGCCGCGGTCATCGGTCCATTGGTGGAAGTACCGGTACTCATCGGTCTGGTCAACGTGGCCTTCTATTTCCAACGACAGTTTTTTCTGCCTTCGGGAACCGCGACTATCCTGACCGCCCCTGCCGACAATGCATAGGATGGTCAGGATGACCGCGCTCCCAGGAAAATGCTGAATTCATAGTAGATGAAAAGGAGGAGTCATGACTCAAGTGATGTTCGTCTGCGTGCATAACGCCGGTCGCAGCCAGATGGCGGAAGCGTTTTTTAACGCGTTAGCGCCGGACGGTTTGCATGCGATATCTACCGGCACCCAGCCGACCGAGCATGTAAATCCCGTCGTAGTAGCAGCAATGGCCGAAGTGGGCATCGATATGAGTGCCCACCACCCCAAGCTCGCGACCCTGGAACTGGTCGCTGAAAGTGATCGCATTATCACCATGGGTTGCGGCGTGCAGGAGAGTTGCCCGCTGTATCTGGGCATGAAGATCGACGAAGATTGGGGCTTGCCCGATCCGGCAGGGCAGGGGATCGAAGCCGTGCGCCCGATCCGCGATGCCGTGCGTGAGCGTGTGATCGACTTGATCAAGCGATTAGGCTCTTAACCTGAAACGCGTAGAAAGGAGAAAACCATGACCGATCAATTACCGGCGGATGTTCAACGGCAAGCTGTCCGCCAACGTTATGCCGGCGTGGCGGAGCGTACGGAGGGACGCTGCGGTTGCAGTGAAGGCCGCACCTCCTGCTGCGGAACGCCGGATGCACAGGATACCTCCCGGCAACTCGGGTATTCCGAGGACGAATTGACCGCCGTGCCGGAAGGCGCGAATATGGGGTTGGGCTGCGGCAATCCGCAGGCCATCGCCGCTTTGCGACCCGGCGAAGTGGTGATCGATCTCGGCAGCGGTGGTGGCTTCGATTGTTTCCTGGCCGCGCGGCGGGTCGGGGCAATGGGGCGGGTGATCGGCGTGGATATGACCCCGGAAATGATCAGCAAAGCCCGTGCCAACGCGGCGGAAGGCGGGTATGCCAATACGGAATTTCGCCTCGGGGAAATTGAAGCGCTGCCGGTGGCGGACGGCATTGCCGACGTCATCATCTCGAATTGCGTCATCAACCTGTCGCCGGAGAAACCGCGCGTCTTTCGCGAAGCGTTTCGCGTATTGAAGCCCGGCGGGCGGTTGGCCATTTCAGATGTGGTGGCGCTCACCGAAATGCCGGCTGAGGTGCGTGAAGATATGGCGCTGCTCTCCGGCTGCATCTCCGGCGCCAGCACTGTCGAAAACACGGAATCGATGCTGCGCGCTGCCGGTTTCTCCTCGGTGACTATCGCGGTGAATGAGCAGAGCCGCGAATACATCCGCGAATGGGCGCCTGGACGCGGCATCGAAAATTACGTCGCCTCTGCCATCATCGAAGCGGTGAAGTAGACACGCAACCGGTGAGCTATCAGGTTGTGATGATACGGTAACCGTAGATTACGCTGATTTCGCAGAAGAGAAAGAAGAAGGTTCGGAACTACTAGGTCGTCAAGTTGAAATTGCGAAGGCCATGGTGTGTGGTCGTCCGTTTCTTCTTGATATTTTCAATCTGTGTAATCTGCGGTTATGTTACCCTATACACACGCTGAGCATCGAAATGGATCCGCCGTCGAAACCCTCGATCGGGAAGCTGATCGCCTCGCCGGCGCGCCGGAGGGCGATGATATACAGGAGCGGGAGATAATGATCCGGCGTCGGCACCGCCAGCAGCGCATCGCGGTCTAACGCTTCGTAATCGATGAGCAACCCGTCATCACCGGTCCGGAGCAATTCGCGAGCCCGCGCTTCAAAGCGGAGCGCCCACTCGAAGGGTTCGACGGCCTGGCGGCCCCACGCATAGGTGTGCAAGTTATGCACCAGATTGCCGCTGCCGAGAATGAGCACCCCCTCCGCGCGAAGGGGGGCGAGTCGCCGGCCAAGTTCATAATGGAAGGCGGCCGGCTGCGTCTCATCGATGCTCAACTGGACCACCGGGATATCGGCATCGGGGAAGATGTGACAGAGAACCGCCCAGGTACCGTGGTCGAGCCCCCATTGCTGGTCGCGGCGCACCGTCAACGGGGCCAACAGCGCCGCGCCCGGCGAGGGTTGGGTCGCCGGGAGCTGGGTAGCTCACCTGGTAGAGTTCGCGCGGGAAGCCGCCGAAGTCGTGAATCGTCGGTGGCGCGGCCATGGCGGTGACGGCGGTCTCCGGAACATACCAGTGCGCGGAGATGGCCAGCACGGCTTTGGGGCGGGGAAGACGCGCACCCAGTGCCGCCCATCCCTCGGTATAGGCGTTGTGTTGCAACGCATTCAGCGGATTCCCGTGCCCGACGAATACCACCGGCATCAGCGCATTGCCCGTGCTCATGCTTTCCCCTTCCAAATACTTCCGAAAGAATGCTGATGGTATAATTCACCGGAATGATAGCGGTAAAACATGTGGGGATACTGTCCGAAGATATTGTTCCCCCAGGGAGAGATAAAGCGTGGTGAAAATTTCCTACGCCGGACGGAACCGATCTGCGTGAAAGAGCGTCTTATTAATTGAATAGCACAAATGAACCGGACGGAAAGGTAGCATCCCTGGAAGGCGGCAGTCCGCTGCCGCGATATGATCTACTCCCTCCAGTTCAAAAATTCGACCGAAGGAGAAGTTTATGCAGAAGATACTGGGTGGTTTGATCATGGTATTGGCCGTGATCGGGATCACGATGGCGGCGATGGCCGCGCAGACGAAGAAATCCGCGCCGGTACCGGTGACGGTAGCGGTGACTGGCCTGCATTGCCAGGGGTGTGTCGATGAGTTGCAACAGGACCTGGCAAAGATTCCGGGGGTATCCGAGGTGAAGGTGTCGCAGACGCCCGGGCAGGTGAGCGCGAAGATCGACGAAGCGATCATTACCGCCGCGAAGTTCACCGGCAAAATCGCCGCGCATCCGCAGGCAATGGATCATGCGAAAACGTACGGCGCGTCGTTGGTGCTGTATATCGATACCAAAGCCTGCGCCACTGAGCCGAAGATGTGCCCGGCGTGCTTCACCGAGATTCCCAAAGTGCTGAAAAAAGTCGCGGGCGTCAGCGCGGTCAGTCTCGATGCCACCGGTAAAATCGCCAGTGTGAGCTTTGCCAAAGATGCCAAAGTCTCGACGCAGACGCTGGCCAAAGCGCTGGCCGCGAGCGACTTCAAATTCATCACGACGTTCGCTGCCCCAACGGCGGTGAAAGCCGCGCAGGCATCCAACTCAACCGGACGTCCGGCGTGTAAATCCGAAAAGGGTGGTTGTGACACGTGCGATAGTTGTGGGCAATAGCGAGAACGAAACAGATCAGCCCATGGGGTCGTTAAATGATACCCATGCCGGCAGGATCAAACGGATACCTGTAAACGAACCCACCAGCGGATCAGTAAATCGATATTTTAGTTGGTCGGCCTCAGCCGGCCAGTCCCAGGCCACGGATTGATCCGGGGGCTGACTCCCCAACATCAGCTAAGCTTCACCAGCATTTTGGGGGATTTTCGGTCGCGGACAGCGGCGAAGGCGTCGGCGATGGCGTCCAGCGGATAGGGATTGACGGCATCGTACCATAGCGAGGCGTCGAGCTTCCCCTGCTGCATCCACTCCGCGACGCGCTGGTGGGTTTCCGCTTCATCATAGCTGCACGGATGCACGCGGAATGCACCGCGTGCGCGTTCGGGATCGATGGTGATCTTCCCCAGGTCGTCGATGCCGTAGGTGCCGTAGGTCCCGCCCGGTTTCAGGCAGGGCAGCATCCGGTCGGCGATGCCGGTTTTCCCCACGGCATCGATGATGTAATCGAACCCGTCGGGGTGCGCCGCATTGAGCGCCTGTGCCAGGTCGTCACGCTGGTAATCGACGTAAATCCCCACGCCGCCTTTTGCTGTGGCCGGGCCTTCCAGATACGCCGCCCCGGCCATCGCCACCACCGCGCAGCCGAGATTGGCAGCGAGGCGCGCGTAGGACAGCCCGTTGCCGCCGGAACCGACCACCAGCACCGAGGCGCCTGCCGTCACGCCCATACGGGTGAGGTAGGAAAACGTCTCGCGCCAGGTGGTGAGCATCGGCGCCACCGCCGGATCGATGCCATACGGCACCACTTGATTCCAACGGAATCCCTGCCACTGCTCGGACGGCAGCCCGTCGGCGCACATGGCCCAGTGATCTTTCGCGATGCCGTATTCGGCGAAGCCGCCCCAGGTGACGGACAACCCGGCGGCAGGCGCGGCAGGGGTGCCGACGCGGGTGATCAGATCGTCCACGCGGAAATGGCGCACCTTCGCGCCGACCTCGATGACCCGTCCCACCGATTCATGCCCGAGCACCGTCGGTAGTGGGGAAATCCACGGAAAGGTGCCGTCGATGATATGCGAATCCGTGCCAGTGCAGGTCGCCCCATAGAGCAGATCGCACAGCGCGTCATACTCGCCAAGTTTCGGCTCCGGCATCAATTCCACCGCGAGCGTCCCGAATTGTCTGATAATGGCAGCTTTCATAATGCCTCCAATATTTGATTCACAGGATAGGCAGGATAATTTTCAGGATGAACAGGATAGCACATTGATTCTTTATACCGGGCACGAAGCTTAAAATTTGATAAGCGTTCAGCCCCCTGGCGCGCGAGCGTCCTCGCGAGCACTCCGTTGGTTGAGTAGACTACGGATGGGCGTATCGAAACCACCGGAGTGCTCGCGGGGACGCTCGCGCGCCAGAGGGCTGAACGCTTACAAAATCTGATCCTACCTATCCTCAAAATTATCCTGCACATCCTGTGAATCAATCACGCCTGGCCCATGCCGCGATACTCGCTCGGGTTTGGCAGCAGCCAGCCGATGCCGAAGGGTTCGCCGAAGGGGCGATAGGGGACCATGGCGGCGATTTCGTCCAGTTTGGCGAGGATAGCCGCCGGCAACGGGCCTTTTTCGACACCGGCGACGTTCTGTTCCGCTTCCGCCACCGAACGAGCGCCCATCAGCACGGTGTCGATATCGGGGTTGGAAATCACGAAGCGCAGTCCCAGTTCCGGCAGCGGGATGCCGCACGCGTCTACCAGCCGGTAGAGCGCTTTGAACTGCTCTTTGCGCGCGTTGGAGAGCCAAAAGACGGTGGGATCGTTCATCACCGCGTCATACCGGCGCGCCAGCGCACCTTGTTGCAGTGGCGATCCGATGACGACACCCATCCCCTGCGCTTTCGCCGCCGGGATCACTTCATTCTCCGCTTCCCGCCAGAGCAGGCTGTAGTTATAGGCGGCCAGCACCACGTCGAACTTCCCACTGCGGCATAGGTGAGCCAGCTCATAGGCGGTGGTACCGCCCATGCCGATATAGCTGATAATTCCTTCCTGCTTCAACTCCTGTAACAGCTCCAGCACCGGGCCGTTGACATTGAGCCAGTCCGTCCACCAATCATACTGAGCGGGGCGATCCGGCTCGTGAATCATCAATAGATCGATTTGCTTTCGGCCTAACAAGCGCAGGCTCTCTTCCACCGAGGCGCGCAGGCAAGCGGGGTCGCGCGGGTCAAACGGCTGCGGGCGCCCGCCAAGTTTGGTCGAGATGATCAACGGCTGGGTGACGTCTGCCAGTGCTTTGCCCAGCACTTCCTCGCTGTTCCCATAGGTCGGCGCGGTATCGAAGTAATTGATGCCGAGTTCGATGGCGCGATGTACCGTCTGCCGGGCGGCTTCCAATTCCGCGGCAAACGAGGCCACAAACAACCCGCCGAAAGCGATGCGGCTGACCTGCAAGCCGGTACGACCGAGAGTACAATATTGCATGGATGGATCCTTTCAGTTCATGTGCCGAAAACTATGTTAGGTATCGTAGCAAGGAATTGAAACGCTGGTCAACAGGCATTTACTGAACTGGCCTTCTTATTGTTCAACAGAAAAATGCTGAGACGCAAAATTACTCTATCACCGGGGTTTCGGACGAGAACGAACCACGAAACTCACGAAAAGACACGAAAGTATACCGGGAATTGTTCAGATCACCCTGGTGCGCGAGCGTCCTCGCGAGCACTCCGGTGGTTTTGATACGACCCTTCGTAGTCTACTCAACCTCCGGAGTGCTCGCGAGGACGCTCGCGCGCCAGGGGGCTGGAATGATTACCAATTTCAATCCGCGTAATCCGCGCAATCCCTGTTTCATAACCCCCTACCGATTCTCCCCTTGCCAAATTGGATCGGTTCAGGGATACTGATGTAGACCTGTTGCAGTATGAGTTTACATCTCCGAAAAGAGGATTCACCATGACCCGTCTATACCTGCCATCCGTCTGGTTGTTGATCATTGCCGGACTGCTGCTGATGGCGATGCCGTGCGCGCAGGCGGCGGAGGCGAAACGTCCCGCCGTGCTCTTCACCACCGGCGAGTTTCATCTCAGCTATTTTGCCAAACCGCTGCATGCGGACGGCATTGAGTTGCATGTCTGCACATCGACCGAGCTTCCCACGCTGTTGGCAACCGGGAACTATAACGTGGTGGTCATCACCGGCGGATTGGGCGATGCCAAAGTCGCGGCAGCGCTGAAGGCGTTCATGGCGGAAGGCGGCGGGGTGCTGGTCTTGCCGGGTATTCGTTGGGCCGAAGCGGATTATGTGGCCACCCAGCATTTCCTGGAAGCATATGGCGCGCATTTCACCATGTCGGTCATCAGCGAGACCGATCCGGGGAAGATCGTGCCGACGATGTTTACCAATCTGTTGGCCACCGACACCATCGCCCCGCCCTATAATGACGGCGTACCCGGTCTGCTCTATCTGGAAGGCCATGGGCAATCCGGCATGAGTTCCCCCGTCTCCGTCGTCACCGATGCGAATTGGATACCGGTGGTGAAAGCTTCCCCGACCGCCAAAGCCGTCGGTTACGCGGAGGAGACCAAAAAGGACATTTTACCCTATGTGAACGCCAAGCCGGACATGGCCCCCACGCTGCTGGCGGTTCGTCCGATGGGCAAGGGTTTCCTGGCCGCACTCGGGATCACTTCGGAGTGGATTTGGGGAGCACCGGCCAATTGCCCGGCGATAGAAGATATGCTCTCGCGCGGGCGCGGGGGAAAAGCGAGTAACTGGATTCACCTGTATGCGAACCTGTTTCGCTCCATGGCCGCGCCGACCTTGAAGGAAGGCAAAGGCGGCGCGCTTACGCTTACCTCGGTACTGGAACCATCGAAAAAAGTTCTCGGCGGCTGGGGTGACGAAATGGCGAAAGCGCGCGATTGGACGAAGGCGCCGCCGATCGAGGACCAGGAGCAACTGCCAGGATTGATCGGAGCGCGCTCGAATTACTCCGGCGGCAAGGCGACGGTGGAAGAATGGGTGAAGGCCGCGAAAGCCGCCCAGCTCAAATATATCGTCTTCCTGGAGCCGCTGGAATTCACCACCGAGGCGAACTTCAACCAATGCAAGGCGGAGTGCGCGAAATATTCCGATGACACCTTCTTCGCTTGCCCGGGCATCTGGGGCAAGGACGTGCGGAAGAAGGCCAGCATGTTCACCTATGGCGAGAACGTGCAATTTCCGCTGGCGAAGATTCTCACCCCGGACGGAAAATACTTTGATGACTCAAAAGGCTGGGACGAGAAGCAGATGCCGACGAAATATATCTTCGACTATTTCTTCGAGCAACTGGGCTACAAGGGGCAGTTCGGTTATTTCCGCCATCGCGAGAACGTGATTCCGCCGTGGGAATATAAGATGAACAACACGTTTGTGGTGTATTCCACGGAAAACGGCCAACCGCTCGATAACGCACTGGATGATTTCTCCTATCTGCAGGCGACAAACTTCTGCTACCATCCCACCGCCATGTCGCTGATGGACGACCCAGCGCAGATCGCGCGGGCGGTGAAGGAAGATTGGCGGATGGTGAACGTGGCGCCGGGCGAATTCGGCGACGGCTCATACTCCGCGGAATATGGCACCGGCGTCAGCGCCATGCGCAAATTGTATAAAGAACAGGTCGCCTGGCTGCGTCCCTTCCAGTATATTACCCAAGGGCCAACCATCAACTGCTGGCGCGCACGCTGGGAGATCACCCTTCCGGATTGGTATCACCCGGATTCCTGGCGCTATCGTGCGCGATTACATGTCAGCAGTGAAGCGGGATTGAAAGAGATTGTGCTGATGTCCGCCGGCAAAGTCTACGCGCGTTTCCTGCCCAATGGCGCCAAATCCTTCGATAAAAGCTTCGAATTCGAGAACTCGCAGCAACGCGTGATGTATCCGATTATCACCGATATGAACGGCAAGCGCGCCATCGGTTCCTACATTCGCAACTCGAATACGCGCTGGAACGACTACATCTGCGGCGACCGCTGCAACTTCTTGATCTACTACATTTCACGCACGGCCAACGGAAAATGGTATTCGGGACGACTCGATTACACCCCGGTGACGCAGAATAAAGGTTGCTGGCATGTGCCGTTAAATCCCTCCGATGCCCTGACGGTCGATTATCCCACCATGCCGGTCGATGGCGCGCCGGTGGGGAAGGCGACCCCGAGCTTTTCCATCGTACCGGGCATCGAGACGCCGGGATATCCGGGATTTCAGCAGATCGAAAATAAGCCGAAGTGGGTGGTCGCCGGGCCGGACGTGCTCATCGGCGGCGGCGCGTTGGATAATGTTGCCGTCGATCCGAAATGTTGGGGCAACGCCTGGTCGTGGTGGAGTGGGATCAAACCGAATCCGTTTATCGGCGGTTATGGCCTGAATACCGCCTTCGTGCCGTATCCCGAAGGGTTGCGCGCCGGCTGGTACGAATTTCACCTCACCGCCCGCCAGGATTTACCGCTGACCAACCCCACGCTGCCGATTTATTTCACCAGTGCGAACTTCAGCGAGTTGCACCTGGCCGATGGAACAGTCTACCAGGCGAAAGATAAAACGCTGCCTGCGAGCGGGCCCTTCAAAAATGGCGCCTATGTGCTGGTGTATGCCGAAGGCGGACCGGCCGCGCTCTACAGTCTCGACGATGAAATGCGCTACGCCGTGAAGGGCGGGCAAGTGAGTCTGGGCAAGTGCCCCGCCGAAAAGACCCTGGCGAAAGACACTCCCATTACCATGAAACTCGGCTACCTCGGTTCCGCCGGCGGCACCGAACTGGAAGTGCTGCGGCGCTACTTCGCGGTGCTGAACGCGCCGCCAATTAAAGTCACCGGCGGCACCTTCACCGGCGACGGCATCGCCGTGCATATCGACGGCCACGCCGGCGCGGTCACCCTGGACAGCGCCCCGCTGCCGTTTAATGCCTACCTTTGCGTGGAGATGACTAACCTGCAACCCAACTGGGACGCCTGGATTGTCGATCAGTCCATCCCCGCGCCGAACTGGCGGCAAGTGGTGAAAAACGACGGCATCGCCTACGCCGCGCTCCCCTGCGCCACCCCAAAGCGCTACTTCCTCGGCCACCCGGTCATGGCGGACAATCCGGCGCTGAAGATCAGCCTTTGCAACACCCTACCCGACCAGTGGCAATTGACGCTGCATAACCCCACCGACCAGGCCATTACCACGCAAGTCTGGACAGCGCCGCAATGGACGCCGTTCAAACTGCGGAAAAAGCGGTATACCATTCCGGCGGGAGATAGCGTCGAGGTGGCGATTGGGAAGTGAGGATGGACGGCGGTAGATTTTGCGAAACAGGGATTGCGCGGATTACACGGATTTTTAAGCTGGACAAAATATTGATGTAAAATTCGTAACCGTTCAGGCCCCCTGGCGCGCGAGCGTCCTCGCGAGCACTCCGGTGGTTTCGATATGACCATCCATGGTCTACTCAACCACCGGAGTGCTCGCGAGGACGCTCGCGCGCCAGGGGGCCTGAACGGTTACGAAAATTTCAATCTGCGAAATCTGCGTAATCTGCGGTTAAAAAAGTTGGGTCGTTGACTGCTATCGTCGCCCCAACCATCCCAACGTATTCCCCATCATCCCAATCCACCCATCCCATTGCCAGAACGGTTGCTCGTGGCCGGTCGCTTCGCCGAGGACGGTGCCGGTGAAGACGGCGACGCGGCCTTTGCCGGCGGCGGCGGAGAACAGCACCGGCTCCGTGCCGGCCAGCAATTCCACTTTCGCTCCCGGTTTGGGCTTGACGACGTGACGCCAATAGAGATAACCGGGTGCTTTCCACATTTCGCCGGGCAGTGAATCGGCGAGGGAGTTGGCGGGTTTGCTGAGCGGCAACGGTTTCGCCGCCGGCTGCACATCTTTCGCTTCCGCCACGGTGATCGGCAGGATATCTTCCAGGAAGGTGCCGGCGAACTGGCCCTGGCCGAGTGAATAATTGCCGCCCAATACCAGCAGGCCGCCGCCGGCTTTGACGAAGTCGCGCATGGCGATGCGCTGCTGCAACGGCAACCAACTGGCATCGACGTTGATGAGCACCACCGTGTCATAACGGCTGAGCCCCGCCAGGGTGCCGGGATAGCCGGCGAGGGTGCAGCGCTCTTCCTCGACGTTCAACGTTACGTTCTGGACACGCACCTCGCCCGCGTTCGCCGCAGGCGGGTCCGCTTGCTCGTTGGCCTTCTCGGTCGTTGTTGGCGGGGTGGCGTCGTCAATCACTTTGCCCAGTCGTGCACAGGCTTCGGGAAGGTGATAGAGGTCAGCATACAGCCCGTTGACGACCAGGATGTTCCTTCCCGCTCCCGGCTTCCCAATGGGGAGATCGGAGACCTGCACGATGTTGGCAGTCTCAGCGGCAGCTTTCCCCGCTTTCGCGCGCAATTCCTCGACTTTCGCGACGACATCGGCATCCGAATAAGCGGCGACCTTTTCCAGGCTGATGGTATCGACGTTGACCGTCCCGCTGCCATCCTTCCGCAAGAGCAGGTTGATCTGACTGCTGTCCCCGAGGAAATCGAACTCCCCGCTGAACTCTTCATACTGGCCAATAGTGGTAAAATCGCTGCGCTTCCACTCGCGCACAAACAGGTCCACGCCGCGCAGGGCCACGTAGGTGGTGCCGCGCAACGGAATATACAGGCCAAACCGGCACTTCGCCGGATTGCCGGCTTCGTCGTTGGCCGCCTTCAGCTTCGCCCGCACCGTCGCGCGGTAGCATCCCAGCGGCAGACCGCCGAAAATGGCATGGGTGACGATGACGCCGTTATCGTTGGTATCGAGGCGCAAACTCCGGCCATCGGACGCTGCCGCATCCTTTTCGGGCGTTCCACCGGCGAGATAGAGCCCCGCGACGCTGAGCGATCGTTTGCTGTTGGCATTTTCGTCCTTCTTCGCCGCTTTGAGCGGATCGTTGGATAACCGCATCACGTTCGCGGCCATGGCGGCGTTGACTTGTTCGGCATTCGGCGGCTCGGTATATTGCGGATACGTCGGAAGGGTGAATGCGCCGGTGCTTTCAATCACCACCATCGTCCAACTCGTCACCTCCGGCGTTGTCACCTTCACCCAATTGCCGTCGCGGGTGCAGGGAATCGCCAGCGCGGTATCGGGATGCTCGGGCGCAATGACGGTGGCCCGCACGATCTTTTCCGTGGCGGGAATGCGTACGCGAAGCGTCGCGGGTGGCGCCGGCGCGCCGATCTGCACGCCATCGGTATCGATCGCCGGGACGCTGGGCGGCACGAGCAGGTGGACGATGGTGGTTTTCGTGTTTGCGTCCACCACGCGTGCTTTCACCGCGTGCCAGAGTGGGACGGCGGCAGCAATTTCCGCATCGGCATCGGGACGATTGCGCAGGTTGACGTCCCAGCAGAAGGCGGACCAGCGGGTGAGGAAGCGGCCCCAATTCGCGCAGCCGGGCACGCGCGCGCTGTCGCCATAGATGGGATGCACCCCGGCCTGCGTGCCGAGGAGGAATTTATAATATCCGCGGATATCGTTCTGGATGCCGTAAATGAAATGATAGCTGGCGCCGACCTGACGGATGAGATCCGCTTCGTGATTGACGCGACGCCAATAGTCTTCATAGGTGAGGTAATGCCCGGTGGTGGAATAGCCCCACTTGCCCCCGCCGAAGCCGATGCCTTCATTCATCCAGTGTCCGCCGCCGGCCAGGCTTTCCCGCAGCCCATGGCTCCAGGTGGCGGGGTCGCTATCCGGCGGTCCGTAGCCTTCGTTATAGCCAAAGACAAAGTCCGGGCATTTCGCCGCGATGCGCTCTTTCATCCGCCGCTGGTTGCGCGCAGCGACTTCATCGCTGCCGACCCAGGTGAAATCGCCGTCGAAGCGCACACCGTCCCAGCCGTATTCCTGCGCGGAGGCGATCAACTGATCGATGCCCCAATCCACCACCGGCAGCGCGTTCAAGCTGGGGTAGACGTAGAACCATTGGCTCAACCCGCCGGCATTGCCCGGATATTTGTCCCAGCGGTTTAGCGGAAAATACGCGGTATTATAAATGCCAATGGGCTGGCCCAGCGTATTCTGCTTGAACCAATCCGGATGCCGCCGCACCAACTCCCAGCCGGCCGGACCGCAGCCGGTCGATTTGCCATAGGTGATCGAGGCAATGCCGTTGGCTTTCGCGAGTCCAATGAACTCCTTGATGGTTTGTTTGATTTCCAGCCGGCCACCTTCGCCGCTCCGCCAGGTGTCGCTTTTCGGCGTCAAATCGCCCCAATCGTCCGGCGCCCAGAAATCCTTTTCCCACCAGTTGAGATAGTTTGCGCGGGCATGCTTGATATCGTTTTGCGCCGATTGGGTATTTTGCCAAGGGTAACCGGATGAACTCGAAATATGGAAATCGCCGCCAATGGCCACCGGCCAAAGATTTTCATGCACGGCGAAGCAGTCGCTTTTGGTATCGAGCACCGTGGCGCCTTGCAACAGCGAAACACGCGCTTCACAGCCATAGCGTCCCTGGTCAGCGGTGAAGGGCAGCGCTACCGTCCTCTCCGCGTTGGCCGGCAGCGTCACCTCGACCGCGGGCAGCACGCGCGTGCGATCGATCTCCCGGATCAACCGGAGTTGCAGGCTCACCGGCAACTCGGTCGCGGTGAAATTGTGCACGGTAACCGCGACCGTCCCCGCTTCAAGTGGATGATAGCGCAGCTTGTCCGGCAGGACACGCACTAATCCGGCCACGCGTTCCGCGGCGACCAGCGCGGTCGCGGTGAGGAGCAGCAAGGCGGCGAATACCGCCAGACGGTTACCTGGTTGCATACCGATATCCTTTCAGCCTGTTACATTGAAGAAATAGGATTGCATGGATTATTTTTTCACCGCGGAGGACGCAGAGGACGCAGAGGATAGCGCAGAGAAAAATATTCCTCTGCGTCCTCTGGATCCTCCGCAGTGTAAAAAACATAACCTTTCAGGCGCATCTGGCGCGCGAGCGTCCCCGCGAGCACTCCGGTGGTTTCGATACGACCATCCGTGGTCTACTCAACCACCGGAGTGCTCGCGGGGACGCTCGCGCGCCAGAGCCACCGGAGTGCTCGCGAGAACGCTCGCGCGCCAGATGGGCCTGATACGGTTACAAAAGAAATCTCAGATCACCTCTAAATAATCCCGGTCCGGCAGTGTCGGGAACGCGTTGTGCGGTTCAGCTTGGTACCAGTAGGCGACCGAAGCGATATCGTCTTGTAACGGTAGATAGCGGCCTTCGCTGCGCCAGCCAATGGCCTGCATGGTAACGCGGAGATCGCTGGCGAAGCGGATGGGGTCCATCACATGGAAGCGATAAAGGCTGTGTCGCCCACCGGGCTTACAACTGACATCGCCCAACGGATAGCCCATGAACGGGGCGGTGTAGTTGGCGCCGAAGCCCCATGCGCCGCCGAAATAATCTTCCGTGCCGGTGCCGCAGATGGTGGGGAAGTCGGTATCGCCGTCGAGGAACAGCTTGATTTCACCCTCGCCCCACCAGCCGGCGTTATTTTGCTGCCAGGCCATGTAGGTGCCGACGTAGTGCCCGTGTCCCTTCACGCCGTCAAGGATGATGTAATCATCCTGATACGGCAGGGGATTGGTGCGGCGGAACTGCGCGTGGAAGTAGGCTTCATCGTCGTCAATCGCGGTTTCCGCGTAGTTGATCGCGTAAAAGAAGCCGCCGATCTGCTCCGGCGCGCGGTTTTCCACCGTGATGCGCGCATGCATGCGAAAGGGCATGGAGAAGAAGCTGTTGAAGCCACCGGAGGGATTGACGTTGATCGGCAGCGACAAAATGGGGGCGCGCGTGTTGAAGCCGTTGCAGAAGAAATCGCCCAGCGGCGATTCCACGCTGGGGATCGTTTCGTCATCCCAATAGATGCGGATGATGACATCGCGGAAGCGCTTGCAATCGAAGGTGATCCAGATATGCTGAATGCACCCCGGTCCGGCGACGTCCATCAGCGTGGTGGTGGAGGCGGCCGGCAGCGTGAGGCAGGGGCGCACCTTCCAGGTTTGTCCCAGGTCGCGCGCGCAGCTATTCGCGCCGTCCCAGACCTGCCCGATTTTCACCACCTCGGGCTGCGGGGTCGCGCTCACCTCCGCCATGCCGCCTTTCCCTTTCTCCCCATAAACGTTTTCCGCCGTAATCGACCGCGTGCGCGCCGTCGAGAGCTTGGAGAGATTGCCGAGATTCATACCATAGCCGTTGAACATTGTGGTGACTCCTGATCGGTTCTTTAACCGCAGATTTCGCAGATTAAGTTATTGCTTAATCTGCGAAATCTGCGAAATCTGCGGTTAAAAAAGTTATTGCCGATTACCCATCGTCAAAATTTGACGACTTGTTTCCCCTGGTATTCGCGCACGGCGGTGGCGACGCGGGTCGCTTGCTCCTCGTAACCGGGTTTATTCAGCAGGGAGAACATATTCTGCTTGTAATTCTCCACCCCCGGCTGATTGAACGGATTGACCCCGAGCAGATAAGCGCTGACGCCGCAGGCTTTCTCGAAGAAATACAGCAGCGCGCCTAATGGGGCCGCGGTGAGTTCCGGGAGGGCGATGGTCATGTTCGGCACGCCACCGTCGTGATGCGCCAGCGCGGTGCCTTCGAAGGCGCGGCGATTCACTTCGGCGACCGGCATCCCGGCGAGAAAGTTCAGACCGTCGGCGTTCACCGCGTCTTTGGGAATGGTGACTTCGGGCATGCCGCCGGTGATGTCGAGGAAGGTTTCCATGATCTCACGGCGTCCCTGTTGAATCCACTGTCCCATCGAGTGCAGATCGGTGGTGAATTCCACGCTGGCGGGAAAGATGCCCATCGACTGCTTGCCTTCCGATTCCCCGTAGAGTTGTTTCCACCATTCCGCCAGATAATGCAGGCGCGGCTCGAAGGAGGACAACAACTCGATGGTTTTGCCTTTGCGATAGAGCAGATTCCGCGCGGCGGCATAAAGGTAGGCGGGATTGCGGTGTAAATCCGGCTCGGTGCAGGCGTGCGCGCATTGCACCGCGCCGGCCAGCAGCGCCTCGACATCCACCCCGGCAAACGCGATGGGCAACATGCCCACCGCGGTGAGGACGCTATAGCGCCCGCCGACATTACCGGGAATCGGAAACGAGGTATAGCCTTCGCGGGTGACTTCTCCGCGCAACGCGCCGGAAGCAGGATCGGTGGTGGCGACGATCAACTCGCGCGCCTTTTCCACTCCCACTTGCTCTTGCAGCAACGCGCGCAGCAGGCGGAACGCCACCGCGGGCTCGGTGGTGGTGCCGGATTTGCTCACCACATTGAGACAGAAGCGTTTTCCGCGCAGCGCCTTCAGCAGGGCCGCGGTGTAATCAGCGGATAAGGTCTGCCCGGCGTACCATACCTCGGGCGCGCCCGGCACGCTCAACGCCTCGATCACCGCGCGCGCGCCCAGATACGAGCCGCCGATGCCGACCACCACCATCACGTCCGCTTCCGCGCGGAGCCTGGCGGCGGTTTGGCGAATCTCCGCCAGTTGCGTTGCCGGCATAATCGCCGCCGGGTCCAGCCAACCGAGAAAATCATTGCCCGGTCCGTTCCGCGCCTGCAGCAACTCGTGTGCGGCCGTCACATACGGCTGTAAATCGAAAATCTCCTCCGCCGTCACGTCGGGGAGCAGATAGGAAAAATCCAGCGTTATCGGTGTCTGCGTGCTCATTATTACCTCCCAGGTTGGGTCGTATTGCTTGCCTTGCGGTATTGTAGCATAAGCGGAGGGGGGATTCCAGCCGTTATTTCGGCATCTCGGGCATACGCGTCCCCACTAACACGCTGGAGATGTGGAACGATCATCAGGTTGGACGTTTAGCACTGTTCAGTCGCGTCCTGTTACCAGTTCACGTGGACGATGCCTCACCGTTCTGTTGAACGAGATGCCAGAATTCGCTGGTGATGCTATCAGCGGTGACGGGGCGCGACTGGCGTCGGCTTCCAAACCGTGCCAAGCATACTCCGTGACCCGATAGCAGCAGCAGTTGATTTCCTGCTGTAAAGGGCATTGTCGCTGTCGCGGCTTGGAACCCGAAACCATCATGAATGACAAATGACCTTTACAGCTTTTCCATCCACTTACGATATTGTGCTACCGCGAACGGCGGCGTGCCGGCCAGGTAGTGGTTGCTGCCGGGGCCAAGTGGGCTGTCCCAGGTGAGGCGATAACAGCGCTGTTTCCCGTCCGCCGGCACGCGCGCCAGTACCAGCAGGTCGTTGGCGGGGATGCGCGCTTCTCCCTGGTTAATCACTTCCTCCGTGCTCACGTCGCTGAGGGCGTAGCGGCAATCCAACGGCTGGCGGGTATCGTTGACCGCGACCAGTTCCTGGGCGCCGCCGTCCGGTTCGCGCAGCAGCAGGCATAACGGTTGCTGCGCGCGCTCGATATAGTGGAAGGCCAGCTTCTTGCCAAAATAATAATCCACCACCGCGTCGGAAAACTGCGGCCAACCGTCGATCAGGTTCCACCAGATGATCCCGGTGCGCTGCCACTTGCCGCCGCGGAAGAGTTCGATGAAGAATTTGTAGGCTTCCGCCTGCGCCGCCTGGCTGGCATAGGCAAATTCCTCCAGCGTGTCCGGCGCGGCGCCGAACAGCGCTGACAGGTGCTCGATCAGCTTCGCCGTGCGGTAATCACAGTTGTGCGCCTCCGGCACCGGCGAGGTATTGTGCAGCAACCATTCCGGATTGTCGAGCGGCGGCCACAGCCGTTCCGGCGAAATGAATTTGCGCACCGAGGCGGGGTCCGGGCAACCCATATAGCCGATCTCGCTGACGAAATGGACGGTGTTGCGCGCGTAGAACGGGCTTTTGAAGTAATCGCGCGGTCCCCACAGGTGGTCTTCCGGCATGCGCGCGTGCCAGTCGCCTGCCTGATAGAGCGCTGCACTGATAAATGGCGAACTGGGCAGGTAGGGGCGGGTGGGGTCTTCTTCGCGCAGCACATCGGGCAGCGTGTGGCGGGTGAGCACATTGAGCGCGGGATCGGACGGCGGCAGGCCGAACCAGGCATCCGCAAAGGCGGAATCATTCTCGTTGTCGCCCGCCCAGAGCACCAGCGACGGGTGTTGGCGCAACCGTTTCACCACCGCGTGCGCTTCCTCTGCCAATCGGCGTTGAAAGTCTTCATCCTGCGGATAGAGCGCGCAGGCCATGGCAAAATCTTGCCAGACCATGATCCCACTCGCGTCGCAACGGGCGAAAAAGTCGTCATTTTCATAGACGTTGCCACCCCAGCAGCGCACCATATTGCAGTGCGCTTCGTCCAGCAATGCGACCATCGCCGGGATGCGCGCGGCATCGCGGGAATGAAAGGCATCGGCAGGCACCCAATTCGTCCCCCGGATGAAGATCGGTTCGCCATTGACGCGGAAGAGAAACTGGCCGTCGCTGTTCGCGTCGCGGTCGGTATTCTCCAGCACGACGGTGCGAATGCCGAGGGTGAAGCTGGTGCAGTCGAGCGGCGCGCCGTCTTTCAGCAGCGTGCATTCGACCTGATACAGATTGGGAGCACCGGCATCGCGCGGCCACCAGAGTTGGGGAGCAGTCACTTCAATGACGCCGTGGCCGGCGGTAAAGAGCACCGGGGCACGCCAGGAGAACGCCGCTTCGCCACACTGCCCGGTAATCAGCAACTCATACGCGCCGTCACCGTCGATCTGCAGGCGATAATGCACATGCAAGCGCGCCTGGCGATGATCCGCGGAAAGCGCGGTGGTCTGCAGGTAGACTTCTTCGATGTGTTCGCCGGGAAGCAGGTGCAGTGTTACCGGGCGCCAGATGCCGGCGGATACCGCGCGCGGCATGATATCCCAGCCATAGCTGTGCGGCGGTTTGCGCAGGTAGAGGCTCTCCAGGCAACTGGGCGCGGCGGCCAGCGACGGCGGGTAATCATACTGCGCGGCGACTTCCAGCGCCGGAATGATGTGCACCAGCAGTTCATTGTGCGCGCGTAAGCAACCTGCGACCGGTATCCGATGCGCGATCAGCGCGTTGTCGGTCACCGCGATCAACTCCCCGTTCAGGAAGATTTCCGCGCAGCAATCCAATCCTTCGAAATACAACTCCGGTCGCAACTCTCCCAACTCCGGCGCGGCGAAGGTGCGGAAATACCACACATGCGCGCGCTCGAACTGCCGCAGTTGCAGCATATTCATCCCGAAAAACGGCTCGTCGATCAGTCTGTTTGCCTGCAGATCGAGCGGAAATTCACCCGGCACGACGCCGGGATAAATCGGCAATCCGGCGCGTTCGACCTCCGCCCGCGTGCCCAGCGTCTCCGGCAGCGGACCAAGATGGTACGCAAACGACCACTCGCCATTCAAATCGAGTTGAGGGTGGGGGGTGTGAAAATGCATGGGGGTTTCCTCGTTATTGAATATTTACAGGATGGGCAGGATGGCCGGAACGGTTACCAATATCCTTACTATCCTGCTCATCCTGTTAAATAATGCCGCATTCGTCTCGTGTTGTCGAGGGATGGAGCCGTCCGCGCAGCAGCGCCGACGGGGTTTGCAGCAGAATTTGCAGATCGAGCCCGAAACCGCAGCGTTCTACATAGGCCAGGTCGCAGGCGATCCAATTCTCGAAGTCTTCTTCCGGCTGGCGGCTGATCTGCCAGAGCCCGGTCAATCCGGGCGGCACTTGATGCCGGCGCGTGAACCAGGCACTCCGGCGCACGCGTTCCGCTTCGTCCACCTGTTCCAGCCAGCCGGGATGCGCCAGGTCGTCCTCCGGTAGCGGGCGGGGGCCGACCAGCGACATCTCACCGCGCAATATGTTGAGGAACTGCGGTAATTCATCCAGCCCATACCGGCGCAGCCAGTGTCCCACCGGCGTCACGCGCGGGTCCTGACGCACCGAGGCGACCGGGAGAGCGGGCAGCCGCGTATGGGATCCCGCCGTCATAGTGCGAAATTTCCACATGGTGAACGGGCGTCCATGCCGGCCGACGCGCCGCTGGCAAAACCAGATCGGCATTCCCTGCGTGATCGCCAGCAGCACGAGCACGCACAACGACACCGGCAGCGTTACCACCAGCAACCCCACCGCCCCCACGCAATCCAGCACGCGCTTCCAACCGGCATATCCCACCGCAAGCGGCAGAGCATCATGAGTGTCGAGCATGACGGTCGGTTAGACACGAAATGCGGGAAAAGGTGGCTTGTTGCGGGAGTTTGGGAGTGTGTGGGTGTGGGAGTGTGGGAGTATTTCAGATCATAGCTGAGCGGTGGCAGTGCCTCCCGTTGCTTTCATATTGCCCGGTAACCCAATAACTCCCATACTCCATACTCCCATACTCCCACACTCCCACACTCCCACACCCCCAAACTCCCACACTCCCATACGCCCACACCCCCATACGCAAAACCGGTTTTCGTCACCTTTACCGGGGGTATTGCCAGTATGATGCAGGAAGCAAGGAATTGGCACATTCGGGTCAGGGAGGTAATTGTCCGTTATCTCAAGGCACTCGGACCGGGGTTGGTGGCCGGGGCGTCGGATGATGATCCGTGCGGTATCGGCACCTACGCGCAGACGGGGGCCTTGCTCGGGTATGCGCAACTCTGGACGGCGCTTTTCACTTTCCCGCTGATGATTGCGATCCAGGAGATGGTGGCGCGGATTGCGCTGCAAACCGGATGCGGGCTGGCGGAGATTATTCGCCGGCATTACTCCCGTTCGGTGTTGTACGGCTGCGTGCTGCTGTTGGCAATTTGCAACACCTTCACCGTCGGCGCTGACCTGGGGGCGATGGCGGCGTCGGCGAATTTGCTGATCGGCATCCCGTTTTTCTACTGGTTGACCGCCATGGCGCTGCTGATCCTGGTGCTGGAAATCTTCCTCGATTATCACCGCTACGCGCGCCTGCTGCGCTTGCTGACGCTCTCGTTATTCGCGTATGTGCTGGTGCTCTTGGTGGTACCGCAGGATTGGAGCGCGGTGCTGCGCGGTACGTTTCTGCCCACACTACATTTTTCGCGTGCGTATCTGTTCAATCTGGTGGCGGCGCTGGGCACCACCCTCTCGCCGTATATCTTTTTTTGGCAGGCCAGCCAGGAGATCGAAGAACAGGTTGGGATCGGAAGGTGTGCGCCGGAGTCGGGCCAACAGGTTACCGCCGGCATGTTGCGGTGGATGCGCACCGATGTCGCCACCGGCATGTTCCTCTCGAATTTCTTCATGTGGTGCATCATCGTGACCGCCGCCTCGACGCTGCACCGGTACCAGATTACCGAGATTGACAGCGCGGTCACCGCCGCGCGCGCGCTGGAACCGCTGGCCGGGCGTTTCGCCTCGCTGGTCTTCGCGCTCGGGATCATCGGCACCGGCCTGCTGGCCGTGCCGGTGCTGGCCGGCTCGACCGCTTACGCGGTGGCAGAGACCTGCAAGTGGCAACGCGGGTTATACTTTCACTTGCGGCAAGCGCCGGGCTTTTACGGCGTCATCGCCGTGTCGACGCTGGTCGGCGCGGCAATCAATCTGAGCGGGCTCAATCCCATCCGGGCGCTGTATTATGCCGCCATCCTTAGCGGCCTGGTGGCGCCACCGCTGTTGGTGTTGATCATGCTGATCGGCAATAACCCCATCATCATGCGCGAACGACGCAATGGCACGTTAAGCAATGTGCTCGGTTGGATCACCACACTGATGATGAGCGCGGCGATGGTCGCGTTGGTGGTGAACTTGTGGGTGAGTAAATAATTGCTCCATCCTAATTAGGCTATTGCGCAATAGATTGCGATGGTCTATACTGCAATCGATCAAACTCCCTGGGTTTTGCTGTTGGGGCAAGCCTGTGCGGATCGGGTATTAACGACGCGGATTTCCCCGGATAAGGAGCTGTGATGACTCGTGTGCATTTGCTGTTCGGCGCGCTGCTGTTGGGCATGCTCGCGCTTTCTACCGGTTGGGCGCAATTGCCCGACCCGGCGGTGAAACCGATCGACCTGCTCTTTTTGCATGGACGGATGGAGATCGGCTTCGATACGCAGGCGCCGCTGGATAGTGTATTGGCCGGCAAGTTGAAAGCGCAGGGGTTTCGGATCACCGAAGCCTCCGATTTCCAACCGCTGACGCTGGACTATTTGCAACAATTTCATTGCGTGATCTACAGCAATCCTTCCGCGGCCCTCGGCAGCGCATACTTCAACCCGGTGAACTGGCGCGGCGGCGTGCATCAGCTCACCGCGCGCGACAACATGGAAGTGCTGCGCCGCTATGCGGAGGCAGGCGGCGGCTTGCTCATTGCGCCGGCACTGGAAGAAGGCGGCATGCGGCGGATCGACTCGCTGAAATCGCTGCTGGCGCCGTACGGCATGGATATCGAATGTGCCCAGGTGCGTGACCAGACGCATAGTTTCGTGGCCGATAAAGTGCTGAACGTGATTCCGCTGAATTATGCCTGGACGGAGCGCATTACCCCGCACCCGGCGACCACCGGCGTGAAGCGCATCTATTATCCGACTCACGTGATGCGCTGGGACGATAATTACACCACGCTGCCGCTATTTCCGAAAGACAAGGCGTGGACCATATTAGCACAGGGGATGCCCGGCAGTGTGAGTGCGTGGATTCGCGGCACCATTTACTCCCCCGATCAGGTGTGGACGCCGGCGGCAGGACTCGATGAGCCGGCGCTGGCTGCGGCGCGTGATTTCGGCAAAGGCCGTGTCGCGGTGATCGGTATTTCGCATTTCCACCTGTTCTATTTTCCCTATAGCCAGAAAAAGAATTTCGCGGAAGATTTATACGGCCCGACCAATGGCCTGCTGCTGGAGACCGGCGACGGGCACACCCGCAGCGATCTCGGCCTGCTGATGAGCAACCTGTACCGCTGGCTGGCCGAACCGGCGCTAAAAAACGGGATGGGCGGCTATACGGTGGAGACGGGACGCAAGCTCCCGCCGATCAAAACGGACGTGATCGACAATGTGAGCGCGGTGTGGGCGGAGCAGGATCCGATGGTGACCGGTCCCATCCGTCCGATGAAGGTGCTGGTGGGCGCGCACAGTGGTTACAGCGACGGCAAAGGTTCAGTGGCCGCGTATGCCGCCGCGGCGAAGAAAGCCGGCTACGCTGTGGTGTGCTTCACCGAGACTTTCGAGAAATGTGACCCGGCGCAATGGAAGCACTTTGTTGCCGAATGCGAGCAAAATTCCGACGCGCAGGTCGCCTTGCTGCCGGGCATCGATATCGAAGACCTGTTGGGGAACCGCTTCCTGATTGTCGGTCTGCGGCAACCCCTTCGCCCGCACATCCTCTCCCCGGATGGCAAAAAACTCTACTGGAGCGGGCATATGCTGCTCGCGATGGGCGATGTGCTGCCCATTGCCGCCCACCCGCAACGACTGGCGCAAGTGCGTGAGCACGGCGCGTTGCCGGCGGATTTATACAGCCATTGTCCGGGGGTTGCGGTGGCGACCTATCGTGATGGAAAACAGGTGGATGACGGCATGTCCGCCTATCAATGGCACCTGTTTAATGCGTCCATGCCCATCCCGGTGGCGGTGCATGAAGTCTATGCGCCGGAAGAACTGCCAATGGCGGCCTCTACCGGCCTGCAATCGCTGGTCAACAGCGATACTCCGGCGCATACCGCCTTTTATTTCAAGCAAGGGGCGGAAAGTTTCGGCGGCAACCCGATGCGGTTTTACCTCAGCAGCGGTCCGCTGGTAGATAGTTGCACGATGGACAACTGGCAATCGCCCACCTGGAAGATCGATCTGCGCGCGCATGACGCCAGCCCGATCACGCAGGTGCGTGTGTGCGATCAGCGGGGTGAATATCGACGGATGATGCCGAATGCCGGCGCCATCGATGTGAACTGGCACGGCAATCTGGGGGCGCAGCAGTGGTTCTTCGTCGAACTGCGCGATGCCGCCGGGGGTATGGCTTGCCTGTCACCCATCCGCACACTGCCCGGGCAGGCATTCGTCCGTTGCGGCGACCGGCAGAACTGGTTCGGCAATATTCATTACACCTTGCTCAGTTATACCGGCCGCATGCGCGTGGTGCCGTCCATGGCCACGCTCGATGTGCCGGGCGCCCAGCTACCCGCGCCGCTGTGTCCCAAGCTGCAACTGCCCTATTGCGGACCCGGCTACACGATTACCGACTATCAAACGGACATGACGCTGGTGCCCGGCGCCGCGGACCCCGGGTCGGATAGCAATCCGGTCTTCAACGCGCTGCCCTGTGCGGCGTTCAGCGGCAATATCCGTTTCATCTTCCATCGTTATCTCGAGTCGGGTCGCTGGTCGCCGGCGTATATTCAGCCGGTGGTGTCAGTCACCCTCAAACAGGATTTGGTCGCGCACGGCGATACCTGGCCGGTGATCGGGAGAACGCAGGCGAAAGCCCCGTATCTATACAACGACGCCAAGACAGGAGCGCGCATGGAAGGCACGGTGCCGGAGCACGGGTATCTTGATCTACCCGTAGGTGGCGGGGTGGGGGACATCGTGGCGTTGAACCCGCTGCGTGTCTCGGGCACCGGTGTGATCGGGTTTGCCGGTCCCGGTGACGGCAAGACGGCGAAGGCCGGTACCACCTATGCGGGCTCGTTCGTCTGTGTGGATGCGAAAGCGCTGGAGGTTATTCGTAAATCCATGGGCTTCGACGGTCCCACGCCGTATACTATCAAGCTCAAACAAGGGAAACTCACGCGCATTGCGATGGCCGTCGAGTTGCAGGCTGTGCAAAACGGTGTCGCCGGCCATTTGACCGGCGCGGCGATGCCCAACTGGTCACCCTCGGGCACACCGGAACTACCGCTGTATTTGAGCAGCGCCAACCCACGCTGGCCCGTCGGCCTGTGGCGTGCCGACGGTGGGATCACCAACTTCGGCATTTTTGAAGGCGTTGCGCTGGGCAAGATGAATGTCGCCAAGGATACCGATTTTTACTTCGGCAACCTGCTGATGGCGACGAATGACCAGTTGAACCTGACCTTCGCCGCGCCGTGGACGAAAGACGGCACGGTGATCGAAGTGAATAATCCGACCGACAAACCGATCACCGCCACGCTGACCAGTCCGAAGGCTATCACCGACCACAAACCGATCCACGTCAAAGTGAATGTGCCTGCCGGAAGCACGGTATTGGTGACGGTGGGGAAATAGGGCGGAGGTTCCTGTGCGGAAATATAAGGGAACTGTCCCTGCCGCGGCACGGATTGATCCAGGGTCATTTGCCAGGCTAAGCGGCCCGAGCAGTCTGTCCGACCTGGCTGACACCTGAAACCGTTGTGTATGACAATTGACCCACGAGTTGGTAAAAGTATATGCTGTTGACAAGTGAGAAATATGCCGAAACATTCACCTGAAGAAAATGCGCCAGTCGCTCCGGTGACCCAGCGCGATATCGCGAAGCGGTTGGGGGTGCATCAGACCGCGGTGTCGTTTGCCTTGCGCAATGACCCGCAGGTGAGCCCGGAGACAGCACGGAAGATTCTCGCCGCCGCCGCGGAGATGGGGTACGACGTGGAGCGCCATCACGCCGCGCGGATGATGCAAAAGCAGCGCTACGGGCATGCGCTGCTCAATCGGGTGGTCGCCATCCTCATCATGCCGCACTTCATCACGAACCCCTACCTGGCCGAACCGTTTATCGGCATTTCGGAAGCGTTGGCACGCGAGCGGTTCGACTTGCTGACCGTGCAGGTGGCCGCGGAAGAAACCGAGCTGGCGCGCTATTCGCCAAGTCTGGCACGCGGATATGTCGATGGGGTGCTGGTCGGCTATATGGCGGAAAGGATGTTATCGCTGCGCGATCAACTCGATGCGATTCCCGGCTTCCGCGGGCGTCCCATCGTCACCTATCTCGACACGGTGCCCACCAGTTCGTCCGCGACACCGGATTATGCCCTGGGCAGTTATCAGGCGGTCCAGCATCTGCTGGAACTCGGGCATCGCGAGATGGTGCTCTTCAAACCGATTAATACCGGCCACCTCTGGACGTTACGGTTGGAAGGGGTGCTGCACGCGTTGTCCGAGCAAGGGGTAGCGCCGGAGCGCGCGTTGCACGTGCTGGAGTTCGGATGGGGATGGATCGATCCGCAATATCGCATGGACCATCTGCCACCGCTGCAGAAGATTTCCGCGCCGGGGGCGGGGCTATTGTATTCGCTGCCCGACTATCTGCGCGCGCACCCGGCGGTGACGGCGATCGTGGCCTGGAATGATCCCAGCGCGATCAATGCCTGGCGCATACTGGAACAGGCAGGATGGCAGCTGCCGTGCGAGATCAGCATCACCGGCTTTGACGATACCTATCCCATGACGGACAGCGCCGGACGGAATCAACTCACCACCGTGCGCGTGCCGTTGCGGCGCTGTGGTGAAGAAGCGGCGCAATTACTGGTAGGGCAACTCACCGGCGAGCAACGGGAAATCGAACATCGCTTGCTGCCTACCGAACTCATCGTGCGCGGTTCAACCATGCCGCGAAAAGGACCGAAAAAAGCCTGACCCAAGCAGGCAGCCCGCGTCCGTCCCCCGCACGCCGTTTCTCCGCTAAATACGATTAGTACTATTTGCCGGGATCAACACTGGCCACGCCCTGAAGGACGTGGCAAGTTGGGACAAGCACGCTGAAGCGCGCTTTGACGGTAGGCGACGCTTGCTTAATTCCATGGGGTTTGCAGTTTCAGATTGACGGACTATTAGCCTGTTGGCAGTGAATTACGCAGCGGAGTGGTGGCCGATGGTTTGTCTGAACCTTGATGGAAAGGATGGAAGGATGGACTTGATGATTGATCCGGAGCAGGGACTCGTCAGGATGATAACCGTGCGCCTTCTTGGTTCGTCAAGTTGAGTTTGCCGAGGGGAATGGGCTGCTGGGGGTAACTCAACGGAATCCGTAGGATGGTTGGGGTATCATATTGGGGATTCCGTTCAGTCTCCGGTAATCATGGGTTACTTGCGATATACAGGATTTGTGTGAGTAGCACTTGTTGGAACAGGGATTACGTGGATTACACGGATTGCCATGCTGGTGTCCGTTTCGGCACTGGTGAGCAGGCTGTTGCCGGTGTGTTGTCGCTGGCGATTTGTTGGAGTTGTGTGATTGGCACTGGTTGGAACAGGGATTACGTGGATTACATGGATTGCCATGCTGGTTATCCGGTGACTTTTTTTCAACTCGATAGCGGTGGTGGCTACCTGGCGGTTGTTCTTCGGGACTGGAAGCTAGCATCGGACACCGTTCCACGAGTTCCGCTTTGCGGCACCCGTGGTTAGCGGCTGACTGTTCTTCGGGACATTTTGTTGAAATGTAAATAAAGGTCAAGGCGTTGCCCTGGGCTGATATCGCATTGCCTTTCGGGTAATGCGGTAGTTTGTGACAAATGACCCACTGGCACTGTTTGGAAGCCGGCGCCCGTCGTGCCCCCCTGATCTTTTCACCGCTTACCAACAGCATCCCCCGAGTGGATAATCGATTTTTGCTACCCGTTCAGGCATCTCTGGCGCGCGAGCGTCCTCGCGAGCACTCCGGTGGTTTCGATACGACCATCCGTGGCCTACTCAACCACCGGAGTGCTCGCGAGGACGCTCGCGCGCCAGAGATGCCTAAACGGTTACCGTTTCTGATCGTATAATATCTATGCTATAGTTGCCATAGGCATATGCCCCCTATGGAGTGCGGTGCCGCAGCACTGCTTTTACCTCCCATATTTAGCCAGTGACACCCTCAAAATATGCCTGGGATGAAGGGAAAACACGATGTCTGAAAAAGCATGCAGATCACGCCGAAGGTCTCCCCGCAGGGAATTATCGACCCGCGGTCGCTATTGACAGAATGTCGAGCGTTTGCTATAATGAGCTTACTATTACGTAATAGAATATCAGCTTGGATTGCCGGTGTTGACCGTTGCCGAGTGGGCGTATTTTTTGTGAAAGGAGAGTGTCGATGAATCGTCATCGTATGGCTCGGGGATTTACCCTTATCGAGTTATTGGTAGTCATTGCCATCATTGCGGTGTTGGCAGCAATTCTGTTTCCGGTCTTCGCCCAAGCGCGTGAGAAAGCGCGCCAAACGACTTGTTTGAACAATCAACGACAAATCGTGCTGTATATCCACATGTATGCGCAGGATAATGATGAAATGCTTCCGGGGGGAAACATCTGGAACCTGCTGCCGATCGATCGCAATGTGCTGTCCTGTCCCAGTGAAGTGACCACCGCCGGCAATACCTATGGCTATAATACTGCTACCTGCAATGTGGCGGTTGGTGACTTCAAGGACCCTACCACGACCTTGCTGACCGCGGACTATAACCTGACAACTACTTCCGGTCAGCCGGCCAATATTATTGCCACCCCGGTCGATATGTCCTTCCGGCATGCCGGCAAATACATTGCTTCCACGCTCGACGGGCATGCCTTCGTCAGTGGGAGTGGGCAGGGATACCTGACCTACATGCCGGCCAATCCGATTATCTGGCTGGCGGCGGATTCGATCTCGACGGCGGACGGTTCACTGATCAGCGTCTGGAACAGCAAAGGCGGAGCACCGGATAAAGCGGCTGCCTCGGGTGCCGATACCGCGCCGGCCTGGCATCCCAATGTCATCAACGGATTGCCAGCACTCCATTTCTCCACCTCCTACCACGCGAGTACAGGTAATGGTTACGTCATCCAAAACAGCAGTGGAGTCGCGACGCCCTTTTATGCCACCATGGTGGCCGTGGTGCTGCAACTCCCCACTTACACTACGAGCACGTGCTGGGATAGTTGGGGACGTGTGGTCACGGAAGGTGGGCAGTGCGGCATCGTCGCCTACTACGGTAATGTCTGTTTCACCCGTTATGGCATCGGAGAGCAAGACAATTTCGGCACCATGGATACCAAACCGCACGTCCTGGCCGCCGGCGGCGCCGATACGCAACCCACCGGAGTCTATCCCGACTGGGCTTGTTTCGACGGGGGAAAAGTAAATACCTGGCCGACCACCAATCCGTCCGACATGAACATGAAGACCAGTTATATCTGCACTTTTGGCGGCGGGCAGTGGCTCACGTGCGATATGGCGGAACTGGTTGCCTGGAATACTTCCATGTCGGCGGATGATAAAATGGCCGCCATTCTGTATCTGAAGAAAAAATATAATATCCCGTAAGCGGGAATTTCGCGTGTGGTCTGGAATTGTACACTATGAAGGAGAATGCGCCGATGAATACATCCTCCCTGCGGAAGGGATTTACGTTAATCGAATTACTCGTCGTCATTGCCATTATTGCGGTGTTGGCGGCAATCCTCTTCCCGGTTTTTGCGAAAGCGCGGGAAAAGGCACGGCAGACCACCTGCCTGAACAACATGCGCCAGCTAGCGGTGGCGATCCAGTTATACACCCAGGACAGCAGCGAACAGATGCCGCCGGCGCCGGTTAGCAGCGGCAGTTCGGCCATTGTCGGCACCTGGGCTGAAGCGCTGGGGAAATATACCATTCCCAAGCTATTCGACTGCCCGTCGTTAAACGGTGCCGTCGGTACGGCTACCGCACCGAAATACGGCTATAATGGGCAATTATACGGGCAGCCGGTGGCGAAAATCACCCGTCCCTCCGTTACGCTCATGCTGGTCGATCTGGCAAAGCCGGCGATGACCGGCGACTATACCTTCGTCGATCAAAAGATGTCGGTGTCGGTGGATAACACCATCGACCCGCGCCATAACGGCAGTTTTAATGCCTTGCGCGTGGATGGCTCGGTGACCTCGCTGGCGGTGCAGCAAACCACGGCAGCGTTGAAACAGCCAATTACCGCCGCCTTATGTGCCGTGCCGCTCGGTGTGGTTGCCGATCCCACCGGAGCACAGATTACCCCGACCTTGAATGGAACGACCTATGTCGCCTCATCCTATAACAATGCGGTCTGGTGGAATTTCGCTGCGACGGGTGGCGGCGCCGCGGATGGCGGCACCGTGGTGAATATGGCCTGGCAGAACGCCAACAACTGGATCAATTTGCCGGGACAAGTGTTGGGATTTAAAGCGTTGAGCCCGAAAGCGGTGCCGACTAAAATCTGTCTGATGTCACGTAACTTGCAACCAGATACTACGCTGACCCGCTGGGTGGCTGCCAAGGTGATTGTCTATGGGCGTCTGACCAGTGCGTCGGGTAATACCGGGTGGGATACCGTGGCGACGTATACGACGGGGTTCCCCACGGCGGATTGGCAATGGGCGTCGTGGAACGTAACGAGTCTCAAAGCGTATACGGATATCGCCGTCACCGCCACCCAACCCAGCGGCTACGCGGACACTGCGCAGATGCAAATCTGGGCGACTCCAGTTCCCGGTACTTGATCGGACCGGAGATTACCGCGAAGCGCAGAGCAGATTACACCGGCAGGCAACAGCAGTTGCCTGCCGGTGTTTCGTTATTTGTCTGAACGCCATACCGGGCAGGAAGCAGGGATTTGGGGTGACCACAGCGTATCTACACCAATAAGATGTGTGCATGGCAACCCATCGATCGCAAGCACCCTTGCGAAGGTGCTCGCGCTCCAGAGTTGTCATCACCACAGTATTTCAGCTAAAGGAGAAGAAGATGAACGGTATTCGTATTGGAGTGGTGGGATGCCTGCTGCTCTGCCTGGCGGGCATGCCGGTGTGCGCGCAACGCGAAAACAAGGCGAACGATGGGATGCAAAAGCAGTATGCCGCGATGGTGGCGTCACTGAATCTGAGTGTGGAACAACAGACCACCTTCAACGACAAAGTGAAGGCGCTGCAGGATGGACTGGCCGCGTGGGACCAGCAGCATCGCGAACAGATGGGCAAATTGGAACAGGATTTACGGACGGCGGATAAGGACGCAAAACCCAAACTCCAGGAGCAACTGCGGCCGCTGAAGGAAGAGCGAAGCAAGCTGGAAGCGTCCTTGCGCAAAGCGGTGATGGACGTGTTGACGTCGGAACAACAGCAACGATTGGCCGGATTGAAGATCTACCAGGAAAAAGAGTATCCCACGATGGTGAAAGTGCTGGTGCTCAACGTCGATCAGGACGCCAAACTCAAGGATGCCGCAACCGCGTATGCCGCGGGACAGGGCAAGTGGGAGCAGGAGAACGGTGAGAAAGCCCATCAACTCGAGCAGCAGATCAAAGAGGCGCAGAACACCCTGAATGCGATCAGGGCACAACGGGAAAAGTTGGAGACGGATCTGAACGCAGCCGTGAAGGCCGTGCTGACTCCGGAGCAACAGCAGTCCTGGAAAGCGTATAAACTGCAAAAAGAGATCGTCGGTCGACTCGCCAAAGCGAAATTGACGGATGAGCAGGTAGGGAAAATCAAGACGATGTGCGAGCAGACGGTGAAGGATAATGCCGATGCTCCTCCCACCGGAGGGCGTGGTAACGAAGTGGTTGGCAAGCTCTACCAGAGTATTGTCGACCAGGTATTGACCGATGCCCAACGGACGGAAATGAAAAGCGGCGGGCGATAAAAAATATCGGCTATTAAGAACAGTCAGCCCAGTCGGATCGGTCCGACTGGGCTGACCCCTGACCCCTGACCCC
>Ga0073936_10001795_pt1 | contig 32750 bp, 26 predicted proteins | sample AliMusrvi5mmetaG_FD_87041 | JGI IMG/M metagenome (GOLD analysis project Ga0073936, IMG submission 87041) | Freshwater lake bacterial and archeal communities from Alinen Mustajarvi, Finland, to study Microbial Dark Matter (Phase II) - Alinen... | ecosystem: Environmental > Aquatic > Freshwater >...
ATTGCGTAAGGTGAATTAATAATAGTTTTATTTTATTCCTTTAGTTACCGATTAACAAGGTAGCCTGTTGGGTAGGCTGATTCTGTTTATAGCAACATGAGAGTATAGAAACTTCTGCATTTAGTTCCTGATATTTCTAATCACTTTCTCTTTCAGTATTTCTTTTCCGTTCTTCGAAACGATCAGATATCCGGGTGGACTTTTCATTGTTCCCAAAACAATGACACGACATTCATATTCGTAATCGCCGTTTTTAAACAAAAAATAATGATTTCCTCCACTTCCTGTATATATTATTTCCCCATTGATTAAAAGAAGATCTGGATTCCCGGTAAATACTAATTCCCCCTGGGTTAAAATAGTATCTGGTTTTTCACTCTGATTTTTACCAATTCTCCATGACGCATATCGGAATTCATTAGTCCCTGTCTGGTCAACTCTTATTCTGAATTTTTTGGTCTCCCAAACAAACATTGGTTCTATAAAATCACGGATACTTTCATTCAAAAGGACTTTTTCCTGCCTAATCAAACCAAGCCTTTTGTCATGCTCTCCCTTTGATTCATAATTGACCCGAATAAGCCTTCCTTCAGTATCAAGCCATAACAACCCATTTCGAAGCATTATGCCTCTCCTGCCCACTTCTGTCCAGTCCGCGTGAAGATCAGATTCTACAATTATCCTCTGAAGACTATCATCGAAGACCTCATTGTACCGATCAGTAAATTCACCATCATTTTTAATATCAGGAAGAGGGTAATATCTTTTAAAGGGGTAATTAACCATCTTTGAAATTGACTCGCTATCCTTTTCCTTAACGGCGGATATAAATTTTGACAGCACACTGTCACATTTAGTCTGCTGTCCATAGCTGAGGCTTAAAGCAGAGAGAAAAATCCATAGTACAAATAAACGAATGTGATTCATGCAGCACTTGTTAATATCATCTTAACCGATGAATTGATCTTACCAAATATAGATTACTTTTCTAAATATTCACACCTGTTAATCAGTTTTATTTTAGTCCATTATGTTATTCCTTTTCCTGAAATACGGCTTATGAATTGTTTAAATCAATTGTTATTTTTTGTGTCCTGTCGGTGATCCTCTTTTTTTGCCGGTATACTTTCCTAAACAGGCTTAACCCCGAACGGGCAGTAAATCCCTTAAGTAATCCTTCCTAAATGCATTGTTGCTGGTCGAAATCCTACACGGGCAGGGATGGGGCTATATTGGGGCTTTATTATCTGTGTTCTATCTGTGTTCTATCTGTGTTAGTTTCCATGAATTAACACAGATAGAATTTAAATATCAGTCAAATTATAAAGCCCCGATATAGCCCCATCCCCTTTCAGTATAAAGTAAATTGGTTCAGATCTTGCTTTTCGGTAAAAGCCTTATAAATGGATTATCATTTATTTAAATCAGCAGATGGTGTGCTTTATCTATGGAAGACAAAAACCGTATGCTGAAACAAGGTATGCAGTCTGACCATAAATCTATAATCAGTGAATCCTGAAAGTACTTACTGATCTCTTATTTTACCTTTAGTTTAAATACGGTTTTCTATTCGTGCAAAAAGGCTTCGATTGGGTACTTTCTTTATCTTTGTGTCTTTAACCTGAAAATGGAAAAAATCAAGAATCGGCTGGAGGTTTGTTTGTCCCCCGCAATCTACGACAAGCACGCCGATGATGAAAACCTTGTGGTAATCGTCGATATATTGCGCGCAACATCAACGATATGCGCGGCGATTCAGAATGGGGTAAAATGTATCAGGCCGGTAGCGACGGTTGATGAAGCCCGCGAATTGAAAAAGCAAGGGTATATGGTCGCCTCTGAGCGGGATGGATACGTGCTCGACTTCGCCGACTTTGGCAACTCCCCGTTCAATTTTACACCAGAAATAGTTGAAGGAAAGGAGATAGTATATTCCACCACCAACGGTACCCGATGCATCCACATGGCCGCTCATTCCAAAGCAGTAGTCATTGGCTCATTCCTGAATATTTCATCTCTGGCCGAATGGCTCATCCGACAAAATGCTCCCGTACTCATTTTCTGTGCCTCATGGAAGGATCGGTTCAGCCTCGAAGATACTGTCTTTGCGGGTGCTTTGGCCGAACGGCTGCTTCAGTCGGGAAAGTTTGAATCGCAATGTGATGCCGTTACTGCTTCGGTTGATTTGTGGAACCTGGCCAAACCCGATTTGTTCGGCTATATTCAAAAATCAGCACAGAAAGGACGTCTGGCTTCGAAAGGGCTTGATGATTGCATCGAATTTTGCCTGACTGCCGATCAGACGAATGTGGTGCCTGCATTTATCAACGATCGGCTGGTTGATATCTTTGGTAAAAAAGGATTTTAAATTATGCCGTAAGGCATGATTATTTATGCCATTTTTGATGCAACTTTATTGAATGTTTTATAAATTGTTGGAGTAAATTTAAGCCTGATTAATCTCAGAAAACCTGAGCCTGATAATCGGTTATTTTGCAGCGATTTCGGCAATAAAATGAATTGTAGATAGTTATTAACCCATAAATAAACTCAAAATGAAGAAGCATAACTTTTACGCGGGGCCCTCAATATTGCCGCAATACACCATTAAGAACACCGCCGAAGCACTGATTGATTTTGCAGGAACAGGACTTTCCCTGATGGAAATTTCGCACCGGAGCAAGGAATTCGTGGCCGTTAACAACGAAGCACAGCAACTTTTCAAGGAAATACTCGACATCCCTGCAGGATACCATGTATTATTCCTGGGTGGTGGCGCCAGCACACAATTCATGATGGTTCCCTACAATTTACTGGAGAAAAAGGCAGCCTATTTAAACACAGGTACCTGGGCCGACAAAGCTGAAAAAGAAGCCAAAGGTTTTGGTGAAGTCATCGAAGTGGCTTCTTCAAAGGCAAGTAACTACAACTATATTCCGAAGGGATTCACTGTCCCTGAAGACGCAGATTATTTCCACATCACAACCAACAATACCATCTTCGGAACAGAAATCCATACCGATTTGGATTGCAAAGTGCCTTTGGTTGCCGATATGTCATCAGACATTTTCAGCCGTCCGATGGATGTTTCGAAATATGCCATCATCTATGGCGGAGCACAGAAAAACCTGGCTCCTGCAGGAGTCACTTTCGTAATCGTTAAAGAAGATGTATTGGGCAAAGTAACCCGTAAGATCCCTACGATCCTGAATTACCGTACTCATATCGAGAACGAATCCATGTTCAATACCCCACCTGTAGTGCCAGTATTCGCTGCACTTCAAACCCTGAAATGGCTGAAAGCATTAGGCGGAGTGAAGGTGATGGAAAAAATGAACATCGAAAAGGCCGGTCTGCTTTATGACGAAATTGAACGCAACAAATTATTCAAGGCAAACATTCCTGATGTGAATGATCGTTCACTGATGAATATTTGTTTTGTGATGAATGACGAATACAAAGAATGGGAACCTGAATTCCTTGCCTATACCAAATCGCTGGGTATGCTCGGACTCGAAGGTCACCGCTCAGTGGGAGGATACCGTGCCTCAACATACAATGCGCTTCCAAAAGAAAGCGTCATCGCATTGGTTGACGCTATGAAAGCATTTGAACAGACAAAACTTAAATAAATCAGGAAGGAAGGGTTGGCTTAAAGGTTATTTACTAGGCGCGAACGTCATCCTGAACTTGTTTCAGGACCCCCTCGCTTTGATTGTGGGGATCCCGAAATAAATTCGGGATGACGGGATCATTAATATTTGAGCCTACCCTTACCTTTTTAACTGAAAAATCAATCTATGAAGCGTGTACTAATTGCTACCGAAAAACCATTTGCCCCTGCCGCCACCAAGCAGATTGCAGGTATACTCACTGATGCCGGATATGAGGTTCGTTTACTAGAAAAGTATACTTCAAAGGCAGAACTACTTGAAGCCGTGAAAGACGTTCAGGCGATCATCGTCAGAAGTGATGTGGTCGACCGTGAAGTGCTGGATGCAGCTGATGCGCTGAAAGTTGTTGTCAGGGCAGGTTCGGGTTTCGACACTATCGATGTGGCAGCCTGCAAGGAACGTGGCGTTGTAGTCATGAATACTCCGGGACAAAATTCGAATGCTGTGGCCGAATTAGCCATCGGCTTTATGGTTTTTATGGCCCGAAGCAACTTTAAAGGTGGCGCCGGTACCGAACTGAAGGGAAAAACACTTGGCATCTATGGATGCGGTTATATTGGCAGACGTGTTGCGAAAATTGCACAGTGCTTTGGCATGAAGGTCATCGCCCTTGACCCCTGCATTACCAAAATCGGGATGGATACCTATGATATCGTTGTTGCCGATTCGGTTAATGAGATCTTTGCCAATAGCGACTATGTCTCATTGCATATCCCATCGAATCCTTCAACCAAAAAGTCGATTAACTTTGAGTTGATGAGTAAAATGCCGAAGGGGGCCACGATAGTAAATACAGCCCGCAAGGAAGTCATTGACGAAGAAGGATTGAAAAAAATGCTGGTTGAACGTCCTGATTTTAAATATGTCACCGATATTGCCCCGGATTGTCATGCTGATTTAGACGGAAAATATGACTACAGGTACTATGCCACCCCAAAGAAGCAGGGAGCAGAAACCGCCGAAGCCAATGTCAATGCAGGTATTGCCGCCGCAGAACAAATTGTGGCCTACCTCGAAAAAGGCGACCAGACGTTTAAAGTATCCGCTTAATAAATTCTGAAGCCGATTACCAATGATTAATAAATGGTTCGACGATCAGCATTACCAGGGGATCAATTATACGGGAGAGAAACTAACACAGACGGAGTTCAATAGCTGTACCTTTCTGAATTGTGATTTCTCAAACGCCGATCTATCGGAAACGGATCTGGTTAAATGCTCGTTCGAAAACTGCAACTTTTCGAATGCTAAACTTTCAGGTTCAGGTCTGAAAGACGTTCAGTTTACAGGTTGTAAACTAATAGGAATCGGTTTTGATTCATGTTCAAACTTTCTGTTTGCCGTGAATTTCGAAAAATGCTTCCTTGACTATGCTTCATTTGTGACCAAAAAGATGAAGAAAACAAGATTTACTGAATGTTCTCTGATTGAAGTTGACTTTTCGGACGCCGATTTATCGTTGGTTGACTTTCATAATTGCAATCTGCAACATGCTGTTTTCAATCGCACCAATCTTGAAAAAGCTGATTTCCGTATGGCGGTCAACTTTACAATTGATCCGGAAATTAACAGAATGCGGAAAGCTAAATTCTCGCGTTCGGGAATTGCGGGCCTGCTTACCAAATACAACATTGAGATTGAGTAGGCGCCTGCTAAGGATGCTAATATTAATTTTAAAATAAAGAAATGAGCTTGAAATTAAAAGTTATATTTTACAATTTCATGATATTCCTGATTATTTTCGATATCATATATCTGTTTGTCTGGATCTTCTCCATACAAATGAATCCGACAAAGGCAATTCTTGTGGCATTATCTGCAGCAGTTCTTATGCCCTGGGCAAGACCAACGCATGCAGAAGCTGGCCGAAAGGTTGAGATCCGTAGTATCGGATATGTTGCGTATAAAAAATACGTTAAAAAAGAAGGCTAAGCAGACTGCTTACGCTTGTAAGAATAACGGATCTGCTGATCATTTAGAATCTCCATTTCCGACTTTAAGATAAAAAAGTATAGTTGTTCAGATTTAAGCGACCCGCTATTGCTATCTTTGGATTGTAAACTTAAATTGGCAGTTCAAATCTAATTCAAATTCAAAAAATAAGGATTTATGGCTATTGTAAAACCATTCAAGGGACTTCGTCCACCAAAAGCTATTGCAAGCGACCTGGCCTGTTTACCGTATGACGTCATGAACAGCACCGAGGCTGCCCAGATGGCTGAAGGCAAAGCCTGTTCTCTGCTCCATATCACCCGTGCTGAGATTGACTGCCCTCCCGGAACTGATGTACATTCGGAAACGGTTTATATGAAATCGGTTTTAAATTTTGAATACTTCCAACAGGAAGCCTGGCTTAATCAGGACAAGGAAGCGAAATACTACATTTATGCGCAAACCATGAATGGACGCACACAATATGGGATTGTCGGCGCTGCCTCATGTGAGGATTATAACCGGGGGATCATCAAGAAACATGAGTTAACCCGTCCTGACAAGGAAGAAGACCGCATGATTCTGACCCGTTACCTCAATGCAAACATCGAACCGGTATTCTTTTCGTATCGGGCAGTTCCTGAAATTGACTCAATTGTTGAATCGATCGTAAAAAACCAGGAAGCAGATTACGATTTCGTTGCTGAAGATGGTTTTGGTCACCATTTCTGGGCCATTAATGATGCAGGTATAAACCGCGAAATTGAAACACTCTTTGCTACCAAAGTACCATCGACCTATGTGGCTGATGGACATCACCGCACTGCAGCTGCTGCACGCATTGGACAGGAGAAGAAAAATCAGAACCCGAATCATACCGGTCAGGAAGAATACAATTTCTTTATGGCTGTGCATTTTCCTGACAATCAATTGCAGATCATTGACTACAATCGTACAGTTAAAGATTTGAACGGACTAACAGAAGCAGAATTACTTAATAAACTGGAAGAAAACTTTGAAGTTAAGCTCGTCGGTGCAGAAATATACAAACCCAACACATTACATGAATTCAGCATGTATCTCTCAGGCAACTGGTACAAACTAAATGCCAAACAAGGGACCTTTAATGATAACGATCCGATTGGTGTGCTGGATGTGACTATATTATCCAACCTGATACTGGATCAGATACTGGGGATTGCTGATCTGCGCACTTCTTCCCGTATTGACTTTATCGGTGGCATCCGTGGTTTGGGCGAGCTCAAAAAACGGGTAGACAGCGGTGACATGAAAGTTGCCTTTGCTCTTTACCCTGTTTCGATACAGCAACTGATCAACATCGCTGATTCGGGAAACATCATGCCTCCTAAAACCACCTGGTTCGAACCAAAACTCAGGTCTGGACTCGTGATTCATAAGTTGGATTAGGAAGAAGGAAAGAGGAATAAGGAAAATGAGAAGGTGTGAAAATGAGAAGGTGTGAATACGGGAAGATGCATTTTTTGTTTTTTCAAGGAAACCTTACACATTAGGTGATAACCTTAATAGTTTGGATCAACCCACTGAATTCCAACCTTATTAACCTTATCAAGATGAAATTTAAAAGTAACAACCAATTAGAAAAAGAAAAAGAGGAAAAAGGATAAAGGAAGGCGCAAATGGTTGAAGGAAGTTTCTCTCAATTTATAGTTGATTTAAGAAATCCTATAGGCAGATCCGGCAGGATTTCTTATTTTGGAGAACTACCCTTCATTAATATAGTTATTGATTGCAATTAAAATACGTAAAAATGGATAATCGGATGATTCTTACTACCGGGGCAATATTCATGGCTTTAGCCATTATACTTGGTGCTTTTGGAGCTCATGCTCTGAAAGACAGCCTTTCGCCCGAGATGATGAAGGTTTACCAGACTGGCGTTGAATACCAGTTTAATAATGGCTTGGGACTACTAATCATTGGACTGATCGGGTTCCATATTTATTCGAAATACATTAAATGGTCAGGCATCCTGATCAACATCGGGATCATTCTCTTCTCTGGAAGCCTTTACCTTCTCTCCATAACCGGCATCCGCTGGATCGGTGCCATAACGCCCATTGGTGGAGTGTCTTTTATTGCAGGCTGGATATTCCTTGTCCTTGGAATCCATGATCGTTAAGAAAATGAGAAGGTGAGAAAATGAGAATTAGGGAAGAGTAAAGAAAAAATTACACTGGGAGTTCCTTATTCTCACCTTTTTAATTTCTAATCTTCTCACCTTCTTATTTTCCATTTTCCTTATTCCTCTTTTCATTTGTTGAGACCTGACCATTCTCATGTTTCGTTTCCTTAAAATCAGGCTTCTTTATCAGCCAAAATCAGGACTTAAATGTTTAAATCCTGAGATTAATTATATTTGTCGGACGAAAAAATATAAAACTCTATAGATGTCATGATAAAAAAACTTCAACGTATTGTTATACTGTCGCTTTTGGCAGTAGTTTGGGGGATGCAGCTCACATTTGGGTGCACGAATTTTCTAATTTCAAAAGGAGCCACGATCGATGGCTCGACGATGATCACTTATGCAGCTGATTCTCATGTGTTGTACGGAGAATTGTACTATCAGCCTGCAATGGATTATCCAGAGGGTGCAATGCGCGATATTATTGAATGGGATACGGGTAAATTTCTGGGACGTATTCCTCAGTTGCTGCATACCAACAGCGTCGTTGGGAATATGAATGAATTCCAGGTTGCCATTGGTGAAACAACCTATGGAGGACGTGAAGTACTTCAAAAACAATCAGGCGCCATCATGGATTACGGCAGTCTGATTTATATAGCGCTTCAACGTGCCAAAACAGCCAGGGAAGCCATCGAAGTGATGACCAGTCTGGTTGAAAAATACGGATATGCCAGCGAGGGTGAGTCATTTTCGGTCTCAGATCCCAATGAAGTTTGGATCTTTGAAATGATCGGGAAAGGCGAAGGCGAGAAAGGAGCCGTTTGGGTTGCCCAACGTGTACCAGACGGATATATCTGCGGTCATGCCAACCAGGCACGCATAACGACCTTCCCGATGAGCGATCCTGCAAACTGTCTGTTTGCAAAGGATATTATTTCATTTGCCCGTGAAAAGGGATGGTTTGACGGAAAGAATAAAGATTTCAGTTTCTCTGATGTATATGCACCCGTTGATTTCAGCGGAGCCCGTTTCAGCGATGCACGCGTATTCTCAGGATTCAATAAAGTGTGTTCAGGGATGAAACAATACGAAGATTACATTCTTGGAAATGTAAAACACGACGGAGAAAATAAATTTCCGTCCAACCGGATGCCATTGTGGGTAAAACCAGACAAGAAATTAAGCGTTCAGGATGTTATTGGAATTATGCGTGATCATTTCGAAGGTACTGCATTGGATATGACCAAAGACATTGGCGCCGGCCCCTTTAAGTTGCCCTATCGCTGGAGACCTTTATCGTTTAAAGTGGATTCGGCTGAATATGTCAATGAAAGAGCCATCTCTACCCAGCAAACAGGCTTTTCGTTTATTGCCCAATCGCGCTCCTGGTTGCCTAATCCAATTGGAGGAATCAATTGGTTTGGTGTTGACGATACCTACAGTACCTGCTATGTACCGATGTATTGCGGGATTACACAAATTCCTGAATGTTTTAAAGTCGGAAACGGCGATATGCTTACCTTTTCTGAAACCTCAGCATTCTGGACCTTCAATGTTGTTTCCAACTTCACTTACCTGAGATACGATGCCATGATTCCTGATGTTATTAAAGTTCAGAAAAGACTTGAAGATAAGTTTGCAGCATTGACTCCGGGAGTTGATGCAGCTGCCCTTAACCTGTGGAATGCAGGCAAGAAAACCGAGGCGCTGCAGTTCTTAACCGACTTTTCGGATAATCAGGCTAATGGAATGACCAGTGAATGGAAGAAGTTATCGCAATTTCTGATTGTCAAGTTCATGGATGGAAACATTAAGAAGGAGAAGAACGGGGTGTTTGTGCGTACAGAAACCGGAATGGCACCGGGTCCTGATCAGCCTGGATACCCTGAATCATGGAAAAAAGAAGTTGTTAAGGAAACAGGCGATCATTTAAAAATGATCGGGAAGCCAAGTCATTGATTTTTCGTACTAAACTTGATTGTTTTATTGCAGATCGATGTTTGGAATTGAATAATTTTATTACTTTTGCGCCACATTTCCGCAATCTCTTACTCATTCAGTTGATGTAATATTGCCACTAAAACTTAAGAAAATGGATTTAATTAAAGTAGCACAAAACGCGTGTATTGTTGAATCAAAAGAACATCCGCAATTTAAAGCAGGCGATACCATTACCGTTCATTACAAAATCAGGGAAGGTAATAAAGAGCGTATCCAGAACTACCGTGGGGTTGTTATCCAAGTTAAAGGAGAAGGTATAACAAAAACTTTTACGGTTCGCAAGATGTCAGGAAGCATTGGGGTAGAAAGGATTTTCCCTCTTTATTCACCATTTATCGACCTGATTGAAGTGAACAAAAAAGGTATTGTACGCAGAGCTAAACTGTATTATTTACGCGAACTTACAGGTAAGAAAGCCCGTATCAAAGAAAAACGCGTATAAGAAAGATATTTTTCTTTTTGAAAAGAGGTTGGTCCGAAGGTTCCAACCTCTTTTTTTTGTTTCGCAACCACAGATTACACAGATTGAAAACTTTATTCTTCCGTTTATTAATCTGTGTTAATCTGTGTAATCTGTGGTTCTAACTTTTAGATTTCTACCACCCACCATACAATCCATTCTGCAAGGCGGTTTGATAGTTAGCCAGATTAAACTCATATAAGTAAGGGGCCTTGTGTGCTCCGCCGGTTTTTCGTTCTTCCAGTTTATTGAGGATGTTATAAGATAGCATTTTGCGTTGAAAGTTCCGCCTGTCCAGTTCCTTCCCCAGAATGGTTTCGTAAAGTTTCTGAAGTTCAGGCATTGTGAATTTATCGGGAAGCAGATTGTACCCTATTGGTTGGTAATTCAATTGAAACCTCAGTGTTTCGAGGGCTCTATTTAGAATTTCGTTGTGATCAAGGATTAAGATATTGATTTCAGACAAGGGTTGCCAAATACATAAATCTGAAAAGAAGTCGGGTTTCAGTTCGGCTTTCGAAAAATCAACCAAGGCATAAAAACCTACCGAGATAAATCTTTGATCAAACCATTCATTGTCAAAGTCTCTTCCTGATTCAATTAAATCATTTACTGCAGGGTTTACTTTTGATCGTTGCGGATCACTAAAGACATTAAACTGTTTCAGGAATATATCATCTAAACCGGTACGCTCTTTAAGAACGCGGGTTGCCGCCAATTCGAGTGATTCTTCTCCATGTACAAATCCTCCAGGCAAGGCCCACTCTTTGGTGAATTTCATCCGAAGCAACAGCACTTTCAACTGGTTATCATGGAATCCAAAAACAACACAGTCCAATGAAATGTGGTTTAGATACTGTCCGCAATAAAAATTCGAATTCCGATTCACCCTCTTATATGTTTTGCAACAAAAGTATAATATTATATTTTCCTATCTTTGATTTTGGAAAGAAAAAAAACTATCATTGTGTCTTTTAAACACAATAAGGTTAATAACTAAAATCTAATACAAACACGAATGAAAAAACAACTGCTATTTGTCATCGCAATCTTTGCTTTGACAAGCATTAATTCTTTCTCCCAGCAAGCTTTATGGGGCGCTCAAAGTATAGTATCTCCTGAAATAAAGGATGATCATACGGTAACTTTTCGAATTCAGGCTCCTGCAGCCGATACGGTACAAATCACAGGAGACTTCCTTCCTACTGCAAAAATGAAAACCAAGTGGGGAGTAATGGATGTTCCAGGGAAAGCAAATCTTACCAAAGGCGATAAAGGAGTATGGACTTTTACCACACCCCCACTCGGATCAGATTTGTATTCTTACACAGTGATTATTGATGGTTTTAAGACTACCGATCCGAATAATGTATACATCATTCGTGATGTTGCTTCTGTATTCAACGTATTCATCGTTGGTGGCGGTAAAGGCGATTTATATCAGATAAGTAAAGTTCCTCACGGTTCGGTTACTCGTCGCTGGTACGATTCACCCGGGAATGGAACGGCACGCCGTATGACCGTTTATACTCCCGCAGGCTATGAAAACAGCAAAGAAAAATATCCTGTACTATACTTGTTGCACGGAATGGGTGGCGATGAAGAAGCCTGGATTGCCCTTGGCCGTACTTCTCAAATCCTTGACAACCTGATTGCTCAGGGCAAAGCAAAACCAATGATTGTGGTGATGACGAACGGGAACGTGGCTCAGGAAGCTGCTCCGGGAGAATCGAGTCTTGGTTACTCTAAACCAAGTATGCAGATGGAACATACCATGGACGGCAAATTTGAAGAAACTTTCCCTGATGTCATCAAATTTATTGAAAGCAACTACCGCGTGAAAGCCGATAAAGCTGACAGGGCTATTGCTGGTTTGTCAATGGGAGGCTATCATTCGCTGCATATTTCAAGATATTATCCCAACACATTCGACTATGTGGGATTATTCTCAGCAGCCATTATGCCTGATCAAAAAGCAACTTCCAAAGTTTATGAAAACTTTGACGGAACACTTAAAACCCAATTGGCAAATGGCTATAAACTTTATTGGATCGGTGTAGGCAAAGCTGATTTCCTTTATAAAACCATATCTGATTACCGGGCCAAATTGGATGGTATGGGTATGAAATATACCTACCGGGAAAGTGAAGGAGGTCATACCTGGACTAACTGGAGGGTATATTTATCTGAATTTGCACCACTATTATTCAAATAAGAAAAAGTCATTAGTCATAAGAAAAGAGGAAACAGGAAACAGGAAAATATTGATTAATTATATTTAAACCTTTTTCCTCTTTCCTTTTTCCTCTTTTCTTATGACTAATGACTTTTTCCTTTTCCTAACAACCAACGACTAATATATATACAATGTACCGCAAATCTAATCTCCTAACCGTATTTCTCATCCTGTTTACATGGTTCAGTTCTCCGGCCCAGATATTCAAGAACAATGATCTGACAATTTCTCAACTGGAAGATCATGTCTGGGTAGTAGAAACAACCGATAAAACCACGATGTACATCATCGAAGGGAAAGATAAAGCAATGCTTATTGATACGGGTACCAAATGCGAAAAGCTGGATGAAGTAATTCAGCAGATCACCAGGAAACCGTTGTGTGTGGTCATTACCCATGCCCATGACGACCATGCTGGAAACATTCGCTATTTCAAGGAAATTTATATACATCCTGCCGATACAGTTCTGCTAGACAAATCCTACAAGGGTATCATCCATTTTGTAAAAGATGGTGATGTATTTGATCTTGGAGGAAAGAAGATAGAAGTAAGCCATATGCCTGCACATACGCCAGGATCGATTGTATTGCTCGACAAACAGGCAGGAACCTGTTACTCGGGAGATGCATTCGGATCAGGTCAGGTATGGCTGCAGCTTCGTCCTTATGCACCAATGAAGACTTACATCAATTCCTGTAAGAAAATGGAGAAGCTCATGGACGAAGGGATTACCAAAATCTACTGTGGCCATTATCCCTATGTGAAAAAAGCTTATACTAAGCAATACATCATCGAAATGAGAACATTGGCTGAATCCCTTGTCAACGGAACAGCTCCCAAGGCAACACCTCATCTTCAGAAAGTATCCATTGCATGTGAAAACCCGATGATGGTTACCCTCGGAGAGGCTACGATTGTTTTTGATCCTGATCACATTAAATTTTAAATCCAGAAAATGGTCATTAGTCATTAGAAAATAGATAATGTCCATTGACTCCTTTCCAATATCAAATGATTATGAAAAGATTTCTTATTCTGATAATAATCCCATTCTGGTTTGCATGTACTTCTAATCAGAAGGTTGAAAATATCAATGTTAACTCAGTTAAGATACAGTCTGGTATTATTTCAGGAAAAACAACTGATGATCAGGCAGTGAAAATATTTATGGGAATTCCCTTTGCTGCGCCACCTGTGGGCGATTTACGTTGGAAAGCTCCTCAACCTGTCGGATCATGGGAAGGTATTCGTGCCTGTGTGACACCACCAGCATCGGCCATGCAGGCTTCACCTAAACCCTTTATGTGCTGGTCAAAAGAGTTCATGGCTCCAGAATCACCGCTCAGTGAAGATTGTCTTTATCTGAATGTGTGGACACCAGCCAAAACACCGCAGGAGAAACTACCGGTGATGGTTTGGATTCATGGTGGAGCATTTACCGGAGGATCAGGGACCGTGCCGCTATACAATGGTGAAGGCATGGCACGTAAAGGGGTTGTTTTTGTTACAATTAACTATCGTTTGGGTATCTTCGGATTCCTTGCTCATCCTGAACTTTCAGCAGAATCAGATGTAAAGGTATCGGGCAATTATGGCATTCTCGATCAGATTGCAGCTCTTAAATGGGTGAAGGAAAATATCAAAGCTTTTGGCGGAGATCCGAATAATGTGACCATCGATGGACAGTCAGCCGGCTCGTTCAGCGTGAATATACTGGTAGTTTCACCCATGGCAAAAGGTTTGTTTCAGAAAGCAATTGCACAGAGTGGCGGTATGTTTGGCAAACAACCTGACCCGGGACAAACATTGAAGGCAGCCGAAGACGGTGGTAAGCAGCTAACTGAAAAAATGAAATTAACTTCAATTGCTCAACTTCGTGGCATTACGGCAGATTCGCTATTAAAGATTCCAGGTCGATTTGGCATTGTTTTCGATCAAGTGGTCATACCTTCGGTTTATGAAACTTTTGTTTCTGGAAAGCAAAACGATGTTTCACTCATTTCGGGATGGAATGCTGACGATGGTGTTTCATTTGGTTCAGGGCCATCGGCAGAACAATTTAAAGCAAATGTTAAAAACCAATATGGAGATAAAGCTGATTCCTTTCTAAAATATTTTCCTGCCAATAATGATGAAGAAGCAGGCAGATCGCAGAAACTGCTTTCACAACTTCGTTTCGGATGGCACAACTATACCTGGGCGAGAATGCAAACCAGTCATGGAACCGGCAAGGCTTTTCTTTATTACTTCAAGCGCGTTCCTCCGGGTGAACCTAACTACGGTGCTTTCCATTCGGCAGAGTTTGGTTATGCCTTGCATACGTTGAAATTATGGGATCGCCCCTTCACCGATGTGGACTATAAACTGGAAGAAGCCATGAGCAGTTATTGGGTTAATTTTGCCAAAACCGGTGATCCAAATGGTGAAGGGCTACCTGTATGGCCAGTCTTTAGTGATAGCAAACCTGAAGTGATTGAATTGGGTGATCAGGTGAAAGCCGGCCCGCTACCCTATCCCGAACAACTCAACTTTCTAAACGAAGTGAACTAAGTAAACCGAATAACTAATCCAGTAAAATACTGACTTATGAAAAAAATTAATCCATTGTTCTTTTTGTTGCTTCTCACCGTATTGTCGCTCAGCGTCAGTGCTCAGACTAAGATGCCAAAACCTATTCTTTCTCCTGAAATTATGGCTGACAGTAAAATTACTTTTAGGGTGTTTGCTCCTGAAGCAAAAAAAGTGACCATCAGCGGAAACTGGATGCCTGGTTGGGGAACTCAGGTTGAACTGGCCAAAAACGACACAGGCTTGTATCAATTAACTATTCAAGCACTTCCATCGGAAATATATACCTATTCTTATTTTGTTGATGGTGTAAAAACGATTGATCCGAATAATGCCATGGTTGTTCGCGACGGAACCCGTAATGAAAGCATGTTTATGGTTCCCGGTGATAAGGCCGTCATGTATGGCGTGAACGATGTACCTCACGGAACACTTCAAAAAGTATGGTATTCGTCAGTAAGTTTGGGTTTGAATCGTTTAATGTATGTTTATACTCCCGCCGGATACAATGAATCGAAGGATAAGCTTCCTGTTTTTTATCTGCTGCATGGTGGTGGTGGTGACGAAGATGCGTGGACGACCCTGGGTCGTGCACCGCAGATCCTTGATAACCTGATTGCCTCGGGAAAAGCCAAACCAATGATTGTAGTAATGACCAATGGAAACCCCGGCGATGCAGCAGCACCTGGTGCAGCACCAGAAAAGAAGCAGACTGCCGGCCAAAATAATCCCGGTTCAATGGGATCAGGCAAATTCGAAGAGAGTTTGGTGAAAGATGTGATTCCATTCATTGAAAAGAATTACAGGGTGATTGCAAATAAAGATAACCGTGCAGTTTCTGGACTATCTATGGGTGGAATGCAAACCCTTTATTTGGCAAACAATCATCCTGAAATGTTTTCCTATTTTGGGGTTATGAGCATGGGGTTGGTTGATATGTCCCGTTTTGGAGGCAAAGACGATCCTGCTCAAAGAGTGAAAAACCTTGAGAAACTCAGAAACAGCAAGCCTAAACTTTACTGGATAGGCGTTGGCAAAGATGATTTTTTATACAAGAGTGCCCAGGATTTGCGCAAATTTCTTGATGACAATAAATTCCCATATGTCTATCGGGAAAGCGAAGGAGGTCATACCTGGACCAATTGGAGGATATACCTTTCAGAATTGGCACCAAAATTATTCAAATAGAATACCTGCATCCTTTCTGTAATAGATTGTCGGACTTTTATACTTATGTGCGATTAAGGATAAGGAAACTGAAATAACGTCAATAATTAAAAAAATGAAAATAGCAAACATATTAGTCTTAGCTGCACTTGCTGTCCCTCTTTTAGGGGGTGCAGCTGATAAAGAACACCAATCAGCCCTGCTTCAATACGACAAACAGATTGATGGCATCATCAGTCAGATGACTCTTGAAGAAAAAGTAAACATGCTTCATGCCAAGTTTATGTTTGTTTCAGCCGGTATAGAACGTCTGGGAATCGCCGATATAAAGTATGCTGACGGTCCTTTTGGCATTCGTGAGGAAATGCAGCCCAAAGGATGGGCTGGACTGGGATGGGAAACTGACAAAGCCACCTTTTTCCCGACAGGCTCTGCACTGGCAGCGACATGGAGTCCCGAACTGGCCTATAGTTACGGCACCGGGATGGCTCGTGAAGCCCGTTTACGTGGAAAAGATATGATTCTGGGACCAGCCATAAACATACAGCGAATACCAACGGGAGGAAGAACCTATGAGTATTTAAGCGAAGACCCGTTTCTAAGTTCCAGACTGGCCGTTGGGTACACCAAAGGAGCGCAGGACAATGGTGCTGCCGTTTGTCTGAAACATTATGCGATGAATAATCAGGAAAACAACAGGGGAACAGTAAATGCAATCATTGGTGAACGCGCGATGCGTGAGATCTATCTGCCGCCTTTCAGGGCTGGAGTTGAAGAAGCGGATGCTTATGGGGTGATGTCTGCCTACAACAAGGTAAACGGCTTTTGGTGTGCTGAAAACGACATGCTCCTCAACAAAATCCTACGTCAGGAATGGGGGTTTGGCGGCATGGTCATCTCCGACTGGGGAGGAACACATAGTACAGTCGGATCCATTAAAAGTGGGCTCAATGTTGAAATGCCGGATCAGAAATATCTTGGAAAGGCTTTGATTGATTCAGTAAAAGCTGGTAAAGTATCGGAAGATGTTGTCAATCAACGGGTCCGTGAGATTTTGCGTGTCAGGTTGGCCATCAAGCCAATTCCTGCAGAGAAGGCAAACAAGGAAATGACTTCTCAGCCGGCCCAGCAGAAAATAGCTTATGAGGTTGCCTCCAAATCCATAGTCTTATTAAAAAACGATGGTATACTTCCCCTAAAGTTGAAAAACAAACCTGTCATTGCGGTTATTGGTGCCAACGCCATCCAAATAATGGCATCAGGCGGAATGGGCGCCGGTGTAAAAACTTTATATGAAGTCACACCTTTGGAGGGACTAAAAAACCGTATTGGTGATAAAGCAGAAATCATTTATGCAAAAGGATATGAACCTGTTGCATTCACCTGGGGAAGAAAGACACCTGAGCAACTGGAAAAAGAAAAACAAGATAAGGAATTGTCCACTCAGAAACTGACAAAAGAAGCTTTGGAAGTGGCTGCAAAAGCCAGTGTTATTCTTTTTATCGGCGGTGACAACCGCTCGGTAGAATCCGAAGGAAGCGATCGGAAAGACATCTTTTTACCTTCAGGCCAGGATGAATTGATCCGCAAAATTGCCGAGGTGAATCCGAATATTGTAACAGTGCTGGTAAGTGGCGCTCCCAACGATCTAAACGTGGTGAAGTCAGTTTCAAAAGCATTGCTTATTTCGTGGTTTAATGGCACAGAAGGTGGAAATGCCCTGGCCGATGTACTCGTAGGCAATATTTCCCCAAGCGGACGTTTGCCATTCACAATCCCTGTAAAACTGGAGGATTCACCTGCCTATGCGTTGGGAAATTACCCGCAGGGAAAGAAAAATGCTGACGTTTTTGCCAACCTTGTTTCTGAAACTGATCCTGCAGTAAAATCCCAGATTAAAAAGGAAGAACCTAAAAAAGAGGATCCGAATAACGCCCGTTATTCTGAAGAATCGCTGGTAGGTTATCGCTGGTATGACACAAAGAATGTCTCTGTAATGTATCCGTTTGGTCACGGTCTAACTTATACCACATTCGAGTATGCCAATCTGAAAACCGATAAAGAAAAGTATGAGAAAAATGATGTGATCTCTATTTCGGTTGAGCTGAAAAACAGTGGGAAAATGCTTGCCGATGAAGTTGTTCAGGTTTATATACATCGCATCAACTCATCGGTTGAATGGCCTCAAAAAGAACTAAAAGCCTTCAGCAGAGTAACGCTGAATCCGAATGAGAACAAAACGGTGAAACTTGAAATAGCTTTAGAGCGTCTTCGTTTCTGGAACGAAAAGAGCCATAAATGGGATGATGATTTGTGCAAAATTGAGTTGTTGGTTGGCGCTTCAGCAGGCGATATCAAATTGAAAAAAGAAGTAATATTAAAGTAAAATCAGTTGAGCTAAAAAATAGCATAATCTAAGACCTAATAACAATGAAAACCAACAGACGTAACTTTTTTCAGACACTTGGAGCTGGTGCCGCAGGAATTGGATTAAGCTCAATTCCAATGATCTCCAGTGCATCATATCTCCCAAAGAAAGAGGAAGACGATCAGGTATTGCAGATTGGTGATTCGATTGCTATTGCCGAAACCAAATACGGAAAAGTAAAAGGCTTTATCCTGAGAGGAATAACCTGCTATCGTGGGATTCCATATGGAGCAGACACTTCAGGTAAAAACCGTTTTATGCCACCACAACCACCTAAGCCATGGACAACTACTCTGCCGGCTGTATGGTGGGGTAACTCTGCTCCGCAAATCATGGACAACCGTTATGCAAATGCCTATGCTTCGTTTGTTGATCATTGGAACTATGATGACGTGAGTGAAGATTGTTTAAAACTGAACATCTGGACTCCCGCCATTGATGCCAAAAAGCGTCCTGTAATGGTTTGGTTGCATGGCGGTGGATATACCAATGGCAACGGAATTGAACAGGATGGATACGATGGAGAAAACCTGAGCAGAAAAGGCAACATTGTGTTTGTTTCCATAAATCATCGTTTAGGACCTATAGGCTTCAGCGATCTGTCTAAAGCTGGCGGTTCAAAGTATGCGGATTCAGGTAATGTGGGTGCATTGGATATGGTGGCTGCCCTGGAATGGGTACGCGATAACGTTGCCAGTTTTGGCGGCGACCCCGGCAATGTAACCATTATGGGACAATCAGGCGGTGGAGCCAAAGTTTGCATACTGACAGCCATGTCTAAAGCAAAAGGATTGTTCCATAAGGCCGTTTCGTTAAGCGGCTCGACGGTAAAAGCCATGGATCAAAAGGCTTCTCAGAGTCTTGGAGAATATATCCTGAAAGAAGCAGGTCTGAATGCTACCGAAGTGGATAAACTTCAGGATATGCCCTGGAAAGATTATTTGGAACTGGCCAATAAGGCTGCCAAAAAGTTTGCTGCAGAAAATACAGGAACAGGGTTGCGTGGAGGTTTCAGCCCTGTAGCCGATGGAATCAACATTCCAAAAGGACAATTCTTTGCTGATCCAAACGGACTTTCATCTGATGTTCCAATGATTATAAACACCAACTTCCATGAATGGGGAATGGCCCGTACAATGCCTGAGATGGAACTTATAACTGCTGATAAAGCAAAGGAAATTCTGAAAGAACGTGCCGGAATGGGTGCTGGATTGGGCGATAAAGCTGGCACTGTATATGATGCTTATGCCAAAATATATCCCTCTGCAAAACCGATTGAGATAATGACACTGGTAAGCAGCAACCGCAAAGGAGCAATCGAAACCGCTGATGCCAAAGCTTCACAAAAAGCACCGGTTTACCTTTCATGGTTTGGCTGGGAGCCTCCAATGTTCGATCATCGGATGCGTGCATTTCATTGCCTCGATATCTGTTTCTGGTATGCTAATACAGACTTAATGCTGACTCACACAGGCGGGGGCAAACGTCCCAGGGCTTTGTCTGAAAAAATGTCGGGTGCACTGCTTCAATTTATGAAAACAGGTAATCCAAATGGCGGTGGTCTTCCTGAGTGGAAAGCTTATACTACTGCAAAAGGAGAAACTATGGTCCTAAATGATAAGTCGGAATTGAAAAATGATCCTGACAGGGAAGCACGAAAATTGATCTAGCATACCTGTTTTAGTTATACAGAAAAAGCTGGCACTGATTGAATATCTGAAACAGTAGTATAGAAACAACTTCTTACTGCTTATAATTGAACTCCATCTGTACCGGCTTTTTTGTGCTTTAGAAATTGATTAGGATCAAATGATGTGGTTGTGGAATCCGGGAACTCTCGATCAAAACCACAATTCAGGGTTGTCTTTTTTGAAATAATCCTCCCTGCTGCGTCAGCTACGGTGTACCTACAAATTCAAATGCTCCGAGCCAACGGCTCTCACTGTGTTTGTGGTGATCATTCCTGGGAAGGGAATAAATTCCCTCCCTATAATATCTTGCGAGCCTATGGGCTCTTACCTTTTAATCCCTTAGGGATGATTCATGTTGTAGCTTCGGATTTTAATCCGTAGACATGGATGTGTTTTTTATCAAAGAGTTCCATAGGAACGGAACATCATTGGAGGGATATAAGGAGAAAAAGATGTGGGTAGACGATAACTGAAGCAGGTGGGAAGATTTTTTAGAATAAACAGTTCTGAAGGGTGGTTGTAAAAACATTTCTTCACAACAATATCATGAGATTCATCAAATACCTGTTTTTAAATATACGTTTTCAGTCTAAAACACAACTGATTATTTCATTTTATTGCTTCCCGGATTTTGATTTCAATAATTTATACCCTATCATTGTGTCGATAAGACACTATGAAGTTTATAAACTAAAATCGCAATAAATATGAAAATGAATTGGCTTCGTTCAACAATGCTTTATGCTGTTGTTCTTTCAATGTTTACCGTTGTTTCATTGTCTTTTCAGGCTAAAGCCGGTGGTGTAAAAACCGCTGATGATCAAAAGATCCAGGCTATCATTTCGAAGATGACTCTTGAACAGAAAGCTCAACTGGTGATCGGTACCGGGATGTTTTTCGAATTGCCTGATTCAATAAAGAAAAAGATGCCTGCTGGATTCAACGGAGATATTGATTCAAAAGATCAGTCCTATGTTGAAATGGTAAAAAAGATCAGGAAATATCTGCCAGGTGCGGCTGGTGTTTCTTCTGAATTTCCTGAGTTGGGAATTGCCTCACAGGTATTAACCGATGGACCTGCCGGTCTGCGTATTCAACCTAAACGAAAAGATGAAGTAAAAACCTATTATTGCACTGCTTTCCCTGTTGCAACAGTGTTGGCTTCAACCTGGGATACCGACCTGGTATACAAGGTTGGTCAGGCTATGGGAAACGAAGTAAAAGAATATGGTTCTGATATTCTGCTTGCACCAGCCTTAAACATCCAACGCGACCCGCTTTGTGGCCGTAACTTCGAATACTATTCTGAAGATCCTTTGATTGCAGGAAAAACTGCAACCGCGATGGTAAAAGGTATACAGTCAAACGGTGTAGGAACTTCAATTAAACACTTTGCTGCCAATAATTCTGAAACCAACCGTACGAGTGTAAATACGATTGTAAGCGAACGTGCCTTGCGTGAAATTTACCTGAAAGGTTTCGAAATTACAGTGAAAGAAGCTCAACCATGGACAGTGATGTCATCCTACAATAAAATCAACGGTACCTATACTTCTGAAAGCAATGATTTGCTGACCAGGATACTTCGTGACGACTGGAAATTCAAAGGTTATGTGATGACCGACTGGGGTGGCGGAAGTGATGTAGTTGCCCAGATGAAAGTAGGGAATGACATGATTCAGCCTGGTCAGCCCAAGCAAAGCCGTGAGTTGGTCGCTGCTGTCAAAGAAGGCAGGCTTGACGAAAAAATTCTGGATCTGAACATCAGCCGTATCCTGAAAATCATGATGGGAGCTCCACGATACAACAATTACAAATATTCAAATGCACCTGATTTAAAAGCTCATGCAGCAATTACCCGTCAGGCAGCAACCGACGGAATGGTTTTGCTTGAAAATAACGCAAATGCACTCCCTATTAAGTCATCAGTAAAAAATATTGCAGCTTTTGGAAATACATCATATGATTTTATTTCCGGAGGAACAGGCAGTGGTGACGTGAATAAAGCTTATACGGTTTCTCTCACAGATGGCCTGACCAACGGGGGATATTCAGTTGTAGATGAGTTAAAAGGTATTTATGTTGCCTATGTGAAAGAAGCTGCTGCAAAAAGAGGTCCTTCAAAAAATCCGCTTTCATTTATGGGAGCTAAAGATCCTATCGCTGAAATGGCTGTTACACCCGAACTGGCAAAGAAAATGGCCGAAAAAGCTGATATGGCGCTGATTACTATTGGGCGTATTTCAGGTGAAGGTAGGGACAGAACAGCTACTGAAGGAGATTTTTATCTGACCTTTACGGAAAAAGAAATGATTAAAAACGTATCGGAAGCTTTCCATGCCAAGGGTAAAAAAGCTATTGTTGTATTAAATGTGGCAGGTGTTGTTGAAGTAGCCAGCTGGCGCAACCTTCCTGATGCTATTTTACTGGCCTGGCTACCTGGTCAGGAAGGTGGCAACTCGGTTATTGATGTATTGTCGGGCAAAGTGAATCCTTCAGGTAAACTTGCCGTTACTTTCCCAATATCCTACACCGATGCTCCTACAGCTAAGAATTTCCCTGGTGTTGCAGAAAAATCAGAAAAAGTGGATAATGCTCCTGACCAGTCAGGCTTCTCGTTTATGCGTCGTACTCCCTGGGAAGTGACTTATGAAGAGGATATTTACGTAGGTTATCGCTATTACAATACCTTCAAGGTGCCAGTTGCCTATGAATTTGGTTATGGATTGTCATATACCAAATTTGATATCTCCAACCTGAAATCAAGCGCTACTGATTTTACAGGCAAGCTTACTGTTTCTGTTGATGTTAAAAACACCGGAACAGTTGCAGGCCGCGAAGTCGTTGAGGTGTATATCAATTCGCCTTCTGTTAAACTGAAGAAACCCGAAGAAACACTGGCAGCTTATGCAAAAACCAAACTGCTTAAACCAGGTGAATCACAAATCCTAAGTTTCAATATAGAGTCGAAAGATTTCGCCTCGTTTGACGAAGCTACATCAAGCTGGATTGCCGAAGCAGGTAATTATAACGTGAGGGTTGGTGTTTCATCGAAGGCTATCAAACAAACGGCAAGCTTTAAAATTGCAAATGAACTGAATGCAGGGAAAGTTTCAAAAGCCCTGGCTCCATCACGCGAAATCAATAAGCTGGTTGCAAAATAGCTTAATAAACCACATAGACACATAGGAAACATAGAAAAGAGGAAAGAGGAAAGAGGAAAGTGTCATTGGACCTCTGTGTAACTCTGTGTTTTTCCCTCGGTGGTCCTCTGTGTAATTTATTTTTTAGATCTCATTACACAGAGAGCCACAGAGGGAAAAAGACAGAGTTACACGGAGAGAAAAATACACCCACCTTCGGCTGACGGAACTCTTATTCAAAATGATCATTTCTTTTTCCCTCATTGTGTGCTATCTGTCTGTATTCTTCATAAGCAAATTATACGAACAATTATTGGAAAAATACAAATGAAAAAACTAACCAGACTTATTTCTATCGGACTCTTTTCATTTATGGTTGCAGGCTATGGATGCAGTCCGAAATGGACCGAAGCAGATAAAGGTACATTCAAACTGATCAGTAATGGAGGTGGTCAGACCTTAGGTTATTCAACCGCTTCAGGAGTTAAAATCCTGACTGTTGACCGTCTCGCCTTTAAAGACCTGAATAAAAACGGTAAACTCGATATCTACGAAGACTGGCGTCTACCTGTTGACCAACGAGCCAAAGACCTGGCTTCCAGATTGTCGGTTGAGCAAATCGCAGGTTTAATGCTGTACAGTGGACATCAGTCCATTCCAATCATGCCCGGTGGTATGTTTGTAGGAACCTATGCTAAGAAACCGTTTCCTGAGAGTGGTGCTTCGGCAAGTGATTTATCTGATCAGCAAAAGAAATTCCTAACGGAGGATAACCTTCGGCACGTGCTGATTACTTCGGTTCAGAGTCCTGGTATTTCAGCCCAATGGAACAACAATGAACAGGCATTGATTGAGGGCTTAGGGATGGGTATTCCAGCCAATAACAGCTCCGATCCCCGTCATGGAAGTGATTCGTATGCTGAGTTTAATGCAGGTGCAGGAGGCAAGATCTCGATGTGGCCGGGATCACTGGGTATTGCAGCTTCATTCGATCCGCAGTTAATGCGTCAATTTGGTGAGATTGCCGCCAAAGAATACCGTGCTTTAGGGATTGCCACAGCCCTTTCGCCCCAGATTGACCTTGGCACAGAGCCACGCTGGAGCCGTTTTGACGGTACAATGGGTGAAGACCCAACCCTGACTACCGACATGGCACGGGCTTATGTAGATGGCTTTCAAACCTCAACAGGTGCTGCTGAAATTGCAGGTGGCTGGGGATACAAAAGTGTCAATGCGATGGTGAAACACTGGCCGGGCGGCGGTCCTGAAGAAGGTGGCCGTGACGGACATTTTGGCTATGGCGAGTATGCCGTTTACCCTGGCAATAACCTGAAGGATCATCTGAAATCTTTTACTGAAGGGGCTTTTAAGCTTGAAGGGGCAACTAAAACGGCAGCTGCCGTGATGCCTTATTATACGATTTCATTTAATCAGGATCAGGTCAATGGCGAGAATGTAGGTAACAGCTACAATAAATACCTGATCACCGACCTGCTTCGTGGAAAGTACGGTTATGACGGAGTGGTTTGTACCGACTGGATGATTACCAAAGATGTAAAGGCAATTGACCAGTTTGCAGGCAAATGCTGGGGAGTTGAGCAGTTAAGTGAAGCCGAACGCCACTACAAAGCCATCGAGGCAGGGGTTGACCAGTTTGGCGGAAACAACGAAATGGAACCAGTCATTGCCGCTTACCAGATGGGTGTTAAAGCACATGGCGAAGAATATATGCGCAAGCGTTTTGAGCAATCGGCTGTACGTCTTCTCCGCAATATCTTCAGAGTAGGGCTATTTGAAAATCCTTATCTTGAGGTGGCAGAAACCGAAAAGACTGTTGGCAATCCTGATTTTATGAAAGCAGGGTACGAAGCCCAGCTGCATTCGGTAGTACTGTTGAAGAATCATGCGAAAGTCCTTCCATTGAAGAAACAGCTTAAAGTATACATACCAAAGAAACTGATGCCGGGTGGAAAAAACTGGTTTGGGGTTGAAACACCTGAAAGCTGGAAGGATGCTGTCAATCCTGAAGTGGCAAAGAAGTATTTTCAGGTGGTCAATCAGCCTGAAGAAGCTGATCTGGCGCTGGTTTGTATCGACAGTCCCAAAAGTGGTGTCGGGTATTCACAGGAAGATGTGAAAAAGAACGGCAACGGTTATGTGCCGATCAGCCTGCAATATGGCCCTTATAAGGCCGACTTTGCCCGCGAAACCAGTATAGCAGGAGGCAGTCCTATGGAGAACTTTACCAACCGCTCCTACATAGGGAAAACAGCAGTAGCCTCCAATATACAGGATATGAAAACAGTACTCGAAACCAAGGCTAAAATGGGTTCAAAGCCTGTTATTGTTGTTGTAAAAGTTTCGAACCCGATGGTTTTCTCCGAGATAGAAAAGAGTGCCAGCGCTATCCTGATTCATATGGGAGTTCAGGATCAGGCCATCATGGATATTTTAACGGGAGCAACAGAACCATCGGCATTGTTGCCTTTCCAGATGCCTGTGGATATGAAAACCGTTGAGGAACAACAGGAGGATGTGCCGCATGATATGAAATGCTATACCGACTCTGAAGGAAATATCTATGATTTTGCGTATGGATTAAACTGGAATGGTGTGATCAAGGATGCAAGGGTTACGAAATATAAAAAATAACAAAGCTGGCTCATACCAGAAATACTATTCCACCAGGTTTTTAAATGAATAGCATAGTAAAACCGAACAAAGCACCTGCGCATTTATTTGTACAGGTGTTTTTGCTTTTACCCCTTTCCTTTTAGGAACGAAAAGCGTTTGATTGCATACTGATGATAAATTAGGTTCAAATTCAAATTCCAGACTCAGTTATTCATTCACCTGCTTCGAAGGCAATACACGCTTAAACGGGTTGGATTAAAGAGGGGTTCCCTTGGGTATGACTTTTCTATATCTGTACTATGATTGATCTATAACTGTACAAAAATTTGTATCTTTGTATAGATAGAGATCAATCATAGTTTAAATCCTGAAAGGAAAGTACCTCTCCAATAGCAGGTAATTACGATTGAATACAATTACAAGATTGAATACAATTACACGAATTAAAACGAATTATACGAAAAGATTATGGCACGAATGAAACGAAACATCGGTGATCTGGTCTCAGGACGGATCGGAAACGTGGTATTTTACACGCGGAATGGAGTTAACTATGTACGTGCGGCTCCTGACCGCAAAAAAGACTCTTGGTCTCCGCAGCAAGAATTGCACCGCCAGCGGTTTAGCAAGGCCAGTTACCTTTGGAGCCAGCTGAAAAAGACAAAAGTAGCTCCTATCTGGAATTTAGCAGGCGAGCGCATGAATGGATATGCCTGCTTTATAAAAGCAAATATGCCTGCTTATGCGCTCGACGGAAGCATTATTGACCCCAAGATGCTGAAGATTTCGACGGGCAAACTGCATTTGCCAATGGATTTGGAAGCCTTGCGTGAGCATGTTGGAAGCACAACCATTACAGTAAGTTGGAAGAATGACCCCAATCTAATAGGCAAACGGCTGGATGATGAATTAATGGCCGTAAGCGCCACCGATGGGCATTATTCTGCAATGACCGCTACAGGTCTGCTGAGAAGTGCCGAAAACGGCTCATTTACCCTGCCTGTGAAGCCGGTTGATGCAACGCATGTTTATTTGTTCTTTGCCTCGCAGGATAGATTGGATTATACCGAGAGCGTTTGCTTTGAGATTTGAGGGCATGGAGCATGGGGCATGGGGGCTGCGGTTTGTAACCGTGGAGGTTTAATAATGCGTTTAAAAATCGCTTAACCCCGATAAACAACTTCCTAATTTCCTAACTTCCTGATTGGCCTAATTTGTTCGCAACTATAAATTTATTACCTGATTATATTTCAGGATTTTATGCATTTCATAATTTACTACTGATTTAAAGCTTGTTGGTATTAATATTTCTTATATTTGGGAAAATGCAAATGCATTTGCAAATAATAGCAACCAAATATTTTAAGGAATGTTTTGATCAAAATGATCATAAATTCAAAACCATAAGTTAAATTGATTGCTGATTAAACGAAAAGCAATGTTAGAAAAGATATACCATCATCCTTTTATTCCAAAAGACCTATTACAAACTGCTCCAGATCTTTATGAATATTACTATAATTATGCAATTACTTCTTTAAATTGCTTTGAAGTCGATAATGAAGAGATAATAATCCTTAGTGATGCTGATGATAATTTAGAAATGTATAGTGAAAAGCATAAAATACCCCTTAATCAAATTATGAAGCTTATTAAGGAGGGTTATTTGGAAGGCAAAAATCACTTGCGAGAAAAGATAAAAGAAAAATCTCAACTCTATCCTGCTAATGGAGTAAAATCTTATCTTATTAATCTTATAAAAATTGAAAACAAAGGAAATTTCAAAAAGAAGGCTTATTATCTAATAGGGGTTGACACAAAACATGAACCTGGCATAATTCGTGAGATTGGTTTTGAAAATGCTATGTATTATGAAGCCTGGAGAGAAGTATGTAAATCGCCAGATTTATACAATGATGTTTTTATCGAATTCAACAGTGAAAAATATAAGGAAGAATCTAATGTGTCATTCTATACAAGATTTCCGAAAAGGTTTGTAATTGATCCCACTTGGCCGGATAGTGTTCAGAGTGCCTTAGATCTTAATGAAAATTGTGTAATACTTTTAAATTTTTTCACACAAAAGCAAATTACTTATACTATTGACCATGAGGGAAATCGTGTTTTAAGTTTTAGGATGAGACCTCATTATGCCTCAAATTTTAATAAAATCTGTTATGAATTTTTTAAAGAAGCTGCAAACAATAATGAAAAAGGACTAGTCGAAAAGAATAAAAAATTTTATTTTCAAACAGTTGCTGTAGCCGAAGAATTAATTAATCATGTAAAGAACCTTGAGCATAGACAAGGCATTATAAGCATAATTGAAAATACAGAATTAGGAAAAGTGAATTTATTTGAACAAATGTTCAGAGACCTAGACATAACAATTACTGATTTTAAAATAGCTTATCCTTTTGTTTTTGAGTTTAATGACTCGGAAATAATTAATACTAAGAATTCACAAACTAATGATAAAATAAATGAAACTGGCAAAGAGACTGAAGTTAATGAAGATCAATATCGGAATCTTAACAGTTTTTTTGATATAAAAGCTTATGAAAAATTAAAAAATGGCAATACTTATAAACGTATATTTAAAGACCAAAAGGCAATTGATATATTTTTATATTTACATGATTACCTTGCGACAACAGAAAAAACCGTAACAGCAGATTATACTTTTATTTTCAGGACGATGCAAAAAGATGGTTATATTTTTGAAAACGTAAGGGAAAGGGAATTTAGTGATTTTCTTGGTAATAATTATAAAATTGTAACAGGTACATTAAAACCAGACAGCTATAATAGTACTTCAAAAAAGCAGGGTAGTTATTTTGCTGCAATAAAGCTTTTTGATCCAGATAATAAAAAGTACAATATCGTACCGGATTAGTTCCAATCCTGTATTATTGATTGTCACAACTTTGCTGAATTTTGCTTTCACAATAATCTTAAATACTTATTATGAAAGCAATTTATGTAGTTAAATCAACTCCTGAAAAGATTCGGGAAAGCATCCTAAAAGATGTAAAATTTCAAATTGACCAATTAAGGTCCGAGTTACAATCCCAAAAACCTCCCCAGTACATCACGAGGCAGGAATTAAGCTTCCTCTGTAAGATCGACATTCGAACTGTATCAAATTGGTGCAGATCGGGTAAGATTAAACCCTTTCATTTTGGAAGAAGAGTATTTTTCAAAAGAAATGGGTTAACTTCATTATTAACTAACCTTTAGCCATCATGAGCGATCCTCTATTAATTGTCATGCAGCGCGAGCTGCAGGCAATTTCAAAGTCAGTTGCACAACTGAACAAACAACATCTTGAAAAATTATCAGATGAGTTTGTAAGAAAAGAAGAAGTTTTAAAAATGCTTGGCATTTCTGCCAGAACTCTCCATAAATTAACCCGTTCCGGCACATTGCCATATGTTAAGATTGGAGGTTTATTATTCTTTAAAATTGAGAATATTCAAAAAATGCTCCATGACAATTACATTACCCATACCACAACAAGCAATTTCACAACCTTTAAAACAAAAAACAATGATTAAAAATAATAGTTTAAATAGCCCCGACATGGATAAGATGTCAAAGAATGAGAATCAAGTTAACGAGGTAAAATTTAGCTTCTATGCTCCGCCAGTAAAAAATACCAAACCTTGTAGAGTTATGAATCTTTTGGAGGTTTACCAGCTAATTAAAAGTGATCATTATCAATGGCAAACCGAATCGTTAAGGACAATCGCTGACCCAATTGTGGCACGGAATTATAAAGCCAGCCATTTTTCATATTGTACTTTTTCGGGGATCTTCACTAAACGTAAAAACGAAGCCCTCACTGAACATTCGGGATTGATCACCATTGACTTCGATCATGTTACTGAAGTAGTGGAACTTAAAAGAGCTTTACTCGCAGATGCAAATTTGGAAACAGAATTATTGTTTAAATCTCCTTCAGGCAATGGATTGAAATTAATCATATCCATTGATCTGGAACAAGGCACTCATCTGGAATATTTTCTATCTATCTCAAATTACATTAAAACTACCTTTAAACTTGATATAGACCCGACCGGGAAAGAAGTTTCGAGGGCATGTTTTTTATGCTTTGATGAAGAAGTATATATTAATCCTAAACATATACAATAATGTTAGATTCAAATTTTATTAACGAATGGCTCCCTAAACAGGAGATTAAAAATAGTTTTTTTACTGCTCCGGGAAAGAATGAAAACAGGGTGATCAGTGAAGATAATAAGAATATTCATGGAACTAAAAAAGTTATTTCCGACATTGAATCCATTACTAAAAAAATAGAAGAGGCACAAATCGACATAACTACTCCTTACCCAAATTGGGTCAAATGTGGACTATCCCTCGCCAATGAACTTGGCGAGGGAGGCCGTCCTTATTTTCACCGTATTAGTAGCATGTTCCCGCGTTACTCTCAATCAGAATGTGACAAGCAATATGACGTGTCGATAAAAGAAAATGGTAAAGGCGTCACCATCAAATCATTCTTTTACATGGCAGAACTGGCAGGAGTTGACATAAATCACGAGCCTAAAGCTGGTGAGATTGGAAGTGATCCTTTATTATCAGAAGAAGCTACTGTCTCCAACCTTGGGGATGAGCCTACATCTGGCGAAGAAAGTGCAGAATCTGATACTGATAAACAGAAAACTACAAATTCAGAGCATGATGCGCTAATATTCGACACTCCACCATTGCCTGATCTTGTATTTGAAAACCTACCCCTGATCCTTCGCGAGAGTTGTAATTTATTCCGTGATGGCTTAGAACGTGACATTTTCCTTGTGAGCGCAATCAGTGTGCTTAGCGCCTGTTTGCCCAATATCGAGGGTTATTATTTCAATAAAGCATTAGCGCCGAATTTGTATTTATTTATTACAGGTCCTGCAGCCAGTGGTAAAAGTGGGATGGACTGGGCGAGATATCTTGGTCAAACTATTCATGACCAATACATCGAACAATCAAAAAAAGAAAGGGAGGTCTACGACATTGAACTGGATATATATAGCAACCTACCGAAGAAGCAGAAACAAAAACCAGACAGACCTAAAGAACCTGATCGTAAATTGTTTTTCATTCCCGCCAATTCGAGTTCATCAGCTCTTATACAAATACTCTATGAAAATGACAGCAGGGGTATAATCTGGGAGTCTGAATCGGATACAATGGCTCAAACAGCGAAAAACGAATGGGGAGTGTCCTCTGATATATATCGCAAATCATTTCACCATGAGGCTGTTAGCCTATGCAGACGCAAGGAAAAAGAGTATATGGAAGTAAATAAGCCAAAATTGAGTATTGTAATGTCGGGGACTCCCAAACAATTGCTAAGCATACTGCCAGAGGTGGAGAATGGTTTGTTTTCCAGGTATTTATACTATGCATTTGAAGACCTTGGTGGCTTTAACTCGCCTTTTGAATCACATGCAGATCAAAACTACCCAAAGTACTTCAAACAAAAAGGGAAAGAGATTGCTGAATTGTACGGGCAATTACAGAACCTTAAACAGTCCATTATTTTTCAACTTACCATGGAGCAGGAAAAGCGGTTTACCCTCACTTTCAATCATATGTTACAAAAGGACAGATTATTAATTGGGCGTGATTTCGACGCCAACGTGAAGAGACTAGGCATAATTCTTTTTCGTGTAACAATGATTCTTAGTGCCCTCAGGATATTGGAAGATGGAGATTTGTCCAGTCCAATGATATGTAGCGATCAGGACTTTGACACAGCGTTGATTATTGTCACAACCTTGGAGAAGCATGCCATTGCTGTGTTCCATCGAATGCCGAAAAATGAATTGAAAGGGAAAATGTCAGCCTTCTATGACAAATTACCTTTACAGTTTGACCGAAAAGGCTATTTGAAAGTGGCAGGTGAACTGGGTATTAATACTAAAATGGCAGAATATTATATCGCGAAGTTTATTCCAAAACTCTTGAAGCATGCCTACAATCAATATACAAAGATATCCATTTAGGAACTTAGGATCTTAGGAACTAAAGAAACAGGTCACCTTTTGTGAGGTGGCTTGTTTCTTCGTTTGAGAATGGAAATTTAGGCTATGTATTTGAAAAAACAATTGTAAGCATTAAAATGAATGTATATATAACTTTCTGCTTTCCAGACACTAATTGTGTAAAACAAAACAGATTAATATAAGGGAAAAGTCAAAAATGTATTTTACCTTTGGATATAATTAATAATTATGCGACAGTTTTTTGTTGCTACATGTTAGATCAAATAATAATAATAAAATTAAAGCTATGAAAGAAGCTCAATTCGATGTTTTAATAAGAGTTTTAACTGAAATAAAAGAAAGTGTTGACAGCTTAAAAGGTAAGCCGGACAGTAGATACGGTAAAAACTTAAGCGATGTTTGCGACGAAATAAGTTCTGTTGAATCGTCTGTTAGTAATGTTCAAAATGCAGTGGATGGTTTAAGAAATAGCATAGACAAATTAAATAAATAGTTCTTTCTACTTAACTAAAGTTTGTTTAAGAAATAATAACGTCTCTTTTGTTTTTGTTATCGAAAACGATAGATATGCAAATCTAACAAATGAAAATTTCTCAATACTGTTATTGAAGAATCTGTGGAA
>Ga0073936_10001797_pt1 | contig 32745 bp, 28 predicted proteins | sample AliMusrvi5mmetaG_FD_87041 | JGI IMG/M metagenome (GOLD analysis project Ga0073936, IMG submission 87041) | Freshwater lake bacterial and archeal communities from Alinen Mustajarvi, Finland, to study Microbial Dark Matter (Phase II) - Alinen... | ecosystem: Environmental > Aquatic > Freshwater >...
CTCCGTCCAACCAATAAACTGATCCCGCGCTTTGAGGTGAAGGGCGGCGGCGCTCCAGGTGGCGACCGCAAACCATTGGCCTTTCCAGGTGACCGCGTAGCGTAACCGCTCCCCCACCAGTTGTGCGCTGTGCAGGTAATGGTGCTCGATGAGCATCCGATCACATTTCTGGATGTCCTTGGGCCGGACGAGCAACTTCACGCTCAGGCCCAACAAGACGGTCTGTTCGTCGGCGCTGGGCCGACAAAAACGAACTTTGCTCTTTTGCATTCCCCCGCAGGGTAAGAAACTGGGGGCGGGTTGTCCCGCACAAAGTGCTAACCCTTCACTTCCTAAGTAGTTGGAGAGCAGGACGGACGCGTCCTAGCGACCGGGAGACGAATCTGGCCGGACCTGAATCACCAGGATATGATTTCGAGCGTGGAGTTCAGCCCCGATGGTCAGCTTATCCTAACTGCCGGTCTGGATAGAATGGTCCGCCTATGGTGGCTTGAAACCCACCAGCCGGTCACACTCAGCCCAGTTCTTCGGCACAGTGACCGGGTAATGCACGCTGTCTTTAGTTCCGACGGACATCGTCTTGTTTCGGGTTGTGCCGATGGCACGGTGCGAGTGTGGGACTTGGCGGGCTGTTCGGTAACGCCGAAGTCTCGCCATGATATCTTCAGCGGCGACGGAAGCCGGTTTGTATTCATCACCAATCGCTGTATCGAGGTTCGGGAGACTCTGTCCGGAGCCAAGATGTCGCCCTTGATCGACGCGAACGCCATCGACGCCAGACTGAGCCAGCACGGCCGGTATGTCTTGGCGCTTTCGGCAGAACAAAGCGGAAGGGCAGGCAGTCAGCATTCCATACAAGTTTGGGAGACGGGAACCGCCAAGCCCATCGGCCAGATGATCATGACTACGGGCGACCTTGCCAGTGTCGCCCTCAGCATCGACCGAAAGCGACTGCTTGTCGTTAGCAACGATGTCGTACGAACTTGGGACGTGGCTTCGGGAGCGCCATTGGTGCGAGGGCTGGTGCATAACACAAAGGTCCAGTCAGCCGTCTGGAACTCCTCAGGGGACAACGTTGCAAGCTGGGCAGGCCAGATAGTAAAAGTGTGGGACGGTGCCACCGGACAGGAATCGTTCGCGCCAATAAAGCATGCGTTTCCAATAAAACACGTGGAGTTCAGTCCGGACGGCGCGCGGTTGGTGACTTGCGACGCCGATGAAGGATTTGCCAAGTGTTCCGCCCAGATCTGGGACGCGAAAACCGGCCAACCCATGGGATCACCAATGGAGCATGATGATGGAATCCTCTGCGCTCACTTCAGCTCGGACGGGAAGCGGGTGGTAACAGCCAGTGAAGACTTCACGGCCATTGTCTGGGACACCGCTACCGGAGCACGACTGACTCCAGCAATAATGCATGGTGAAAAGGTTTCTAACGCGAGGTTCAGTCCTGACGGCCAGTGGTTTGTGACCGCCAGTGGAGATAAAACCGCGCGGATCTGGAGCGCAGAGACAGGGGATCCGTTGAGCCCGGGGCTTGTCCACCCGACGATGTTGGCAGACGCGCGGTTTTCCGCCGACTTATCTCGGATCCTCACTTCCGACCGACATGGAAATTACTGGCTTTGTGAGTTGGCTGTGGACCAGCGTCCCGTGAATGACTTAATGATGCTGGCGCGATTGCTTTCGGGGGATACGGTTACAGCCTGGGGCCAGGTAAACGTACACACGCAGGGCTCACTCCAAACTATTTGGCGACGGTTGCGAAGCCAGTATGCCGCTGATTTTTCAACCTCCACAGGCGATATTGCGGCCTGGCACGAATTCCAAGCAACGGAAAATGAACTAGCGGGCCAGTGGTTTGCAGCGACTTTTCACCTTGAGCGTTGCCGGAGCCTGCGGCCTGGCGACTCGAACCCTGCCGAGCGGCTGGCCCGAGCAAGACAACATCTGGCTGCTGGCGAGTGATAGACCGGAGGCTCGTTTTTCACTGAATGTAATCACTTTGACACCAATTGGTGTCAAATGATGCCCCTGTGCCTGCCGCCTGAACAGTCAATGCATCGGTGAAGAGCAGGTTTCCCTGTTCCCCGACAAAATCGGATCCGCCCTTCGCTGCAACTCAGCAATTGGCCTATGAGCGGTGATGTGTTTGTCCCCAGGTCGCCTGCCAGGGCATTTGGGCGCTGGCAAGCGACCACCCTTCTCGATTCGGCAGCTCTGAAGGCGTTCAGGCCGAAGATTGCTTACGGCTGGTCGTTGATGGAACTCAGTGGGAACCGCATCCTCTGGTTGGCAGATCAGAGACTTGCTCACACCGCTTGACGCCGCTCATAGCGGTGCTGCAAACCTCCCACCATCAGAAGTCCAACACGACGAATGAAACAAGAGGCGAATGATTTCTGGTCTCTGACCATAAATTCCCGACCAGCATCCGTTCCGACGACTTTGCGCGCATCGACAGGCTATGCTTGATGGTCAACAAGAAAAGATCAGCCTGCCAATGACGAAAGAAGGCTATCCCGCTTTTAGCTGTTTTTCCTGTGAGGAGGCAATCCGTAGTATCGATGCGCCCCTCATCCATTGATGAGCTCGCTTCCATTCCATCCTGACGATGAAACCAGGGACATTGACGCAGTGCTCGCATTCTGGGAGAGAAGAGTTTTGACCTGTTCTTCAGACAGATGTGTCGCGGAGGCCTTTGCTTGAAGTGGACAGATTTACTGTTTAGCGAGAGAGAAACCGCGATGAAAGGCGATCAATTGGCTTTCGTAATAAAGGACATCTTCAGCATCGTTGTATCACTGATCCCAGGGAGCAGCAAGAACTCCATTCAGGAATCTAGACCTTACCTGACCAATCGTCTCTGGCTTGGCGCCCTCCCTGTTGCCCAAGGAGGCCAACTCCTCGATTTCGTTAGGGCTGTCGAGGGTGTATGTGTGCGGTGATGTAATCGCGTCCACCCGCAAGAATCGCGGCTCCCCGGCGAGTAATCGAGCGAGTTGTAGCGATGACTCGGCCTGTGCGTGCATCAACAAATCCACAAGTTGTTTGCCCCAGCGAATAATTCCGGATCGGGCTTGCTTGCGTACGGTAAATGGTTCATCCGTAGTTCCAACGCTGAGCACGTCGATACGATCAAGTGGCACATTAAGAAAGCAAGATGCCTCAACGATTGCGGCCATTGCTGGGGAGTTTGCCCACACGCCACCATCAAAGAAGTTGGTTTCGGCGATCATATTCCCCACCTTCGCAGCCGAAAAGAACGTTGGTGCAGCAGCGGTTGCCAATGCAGCATGGGCTGATTCGATATGGGCATCGCCTGCAAACAGTGGATTATGCGGCGTCCGGAACACATGGGATGCACCCGCAATGGCGTGATAAGCTGGGATCAACAAACGGCATTTGGATTGCTTGAGGGGAATGGGTGGCCCACCGCGATAATAGGCAGTCTCTAGTTCGCGAAGAATTACCTCTTGCGAGTATTTGGGGAAGAAGAAATGACGGACGCCATATTTCAATTTTCTGGGCAAGCTGGTTACAGGAAAAATGACCGGACCACGCTTTCGATAGAAAGCCAGCATCTCGCTCGCCGACAGCCCAAGGCCCAATCCGGTCGCCAGGATGCCCCCGGTGGATGTTCCGGCTACAAGGTCGAAGTGATCCACGACTCGAAGCCCAAGATGCTGCTCCCAAGTGGCTAAGACCGCGGCTGTGAAAGTTCCCTTGATGCCTCCTCCGTCGAGTGCCAGGATTCGGAACGAGACTCCGTCCGAGCCACGCCCGCGGACAAGCGGTAAACGGGCGAGCTGCTCAGTTACCTTTGTTGCGAGGCTTCCGAGATTAGCCTCTGTGGCGAGCGATTGGTTAGTGGCATAATCAAAGCCGTTTCTGAGGTTCCTGAGGAGTTCTGGATACTTGGCGACATACTCGGTCGCTGCGCCTCCTAATCCTCCTAGCAGGAAACAGGCGATCCCTCGTTCTGTGGCGAGGCCAAACTCGTGTGGCACGCCAGCCCGCCCATTGATTTCCTGCCACCACATTCCGCCTACAACCACGATAGCATCGCAGCGGGCTGCCATCCAACGCCTTAAGATCCGGAGGCTGTCCTCTCGTGCTGCCTGGCCTGAAGCTTCCGGCGTCTCATAGACCAGACATTGCTTGCGCCAAGCATCAACTGGTATTTTTAGCGGCTCCTTTGACCAGAGGCGCGAGACCGCGAGGGTTAGAGCGTCTTTGGACCCGCCGTTGGACTGATAGGCACTAGCCTCCTCTAAGAGCACAGGCGTAAAGCTCGGGTGACTTCCGTGAATTACGTATCCTCCGCCGCGAAATACGGTGGCCGAAAAGATTCGAACGAACTTCAAGATAGCGGTTCGCTCTGCCTCCGTTGAATGTGCAGCCTCAGGTAACGAACCTGAAAGCCACACACGAACTCCGACAAGTGATGGTGAATCTAAGGACTGACTCCGTGTTTCATATGGGATCCTCGGCAGTTTGGGTGCTTCCGGCATGTTCTAGCACGAACCCCTTATCGCAATTGCTGCGTCAACCCAATCACCCAGATTGTTCTCTATGTAGGCGTACACCTCCGTGCTATCAGAACCGGGAGGATCGTAGGCCCTCACCTTAGTTGACAACTTCGGTCCGGCGGTGCCCATCGTAATGTTGTCAAATGGATTGCTTCCCCTCGTTGACTGATTTGTGTTTGCATCCTTCAGATTGTGGACATAAACGCCAAACACTCCTTTCCTGGCGTCCCAAGCCTTCACAATCTCGTAATTGATCCATTCGCGACCGGCGGTATCGGCGCCAATCAGCAGGACCGCACAACTCTTTCCCGACATTTGGTCTTCTATCCACTTTTAAATACTGGCTTCTCCGCCGTTCGTGATTGCCTCCCAATCGTTATCCGTCGTGGGCTGGTTGCCTTCAAGAGCCCCCATGCTCCTGATCTGCGACGCGCGCCTATTATCCGGCTTGTAGTGAAAACTATAAAAGACTCTTCGTGCCATAGTCTATCGAGTGTAGCAGATGCGGTCAGAAAGGCAAAGTCATTTGCGAATCCATGACCTTGCTCCACTTCGAACTATGTGACGACGCCTCGGTGCGTATTGGGCGGCCACAGAATCCGAGACCGTGTTCGGATTTGTTCCGCATTTCCCTTTACAGCTCATTCCCAGAATAATGCGGTTGACACATTGTACAAGCTCAACCTTTTATCGTGGGTAACATGGGACGCAAGGTCCTGTTCAAACACTCCGGCGAATACCTCGTGGAAGTGGTCATGAGCTATTACGACAACCGTTCCACGGTCATGACCAACAATCGCCCCATTCAAGATCGGTTCAAACTCCTCAGCTACGTGACCGCTGGTAGTGCAATCCTGGATCGCATTTACCGGTACGCCCAGACCATCCTCTACGCCGGGCGGAGTTACCAAATCCAAGTTCAGACGCCGGCCAAAGAGGAAGAAGAACGCAACGAAACGACGGGGAACCCTCACTAGACTGAACCAATTGAAGGGGCAGTTCACAGTCTAACAGCGACTTCGTCGAGAGAATCACGATGTATGTTCCGCTTTGTGGCAGGGTAACCAAGCATTCCAATAAATCAAATTCCCAAGCCCAAAACTGGCTGAGGCTGGGAGCGGATGCATTAATGCAGTTCGTTGACCCAAACTCAGGTAGGACGTTGTAGATACAATGCATTTACGAGCCATTGTCCGAAGAAAGCAATCCATGGTTACGGTCGGCCGTCAGCCCATTTTGATTACTTGATCACCCACAGCTGTTTCTGCGGAGCCGACTATCCTTCACAACTACATACGACTCCTAAGTCATTGATCGCTGGAGTTTCAATGGGTGATTCCATGCGACGTGGGTTGCGTAAGGAATGGGACTATGTCCTACATTACCAGAACCTGGAAAAATGAACAATTCGAGAGGCCCCGAGTTCAACAATCAATTGCAACACTTGTATTAATATATAGGTGTTATGCGAAAAATCAAAAAACGAACCAAAAAGAGAAATTTTAGGCAGTTTTCATTAGAAGAGAGGATTAGGATTGAAATGTTGTATCGTGAAGGCTTGAGTCTTCGGGCGATTGCTGGGCGTTTAGGTCGTGGACGGACAGCTGGTTCAGTGTGCAGAGAAATCAGAGGACGTCCGAGAAAAGGTGTCGGCAAGTATCAGGGACATGTCAATCATGGAAAAGCAGTTGAACGTAGATATGGTAAAAAGTCGGTAAGATTGAAAAATGACTTCATTTGTTCATATGTAAAGAAGAAACTCAAAGATGTCCGATGGTCTCCGGAACAAATTTCTCTTCGTCTTCCGATTGAGCATCCAGGAAATGACATATCGTACGAGGCCATCTACCAGTTCATTTACTCGCAGATTAGCGTTAAAGGAAATGGTACAATCAAGAAAGGTTGTGAAGACTACCGACCATATCTGCCACGGCGTCATACTAGACGGCAGACAAAGGGCTTTAGACAGGCGCAGAAGGCATGGAGACCGGAGTTACCATCAATCGAAAGTCGACCTGCCGTTGTCGACGGACGGATACAAATCGGTCATTGGGAGGATGATACAATGGTTTCAAGACAAAGCACGGAGAGACTAAAAACAATTAACGAGAGGGTGTCAGGAGTAGTCCTCATCGGTAGAATGAAGGACGGCACTGTTGAAGAATCCAATCGAGTTGTGAATGAAAGGTTAGGAAAGATTCCAGAACATATCAGAAAGACACTGACACGTGATCGTGGTACCGAAAATTTTGGGTACAAAGATCTCGAACGTAATTTAAAATTGAACTGCTACTTTGCTCACGCTTACTGCTCACAGGAAAGAGGTTCGAACGAAAACGTGAATGGTTTGATACGGAGATTCTTTCCTAAGAAGACCGACTTCTCAAAGGTCACTGATGAAGAAATCAGACAAGCTGAGTACCTCCTAAATTCGAGACCGAGGAAAAGACATGGCGGACTTACCCCACTTGAAGTATTATTAACACGTACTGGTGTTGCAATTACTTATTGAATTCAGCGGCCCGAAAACATTTTCGGCAAACTGGCTCTTGACACTGAATAAGGTCATACGCAGACTCCGCGCATGAACATTGAGGAGAAACGGTTCTCCGTCAACCGTGTCGTGTTAAGAAGCAATCGCCTGTCAGTATTGCTACAAGGGACAGCGACATTGCAAGAGATCATAGGTGTTTTGCGATGACGAACATGAATGGGGAAGAAAGCCTCCGGAGCACAAGGGGATCGCTTGATTCCCTCACGTCTAAGCAGATCTTCTGCTTTCTCTCCCACAAGTGCGGACCTGAGTACCATGAGTTCGCTCAATTCATCGGTCCCATTTGCGAGTCAAATTCTGTGATCCTGCTGGTGGACCCTTTTGGTCCCGGAGTGAGTGTGGGCGCCAGAATTCAGGCACTTGAGTTCCAAGCGTTGCTCTTTCTTTTCTCTGCTGAGAGTTGGGCCTCGAAGTATTGCCAAGCGGAATTGGCGGCGGCTCTGGCCTCCTTTGTGCCGGTTTTTGCCATTCGCTGGTCCGGTAATCTCGCAGATGTGCTAGGCAGCAGGATTTGTGTGGACCGTGGGAATCGGCGAAATGCAGAAATTGCAGACGAAGTCCGCTGTCTGGCGCAAGCCATTCGCATTCGTGGATCCATCTGGAGTCTTATCGAAATGCTCCGCTTTCCAAACGGGCCTGAGACAGCGCGGGCGGCTGCCGAGCGCCTTGCCGATGAACCCGATCGCACGGCGCTCGTCGAGTTTCTCGATGGCCTAGAACAGGTGTATAGCTGCGAATTGGACCCTATCGCTCGCGGAAGCCTGGCGTTCGCCGTGGGAAAGACCGGTACGATAAAAGGGAAACAAATGCTCTCGGCCTGGAAATCTCCGCACGATCACCCTTACCCTCAAGAGTGCATCTCCCAAGCCCTTGAGTGGATCGGAAACAAACAAACCAACAAAATAGCAAAGGACACATGAATGCTCGCACAATAAAGAGCTGGATGGGGATCACCTTGGTTGGCTTATTGGCAGGTTTTGGCTGTAAGAAGCAATCCGCTGGGCCGGAGGTGTCCGGTGTTCCGAGTCCAAAACAGCCCTCGGCAGCCCAGAGCACCGCTGCTGTGAACAACCCTGGTGCTGTCGCCAATTTGGCGAAGGAGATTGCCGACGGAGTGGGCGAAGTACAGCAATCTATCCCCGGGGGAGCAAAAGGGCCAGTCCTCGTCTTGGAGGAGTACCACACATCCCGCGTGGGCCAACTGCAAGTAGGAGTCATGTTGCTCCGGCTCTACGAGCGGCACGGTCTAAGGCTAATTGGTCTGGAGGGAGCCCTCCAAAGCCCGCAACCTCTCGACGGTAGTTGGTTCCAAAAAGCAGGTGGCGAGGCTGGCCAGCCATTGCGTGAAGACACAGGGGTGCGGATGCTTGCGGAAGGCGAGATCAGTGCAGCGGAATTTATGGCGTTACTCTTCGGTCAGGTTCAAGTGCGGGGCATGGAAGTTGAAAAAGAATACGGCGTTCTCCCGGACTCCGAAGGAAGCCCGGTGGCTGCGTATCTCCTGAAAATCGCCGAAAAGAAACTCACCCAGTCCAAAATCCGTAAAATCAACAGTTTGATTACCGACGGTAAGCAGAAAGAGGCACTGGAGTACATTAAGAACTCCGATCCGTGGGTCCGCGGCCAATTTGAGATGTTCAGCCAGAAGAGCATTTCCACCCCTGAATTGGCGAACCAGATTCGAGAGATCGAGGACGAGGCCCGGAAGCTAGGCGTGGAGGTAGAGCCTAAGGTTAAGGATGGCTTGCAGAAGACCCTTAACTTCTACGAGACGGCCAGCCAACGCAGCACTACGATGACAAGTTACCTCGTGAACCTCCTTGGTTCCAGTCCCACCGTCCCGGTGGCAATGACCATCGGCGCCGCGCACTCGAAGGAAGTGATGGACAAGCTGCGGAGCGGCGGCGTTTCCTGTGCACTGCTTCGTCCCGTTGCGTTTAACCCGATCTTCGCCAGCCTTTCACTGGATGAGTTTGAGCGCAAGAACGGTCTCAAATGGGCCCGCATCACCAATGGCACACTTGGCCACATCTTGAACGGCTCTCACAAGCCACCACCTGTCATCGGAACGGCTATTGCACAGAGCTACGCGAGCGCCTACATGGCGGTCATGCTGGTGAGTGAGGCAGCCCGCGGCGGGATGCGGGTGCCGGACGATGTTCAGACTCAACTCGCTGGTTTGCCGGGACTGCAAGTGGATTTCGGCTCATTTCAACAAGTCGATGGCTACGACGTCATCTTCCGGATGTGGCTCACTGGGACCGACGGACAGAAAAGGGAAGTATGGGTCCGAGCTGGAACGGCGGAGACCCGAGAGTTGGCTCGTACTCTGGAGCAGAAACTCCTTCAAGCGATTGCGGATCTAGGTGGTGGTGGCGGCCTGCCCCCTATTAAACCGCCGAGAGACGCGGCCGCGTCTGGCGACTCGGAGGGCCCGGGAGATGGCAAACGTGGAGACGTCCTCATTTCCAGAGCGGGCTTTCGCTCGCTCATGGTGTTTGCGGAGAGCAAGGAGAAAGTGATGGCGGTAGGGCGCATCAGCGACTGAAATCGGCTCGTAGTATACAATAGTATACAAACCAGCGTTGACGGTGTGACAATGTCTCATGGCACTTGATCGAGCCACCATACCGGAGGAATTGAGCAACCAGATCGAGACTGGCAAATGTTTGTTGTTTGTCGGCGTTTCTGTAGGAGCAGGGCTTCCCAACCAGGATGCCCTGCTTGAGATCCCGTGTTCCGCTATTCATACGACAAACCATGACAAACTTATCGAGAGTGCTTTCGCCTCCCACCAAGGCAGAGTTCTGTCCGTTTACATGCCGCAGAATATTCCGGCCACGGCCAACCTGCCTGGGGAAGGAGAACTGTACCTTCTGAAAGTGCGTGATGACGTCGATCGGCCCGAGACGGCGGAATTGGGGCGAAGAGATCGCCATCGGATATTGTGTGATAACGGTCCCTTCAAGTGTTGCTTCACGAGCCTTTGGCAATCCCCTATCTCCGACCTCGATGTATTCGGCAGCCACTTGTCAAAGTCCCGTGTTACCCCCGCTCCGCACAACGGAATCGCAATTGTGCCATCCAGTGGTATGTTTTTAGTTCACCGGTTAGCCGCTGGCAGTGGCCGATGGCGTTGGGCCAACGGTACCATCGCGTGCGGGCCTTCAACGATATGCCTTGTGTATGCAACAACCACGACATGCCACCGGAGTTGTAGGAAGCCCTAAACCCACGGGCTCGCGAGTTGGGGAAGAGCAAGACTGCGTGCTTGGATTCTGTGCCCGGCACGGCTGCAAGACCTGTCCGCAGGGGCCGGCTTTGTCTGATCTGAGGAGGTCTTTCGCCTCGTCTGTGGTCCCTCCCACGAGCAACTTGCTCAGTTCTGTCGGTATCGCCGTGGTGGCCCGCGAACCAAGGCTTCACCAGGTGACATCCAAACTTCTCAGCACTTCCACAGAGTTCCATTCCTGCGGATTCTTCAGGACAGCCGCGGATGCGCTAAAAGCGATGCCGGGTTTGGAGGTCGGCATCGCTATGGTGGCACTGGCGCTTCCGGACCTTTGCGGCATGTGGCTTATCCGGGAGCTTCGCCACCGCCGTCCCGCGTTGCGCATCATCCTCGCCACCAACACTCGGTTGGACTGGCCTGCGATGCGGCTGGCCCTCGAGGCGGGCACCAACTGGTGCTGCCTCTGTCCGCCGACCGGGCAGCAGTTGTTGGCGGCCCTGCGCCTCGCCCTCGGCCGAACCCATGCTCTGAACCTCCAAGTGCGGCTCACCGCCCGGGAGGAGGATATCCTGGTATGCCTGGACCAAGGACTCGAATACAAGGACATCCCCGACCGGCTGCACATCAGCTTGCCCCTGGTCAAAAAGCTCCAGCAGCGCATCTTCCACAAGCTTGGGGTGCACAGCCGCACCCAGGCGATCAACCAATGGCACGGACTGAGGCAATCCGGATCCTGATTGGCGATTGAGAAACGTGCTGCTCCTGCTGGCCATCACACGAAGCTCCCCGCTGCTGGCATACTTCCTCCGGTATTATCATTCGCGCGGCGCTATTTGTTTCTACAGCACGTCCTGAAAATTGGCCGCCTTGTGAAAGCCCCCCAGGCCGGTTGAGATCTCGCCGACGTGCTGAGCAAGGCATGGAACCGTCGCGAAAAGGCTGACGCCATGAGACTGCAGGTACGTGCGCAGGAGCAGATCATAGGGATGAACATGTCTATCCACACCGTTGGCGCGCAGGTATTCTGCAAATCCTCTCCGGATTGCTTCCGGGTAGTACATAGCCTGTGTTCCGAAGAACCGTCTCGCCGGATAGGGCGCATAGAAATGGCCCGGAACAGGTGTCAAAGCACTGGCGGCGTACAGTGCCAAAACGAAGCCGCCTTGACTCGTGGCCTCGAGCTCACGTACGGTATTGTGCAGCCGTGCTTCCCAGCCCGTGGCGACGATCACGTCATCCTCAAAGATGAGCAGACCTTTGCATTCTTTGCTGCTGGGTCCCAAAGCAAGTCCACGCCAATAGTTCCAGGTTGCTCGGTGATGGACGGGACACCCTATAAAACGTGTCCACTCTTCTTCTGGCGGCGCGACGATGTCAACGCAGGGGCCAAGTCGGTGGCGCTCCAGGTACGCCACGTCCGGGCCTCCGACCACAATACGCAGAGGGAGGCCGGAACGAAGGCATGATAACAATTGATGGATGTAATCCTTGGGGCGAGCCGTCGTCACGATTGCCAGGTCGATGGGCAATGACGTCAAAGACGGCTTTATCGCACGGCTAATAACCTGGTTGGTTTCCATAACGCTTGACGGGCGGCATGCGGCCAGTGTTTCACGCCCGGACAGGGGGAAAGGTACACCTTAGACCCCAGTTGACCATGCAAAAATGACTGCTGGTCATCGCAGGGGCGTATCCTTTTGCCCACCTTCCCAAGCCCCAGACTCTCCGGTAAAATGCAGGCAGACACTCTGGGAGCTGGCCCTGGCAGAATCGCTTCCTCCTCGGTTGGGGGGGGTGCAGCAAAACAACAGGTGCGTTGGCCCGGACAGGGGGAAAGGTATCGGGATATGAAAGACGGCGAGAGCTTAGAAAACGGCACGGTGAATTGTCCGCCGGTGGTAGAGACGCGTCGGGAATTCCTCGGCAAGGTGGCCAAGTCTATCTAAGGCGGCGGGCATCTTGTCAGCGGCCTGACGGCCCCCCAGGCGGGCCACACCTCCATCCCTAACAATGGCGCTTGCCCCGCGTACGACTGCTGCCATGAACACACCTGCCCTGCGGCCGATTCATGGACCCTGAGCGGACAACTCAACTCCGACACATGACATTATCATTGACTGACACGCTGTCGTGGACAGCGCGTGAAGACCACGCGGCATGCGTGCATCTCACGCCCTTCCGCCCTCTGGCATTTGTGGAAAGTGCTGCTGCTCAAGCAAGTTCGCTAGTGGCATGGCCAATGCGCTTTGCAGCTTGCGCGTTTCATAAGTCAGCGATACACAACGGAAGGGTCCAGCTATGACACGACAATATTCAAGAGTTCCGGCGCGCGAGCTGGGAGTCGAGAGGCAGCGGCTCGGGTTTACGCTGATCGAGTTGCTGGTGGTGATCGCCGTAATCGCTATTCTGGCCGCTCTGCTGCTGCCGGCATTGAGCCGGGCCAGGATTGCGGCGGACAACACGGTCTGCAGGAACAACCTGCGCCAATACGCCCTGGCTTTGGCGATGTACGTGGACGATTACGGCTACTACCCCCCGTGCAATTTCAACGAGACAAACCCCACACCGGCTGGTTCTTCGGTGTGGTGGCACATGCGGCTGGAGCCATACACGAAGACCAAGTGGGTAGAATGGTTGCCCCCCGCCGAGGGCTACCCCGGGGACGCGAACGGCGGGCGGCCCAGACCGCACACTATTCAGGACTGCCCCAGTTACGCGCGGCTTCCCGGATCTCTCTACACGGGTTACGGCGCGTACGCCTACAACGCCAACGGCTTCATGGGCGCCTTGAGGCCGCCGTTTGGCTTGAGCGGAGGCGGGCAAGCCTGGGGTGCGCTTGACCCGGGTACCTCCACGTTCCTACCGGGCAGCAAGGTGATCGCCTCGAGCGACATGGTCGCCGTGGGCGACACGTGCCTGTCGGATGCTGGGAGGGACATCCTTGGCTTCAGGTCGTTGTCGGCATACAATGGAACCGATTTCACGCTCGGTCTCAGCAGCGCCTCGGGCTGGTCTGCTGGAGGAGGCACTGGCCCCGCTAACTCCAGGTTACTCACGCGGCGGCACGCGGGGCGGTGGAATTTCACGTTCTGCGACGGTCACACGGAGAACCGCCGCATCCGGGAAATGTTCGATCCAAGACAGCCCGACGAGGTGGAGCGGTGGAACTACGATCACCGGCCGCACCCGGAGCGCATAGCCCAGGAGTACCCGGGGCTCCATTAAGGCGTCGGTACGGCAGTGGGGAGCCATCGCGGTCACCAACACTCTGTCAAGTTAAATAAGTTACAGTTAAATAAGTTACATGAGTGACATGGTGACATGGGGGCGCACGACTGGATTCTTCGATTATTGGCTAAGCCGCTAGCGCGAGGCTGTCGTTGCGGGCGGCGTGGGTGTTAAGCCGCTCCTTCCAGAACTCGCCCAGCCGGCGACTGCTCTGAATGCAGCGCAGCGCCAGGACGTTCTCTGCGCCCGGTTCGCCCCAGAACATGCCCGACTGCTTGCACCGCGAGCCGATCACTGTTTTGCAGCCGGCTTCAATCACCCCGGACCCAATAAAGAAGCCTTGGCGGCGGAACGTGCCATACTGCATGCGCGGGACATTGTTAACGAAGTAGGCTAACTCCTTTTCTACGGCTTGGGTCTGGGCTTTACCGACGCACTCCTGACGGGCTTGAGCGATGAGTTGCTCCACCTTGTCGTGGAGCAGTCTCCTGGCCCAGCGTCCGAGTCGCTTTTTGTAATCGGGGTGCTCTCGGCTGCCCAGCAACGCCGCCAATACTTTGCCCGCGTGTTCGAGCGCATGATAGAAGTCCATGATCTGGATGGCCCCTGGAAAGCAGAGCCGCCCCATATTGGCTAAACTCTCGGCTCCGTCGATGAGCAGCACCAGTTGTAAGGCCAAGGCCAAACCGCGGCGAATGGCGTCCTGTCGCAGAGAGGGGCCAAATTCCTCGATCGAACCAAAGCTGGAGACGTAGGTGGTGGATTCATAGTCCCGTACGGGATGACCATCTTCATCGGTTTGGTGCTGGGTAAAGACGCAGCCCAGATAGGCCAAACGCGTCTTGGCGCTGCCATCGGCTTGTTTGCCCGCGCGCCCCGCCAGTTCCTCCTTGCGCATGGGCACTCCGGTCCCGTCCGCGCTGACATACATAATAGGCACGGCGCTGCCGCCGGGCTGCGCTTGCCGTTCTTGCCAAGCTTGGGCCGCTGCTCCCACCCGTTGGATCAGGCGCTGAATTTGCCGTGCGCCAACCCGGATGCCGCCCGTTTCCAGCAGGTGGTTTTCGGCCTTCTGGTAACTGGACTCGTCGGCTCCCTCCAGGCAGATCAAGCGCGCCAACGCGGGCGTGCAACCCATCTCCAGCCCCAGCGCCGCATCGGCCGGATAATGCCCCTGCTTTTTGCCTTCATGGTAGTAGTAGTTGCGCTCCAGTTTGAAGGAGCCAAAGATGCCATCGACTCGGCGGTTGGCCCGCCCCTTGTAATGCTGGCCCGGCTTGGGTTGGTAGGCGGCATCAATGCGGTCGGCGGCTCCCTGCAGCAGGAATCCCACCAGTGCATTGGCCAGCTGGTAAATGGCCGTGCGCACCAGCACCTCCATTTGCTGGACCGCCACCCCGTTGGGCTCGGCGGCCTCGAAGCGGGCCATCAATTGCTCGATTTCCTGATCTTGGGCCAGGAGGAGCTCGGGCGCGGGCTCTTTTTTTTGAGCCCGCCTCTCGCTCGGCCCGGGTCTGCGCCGCCACGAGTGCAACATACTGCCCGACCAAGGTCTGGAAACGCTCATAATTAGCCGTGTGGCTGGCCACCAGCTCGGCCTCTTCACGCGGCACGTAACGAGCGACGGGTTTGCCCCCTTCGCGGCACTGGAGGCTGTAGTAAGGCCCCTCAGGTCCTTGGCGCATGACACAGAGCTTGCCCGGTTCCATGCGTTTGATTTGGGCGATTTGTTGGAGCAATGAATGGGGTGTCGGATGAGTGTTCATGCCTATAGTATATACCACTGTATATATACTGGCAACAAAAAGCTGCCTTTTTACCCCTCAGCCGATTGGCGTCTTGCGCCCGTGACATGGTTACATGCGTAGGCGTCGCACGTCGCTCATGTAACTCATGTAACAATGTAACCCTGTAACCGTGCTAGTCTGGTTTGGCGGCCCATTTCAGCCAGGGGTATCCTTTTCCCCACCCCTACGTATCCTTTTGCCCACCTCCCCAAGCGGCACGCTCTGTGGTAAAGAGTGGCCAGACAGTCGTGGAGCGGGGGCAAGCAGGAGGCTTTCTCCTCGGTGGAGAGTTTCAGCAATGGGCGCATTGGCGCGCCGAAAATGAAAGGCATCGGAATATGAAAAACGGTGAGAGTTTAGAGAGCGGCATGGTCAGTGGTCCGGCGGCGGCAGAGACACGCCGGGAGTTCCTTGGGAAGGTGGCGAAGTCCATCATAGGCGGCGGGGTCCTTGTCGGTGGCCTGATGGCCCCACAGACGGCCCACGCGGGGGGCTGCACCGGCCCCACGCAGAACGTTTGCACGGCTTCGCCCGACAGTTGCACGGACGACGTATGCGACAACAACACTTGCCCTCAGGTCGATGAATGTACCGGGACCAACACGTGCAGAAGTGTCAATACATGCACGCTGACGAACATATGCAATATCGATCATTGCGACGGCGATTACAACACCTGTGGAGGGGGCAGCGCTTATACGCCCCAGCTCAATAGTTGCACCTCAGACAACACCTGCCTTACGGCCGACTCATGTGGATCAGGTGGTTGCAACATGAACGACCACAGTCCTAGTCTGGCCGGCAGAAATGTATGCGGCTCAAGCAACAAATGCGGGAATGGTGACCCGTGCTTTTTGTACCTCGACACGTGTTACAGCGACTACGCTTCGGGGCAGCATTGCGGGTGCGATTTTAAGAACGAGTGCAACACCGACACCTGCGACCAAGCCGACTCGTGCAAATTTACGGATAGCTGCACCATCAACACATGTGCGGGCGACGATTCCTGCGGCGTGACGAACTGGTGTGACACCACGAACACATGCACAGGGATGGGAGGGGCACCGGCGCAGGGGGACTCTTGTGGCAGGAACACCTGCATGACCGCCAATACGTGCGATGGCGTCGACTTCTGCAATTTCAGCAACAGTTGTCTGAACGACACCTGCGGTGCGCAAGCAGACGATAGCTGCCAGACGTTGAACCAATGCGGAGTCTCGGGACAGGGGAGCAATACCTGCAATGGGAACGACTACTGCGCCACGACGAACGTATGCGCCAATGTCAATAATTGCTCGGCGAATGACTCATGCGTTATAAACCAGTGCAACAGCATGAATACGAGCCCGTGCAACAGCATGAACACAGGCGAGGATCACTCCTGCAGCGGGACCAACACGTGCGCTGTCACCAATTATTGTTACACACTCGACAGTTGCGGGACCCCTCCTCGCTCAGGCGGCGTGAATAATTGCGGACATGACTACTGCACTCCCAACGACACGTGTTACATGAATACCGATTCCTGCACTTGGGACTATTGTACTCTGGCGCACAACACCTGCGCGGTAAGCGACATTTGCTTCTCCTATAATGCGCCCTAGCTCGCCTGGATGAGCTCCCTCGGTTTAGCAAAGAGGCGCCCATGTGAATGAGCGATTCCACTGAAGTGACCTTCGATAGCGTTTTGCTGCGAGTGCGCGGCAAGAGCTGCCTTGCGGCGTCGGTGGCGCCGCCGTTTCGGGCGGCGCGCTGGCCCGATACCGAACTCCTTGGGCAGGAATTGCGCCTGCCCGACTTCGTTGGCGCGTCTCTTGGCGAGCGAGGCGCGCAACGTGCGCTGCTGAGTGTTTTGGCGGACCGCGTGCCCGGGGCCGGCGCCTTTCGTCCGAGGAGAATTGGCTTTCGGCCCTTGCCGGGCGACATGGCTCGCCGGGAGGCCTACCGGCAGTCGGGGCGCTCGGTGATCTTCCTGGGGCGGTGCTCGCGGGAGGTGGTCCTCAGCGCGCTGGAGGCTGTGACGCAGGGGCTGGGTCCGAGTGGGATCGTCGAGGTTAGCCTGAAGCGATGGGATCCGGTGGGCGACTGGCCCACAGGGCGGGAGCGGATTGATGACATCATCAGTTACCTTTACCAAAGCAGGCATTGCGGCTGCGCCCTGACCCTGTTTTCGGATTTGCTGGAGGTGGACCCGGGTTTATGGGAGTTCATCTATCAACGCCCCCGGGTGCGAGTCGCTTGGGTGGCCAGGGAGCTGATGGAGTGCAGGAGCATGCAGGATTTCCAGGCGCAGCGCGAGCAGAGCGCGGCGCTTGGCAACCTCGAGCGGCTCGGCGAGGCGGGACTCTGGCCGCACGTCGTGCTCCCGGTTTGCCAGGACAACTGCCACATCCTGCCGGAACTTGTGCTGGCCCTCATCGAGGGGACGCGGGGGGCCAGTATTGACGTCGTTCCAGCGCCCTTCCTGGACAGCGTGGAGGTTCCACGTCACGCGACGGCCAGAGTGGACTCAACTGCACCTTCGGTTGAGGATTACGTCGAGGCGCTCTTGGCCATTTGCCGCAATCCGCGTGTTCCGTTGAGCCTTGTCTCGCCGCCTTCCTGGGTGGCGGCCAGGATAGACTCCCAGGCAACGATGGTCAGCTCGCCTGCGGGAGTCGGCGCCGAGCTCGCGGTGTTGCCCAATGGCGACGTGTACGCAGGCGAGAGTCTGGCCGGCGTGAACCGGTGGCACCTGGGCAATGTGCTCGATGACGGGGCGGACCTCCGGTGGGAGCGGCTGGACACGATCTCGGAGATGGCCGGCTACTCGCTCAAGCCGGCCAGGTGTGCTGGTTGTGCATGGCGGTATCGTTGCGGCGGTGTGGACACTTCGGTACTGCTGCTGGAGGAGCGTCTCGGGCCGGATGCGGCCAATGGCGGAGGCGCGCTACGCGAGTTTTACTGCGCGCCCCGCAGGAGCCTTTTTGAAGAGCTCCTGTGGGCTTCGATGGAGACGACGGCCCGGGGACAGGGTCCAGCGGGCCGGGAGCGCGTCGGCCTGCGTGAGGATGGGATTGACTTCGAGCCTGTGAAGATAGCGCAATGAGTGCTTCTCTTGCTCCGCCGCCCACTGGGGATACGGTCGCCTCCCAGGTGCCGAGTCCCAAGGTGCCATGGTCTGACGTTTTCCGCACGGTGCCGGCAAACCGGAGCGTCCATAGCCTGGACCTCGACGTTACGGAGGCCTGCAACCTGGCGTGCATCTACTGCTTCAAGTGGCAGAAAAAGGCGGTGCACATGGATGAGGCAACGGCCAAGAACGCGATTGATTGGCTGCTGGAGGCCAGCGGGGATTTCAGGGGTGAGTTGAAGGTGAACCTCATGGGCGGGGAGCCCCTGTTGCGGTTCGACCTGCTCCAGAAGATAGTCCCTTACGGAAAATGCCGTGCCCGGCAGCTTGGCAAGAACCTCCACTTTGGCTGCACCACAAACTGCACGCATCTGACCGACGAATTGATGGCCTTCTGGCGGCGATTTGGCATGGGCTTTCACTGCTCAATTGACGGCATCCCGGAGGTCCAGAATGCGAACCGGCCATTCCTGGGCGGCGGCCCAAGCTCGCCGGCAGTCGAGAAAAATGTGCCCAGGATTCTCGCGTATCGTCCGGAGGTGATGGCGAGAGCCACGATATCCCCAAAGTCGGTCCGCGCGCTCGTTGACAGCGCCAAGTACATCGCTGGGTTGGGGTTTCGTTCGATGACGTTCAAGGCGGCGTTGAATTGCAACTGGTTGGCGGAGGACTTCGAGGCCATGCGCAGCCAATATGAAAGACTGGGGGCGTACTACATTGACGCGCAGGTCGCAGGACGGCCCCTTGAGATCGCCGAGTTTGGGAGCGGGATTCGCTCCATCCATTCCTCCGAGGCGCGCTCGCGCTTCCCTTGCGGAGCCGGGCGTGGCGTGATGCTGGTGGATCCGCGGGGTGATTTATGGCCCTGCCATCGCTTCGGCCCGCACCAGTGCGCGGGTCAATTCTGCCTTGGCAAGCTCGGCGGACTGTTCAATGATCGGCTGCGTGAAGTGTTTCTGAAGTACGATGTTCTCGAGGACGCGAAAACCGACTGCGTGCACTGTCCCGCCGTTCTGTCGTGCCGCAGTTGGTGCTATGCCGAATGCGTGGATTCGACGCGCACTCTGTACGATCCTGGAACCGAGTACTGCCAGGCGGTGCGAATCCTCTTCGAAGAGGTTATCCATATCCACGATCACCTGAGGTCGCGTCACCCCGAAGTTCTGGCACGCCTTGTGAAGGGGAACGGGAAATGAAACCGAGACTGGCATGGCTGGCAGACCCCCCGGATGGGGACTCCTACTCGGCACGTGAGGCCCGGGTTCTGCTGCGGGCCCTCGCTCGCCGGGGGGACGTTGTGGTGCTCTGGTTTGCAGTCGGGGCTTCCCGGCCCGGGCACTTCTGGAACGGCGTCCGCGTCTTCCCGATCCCGGCCGAGTGTACCGGCTCAGCGGAGTTCCTGAAGACACTGCTCGATCAGCAAAGGCCAACTGTCATTGTGTCGAACCTGGCCTGGTCGTCCTTCCCTGCGGGTCTGTGGCACCTGGAGCAGCAATGCGTTCCCTGGATACACCGGGTCAATCCCCCCGACACCCGCTCGCCGGCCTTTCCCAAAGCCTCGTTGGTCCTATGCCCAAACACCGGCAATGGCCAGAAAGCCGCTGGCGTCGTCGCCGTGCCGTACCTGCGCGGATTGGATTCGGCCCTTCAGGACGGCGCCGATGCCTCGGTGGTCCTTGCCGCCGTGCGCGAGGCAATCGGTACCGCTTTGCTTTCCATGAACGTAGGGCAGCGCGTCTCGCCTGCCCCTCAAAGTCCTTCCCCGCCTTCGACAGCCGAGACGCGCTGCCCTACGTTGTTTGTCACCCATCGCGAGTCGCTGCCAACGTCGGGGCCTCCCAAGGAGAGAGAAGAACCAATGGTTCCAGTCGCAAAGGCTGGACAGGCAGGCGCGGGGAATGGGACACACTTGGTCATGAGGCAGCAGTTGTTCTGCAACGCCAGCCTGGCGCACGTCATGTTCGAGCTGACCAACGCCCTCATCGAGCTCGGTGTTCCGACGGTGCCGCAAGACGAGCACTCGATCTTTTCGAAGGAATACATCCATCGGGAGGAAGCTCTCTTTCGGACCGGCGCCCCGGAGAAGCTGCGGCGGGTCCTCGAGTGCGCGGGACAGCCCTATGACCCGGAGCGCGCGGTTACCGTGCATTTCTCCATGCTCAAGACCGGGTTAAGATGTTCCAGCTTTGGCGTCTTTGCCAGCCTGAACCCGCGTGACGTGCTTTACACGACCGGCAATCACACGGTCAAACGCGACTTGCTGCGCCTCCTCACCGACAGGTTTGAGAGCATCCTTGCTCCCTCCAGCCACGTGCTCCAGCCTTACCTCGAGGCGGGGTTGAGTCCGAACCGCGGCGCGGTGATCCCGCACGGGATTGACCCGACGGTGTTCACGCCGGCCTCGACTCCTCGTGCCTACGCGACGACCAAGACCTTCAAGTTCCTCCAGACCAGCTTCCCCTGGGTCTGTGAGAAAGGCTTCGACCTGAGCATCAAGGCATTCTGCCGCGGCTTCTCCTCCAACGACGATGTGGCGCTCATCCTGAGGACTCCGCGTGTCGCGGATCCCGGAACCAGGGCACGGAGCTTCAATCGCCTGGAGGCCCTGGTGCGGGAAGCCGCGGTGGCCCCCCGGGCTCCTGAAATCCTGCTCGTCGAGGAAGATGTGCCGTTGAACCGCCGGGGAGGGGTGTACACGGCGGCCGATTGCTACGTCTTCCCCTTGCGGGCTGAGGGCTTTGCCATGACGGTTCTTGAGGCGATGGGGTGCGGGCTGCCGGTCATCGCCACACCCTGGAGCGGACCTGCCGACTACTTGTCTCCGCGCTATACCTACACGGTTCGTCACTCCAACCCGGTCCCTGAAAGAGCCAGAGACGGCAACTTGCTCCGGTTTCACGTCGAACCGGACCTGGACCACTTGGTCTGCCTCATGCGCTACGTCTATGAGCATCGGGACGAGGCCAAGGAGATGGGCCGCCGAGGATGCGCTGTAGCCCGGCGAGACTGGACGTGGGAGCGGGCAGCGGTCAAGCTGGCCTCGCTATTCGGTTTGCTGCACGAATGAAACCGCACGTATCCAGCATTATTCTTCTCGCAGTTGGGTTGGGATTAGGCGTGGCCCTTGGCAGGGCACTGCCCAGGCCGTCGAGGGGCATCCCAGCGCCGTTGAAGAGAGTTGCACCAGCCGCGGGGCTGGTCAGGCGGGGGGCTCCCAAAGCAAGATCCGGAGCGAGCGTTGCTCCGCTGCCGACCAGGCTCAAACTGGACGGGCTGGACGCCGCTCTCCGCGCAGCAATGGCACGGCCTACCTATGCCGAGCGCGAGGAACGCCTGCGCGCAATGGTCCAGTCAATTGATCTTGCAGACATCCCGGCAGTCCTTGGCTTATTGGCGAAACGCACCGAACTGCAGCTTCGATATGGCTTGGCGCAGCGGTTGCTGCGGCGCTGGGCAGGGGCCGACCCCGTGCCGGCCCTGGCCTACGCCAAGGTGCTGCCGCCCTCGCGGTTCCGCGCCCTGGCGTTCGGGGCGGTGGCGGAGGGTTGGGCTGGGCAGGATCCAGCCGCCGCCGCCGAATGGGTCAAGGGCCTCGATTCCGGGCCCGAAAAGACAAGGCTCCTGCAAGGCGTAATCGGCGTGCTCGCAATGGAGGCCCCCGACCAGGCCTTCAGCCTGGTGAATTCCCTGAAGTCTGTCCCTATAGGGAGAGGCTGGCAAGGCCCTCTGTTCCGGCACTGGGCGGAGATCGATCCGGCGGCCGCTGCGGCAGCAGCCGACGGAATCAGTCAAAAGGAAGCTGGTGTCCTGGGCAGCATTGCCGGATCGTGGGCAACGAGCGACTCGAGCGCGGCCATTGCCTGGGTGAACGGCCTGCCCAACGGCGGCGGAAAAGCCGAGGCCGTGCGCGGCCTCTGCCAGTCACTGGCCTGTGCCGATCCGAGCCAGGCCGAGGCGTTCGCCTTGGGTGTGCCGGACAGAGAGGTGCAACGTGTGGCCATCGGAAGCGTGTGTTCGCAGGTGGCAGAGAGCGATGTCAACGCGGCGGTTTCCTGGCTCCAGCAGCTCACAAACCGGCCCGGCCAAGCCGAGGCTTTGCAAGCAATCGCCCCCTTGTGGGCGGAGACCGACCCGAAGAGCGCGGCGGCGTACGTGCTCACACTCCAGCCTGGCAACTCGCGCGCCCAATTGATCAACTCGGTGGCCGGCGTCTGGGGCGCCAACGATCCCCCGGGCGCCCTGGCCTGGATCGAGAGTTTGCCGCCAGGGGCCGACCGCAACCAATGCGCCGAGAATGTCCTCAGCTCGTGGGCTGGAACCGACCCTCAGGCTGTGGCTGGATTTGCCCTGGGCCACTTGTCCGCCGACCAGCAGGGCAGGGTAATCGATAGGGCCGTCAACCAATGGGCTTCTTCGGACCCGGGAGCCGCCGTGGCCTGGGTAGCGCAGAACCTCGCCGGCGAGGCACAGGGTCATGCGCTTCTGACGCTTGCACGGTCCTGGGCTCAGGGCTCGCCACAGGAGGCCGCCGACTTCGTTGCGAGCCTGCCGGCAGGTGAGACCCAAAATCGCGCGGCAGGCATCGTTGCCTCGGCTTGGGCTGCCTCAGACCCTGGCTCCGCCGCCAGTTGGGTTGTCCAGTTTCCCGACGGCAGGGTGCGGACCGAATCCATGAGGGCGGTCGTGTCTTCGTGGGCTTCAAGGGATCCAGCCGCTGCCGAAGCCTGGGTTCTTCAATGCCTGCCCTCTGGACCGGGGCGGGACATGGCCCTCGCCTCGCTTCAGGCTGCCTCTCCGAGGACGCATGTGGCCCGCTAAGCCACAGCTAGGCAGAACGCTTCTAGCGCAGAGACCTGGAGCAGCAGAGCCGCAACCAATGTCGCACCGTGCCATGGACCGCGGAGACGAGATGACCGCAGAGAAAACACAGAGAGGCAAAATCTTGCTCAAAATGCGCGATTCTTGCCTTTTGCACCGCAAAGGAGGGTGTTAGGGAATTCAAAATGCAGACCCTTGATTTTATTGGGCGAAACACGTGTTTGAGAGAGTCCAGGAAAATGTGGATGCCTCTTCCCTCAATCTGCGGAAACGCAGAAAAGCACGGTCTGGTGGCGGTTTCGACGGTTTTCCCCATGGCGTTTCTACGCCAAGTTCCAAGGCCGCCGGAGGGAGTGCGTTTTTTTGAGAGGATCTCATGGCAGGATAATCACTTATGGCGTATTTCCTAACACCCTCCAAAGGTGCAAAGATGCAAAGGTTTTGGATCTCTGAGTTCATGCTTTCAAGCGGCACCGTTCGGTTGGTATTACCGGGCGCTGGGCCTCATCGGGACCATGAACTTCGAAACTTGTGACTTCATTATGAACAACGAACACACTGCGGCGAGTGGATCATGCAGAGTAACGGGCTGGAAGGTTGGGGCGCAGGCCCTGGCAATGAGTTGCCTGCTGGCGGCTGAGATGGCGTTGGGCCAGGGTGTCGCGACCGCCAAGGCCCCGAACCTCGATTGGTCACCGTTGGCGTGCTCGGGGGACGCCAGAGTGCTTGTGGCCGCGGCTAGCGGCTGGAGTCGTTGGTACGAGCCGAGCCTGGTTTATGTCTCGACTAACGGCGGGATCAGATGGGCTCCCGCGCCCCTGCCCTGCTGGAGATGGGGGTCAGTGGCATGCAGCGCCGATGGGACCTGCCTGGCAGCGGCGGCCTTTGACAGCGCAGTTTCTCACGCGGGCGCTGGCCCGGTTTATGTCTCCGCGGATGCGGGGCAGACCTGGGTGCAAAGCGCCGCGCCTATTCTCCAATGGACGGCCCTGGCCTTTTCCGGGGACGGCACAAAACTGCTGGCCGCCGGCTGGGATGGGTCTTACGGCCACGTGTATGCCTCGACGAACCTTGGGCAGACATGGTCGCTCATGTCCAGTAACGTGGACTTTGATTCACTGGTTCAAATCGCTTCGTCCAACGACGGCACCAGGCTCGTGGCAGCCGGAGGGTATAGCAGAGGCCCATCCCTTTACACGTCAACCAACTCAGGGGTCGATTGGACGAGAACTACGATTGAGGCCGACTGCGTTGCGATTTCGGCAGATGGGATGCAGATGGTCGCCGTTGGCTCCTACGCGGTCTGGGCCTCGCAGGACGGCGGGGACAGTTGGGTGCAGACGTGGGATGCCTTCCAAAGCACTCCGTTCTCGTTTGTGAGCCTGGTCTCAGTGACTATGTCCGCAAATGGGGCCCGTCTTGTGGGTGTAGATAACAGCGCGCAGGTCTATTCGTCGAGTGACCTGGGCTCGAACTGGATCAAATCCTGGGGGCCGGCGGAGCACCTGCAGGCGATATGCGGCTCGCAGGATGGAACGTGGCTGGTGACGGCGGCGCCTGGGGGGATTTACATCTCGACCAATTCCGGAAGCGGCTGGGTCAACTTGTCGGAGCCGCAAGTGCTAGGCCTGCCGACCAGCGCCCCGGCGGCGAACTGGAGGGCCATCGCCTGCTCGGCTGATGGCACCAACCTGGTGGCGTGCGAGTCCCCCGTAGCAGCGCTGGATTCTGGCCAGATCTACGTGTCGCACAACCGGGGCGCGGATTGGACACTGACCAGCGCGCCGCTGGGCCGCTGGACTGCTCTGGCCTCGTCCGCCGGCGGCGCCAAACTGGTGGCGGTGGCTGGGGGCGCGTCCGGCTCCATGGGCAACTTCACCTATTATTCCGGGCCGATCATCAGTTCGGCGGACTTCGGGCAGAGTTGGGCCCAGACCAGTGTCCCGCTGCGACCTTGGTCCTCTGTGGCCTGTTCCACGAACGGCACCTGCGTCCTGGCGGCGACTTGCGACGGAGCTGTTTATTTCTCGAGTGATTCCGGAGGCACCTGGACCCTGACCAGTGCTACCAACAACTCCTGGGTAGCGGTAGCCATCTCGCCCGACGGCCTGCGTCTGGCCGCAGCCCCACGCAACGGTCTCATTTACATCTCCACCAACGCCGGCCGGGCTTGGACCCGCGTGGGTTTGACGTATGCGCCCTTTACGACGGCCTGGTTAACCAACCTAAGTATGCTCTACTGGTGGAACGTACTGGCCATTTCTGCCGACGGGTCCAAGCTTGCCGTGGGCGGAAACGATGCCCTTTTCATCTCGGCAGATGGCGGAGTGACCTGGTCGCAGGGCGCAGTCCGCGGGGTGCCCCAAGCCATCGCCTTCTCGGCGGACGGCACGAGGCTGGCGGTGGCGAACCACGTCCTTTCCATGTCTGCGGATGCCGGAGCCACCTGGACGGAGGCTGCCTTTACGAATTTCGTCTCTTGCGTTGCCCTCTCGGCCGACGGCACAAAGGTGGCAGGGTTGGCCTGTCATTGGGGAGCCAGAGACCAGGACGATAACGGCGGCATATTCGTGGCCCAGACCTTCCCCTTCGCGCCGGCGCCGCGCTTGGACGTCGTTCCCAGTTGGACGGTGACGCAGACAAACGGGGTCGCCTCCTCGAATGCGTGCGTTACCCTGACGTGGCAGTTGGCACAGACCGGCTACGCCTTGCAGACGAACTCGGACGTTGACCCTGCGAGCTGGGCCGATGTCAATTGGGGCACCGAAGGGCTGGTCTCGTTGGATGTAAACCACGATGCTGACAATCAGGCTATGTTCTTCAACCTAGGCCCGAAGTGGTTCTTTCGCTTGAAGAAGCAGTGAGCCTCCGATGCGAAGCGCGCGGGATGTCAAATGGGAAAAGCTGACCACAGGATGGGGACTGCAAGCCTGCGAGGGACTGTTCAGCTAGTGGGGCAGGCGTCTCGCCCTGGTCGCTGGGCTCCTGGGTCGAACGCCCCCCAGACAGGCGAGACGCCTGCCCCAGTGCCTGCATCGATAGACCTGCGACAGTGCGAGGCGGTTTCCCGGCTGAAACGCGCCGTCCTCGAGGACTATTCATACCGGGACCTGCGCCGGGTGAACTGGACGCGGCGGTTCTCGGCACTTGGGCCAAGGCTCGTGCGAACCAGGACCGCCCTGGCCTTCACCGCGGAGGCTGCGCGGCTCCTCAGCGCTGCCCGGGACATCCATTTGTGGCTACGAGTGGGGGAGCACACGGTGCCAACCCACAGAAGACGTGCCCGCAGGAACGTGAACCTCGCGCTGCTGCCCGGAATTGTTCCCGGCTGGCGGCAGCACAACCCTGTGGTTGCCTCGGGCTGGTTCCCCCGCGGCATTGCCTACGTCTGCTTGCGCTCATGGCCAGCCGGCCAGCCGGAGGTGATCGAGCCTGCCTACCGCGTGCTCCGTCGCGCCATGGCGGGAGGGCAACCGCTCATTATTGACGTGCGGGCCAACGGCGGTGGGGCAGAGCCGCTGGCCGCCCGCTTCGCAGGGCGGTTCATCGGGCGGTCGGTTTGCTACGCCAAGCATTTTAGGCGTCGCGCCGGCCAGTTCATAGGACCGATCAAACGCTGGCTCAAGCCCGCCCGGGCTGGGTGGCGTTTCCGAGGCCGTATCGCCGTACTCGTCGGCGCGGGCACCGTCAGCAGTTGCGAGTCTTTTGTCTTGATGATGAGGCAAGTGCCTGGTTGCAGGCTCATTGGACAGCCAACCGCTGGTGCGTCGGGCAACCCAAAGCCGTTCGACTTGGGCAACGGTGTGGTGGTGTTCCTGCCGAGTTGGCAAGATATGGACCTGGATAACAACTGCTTGGAAGGACGGGGAATAGAGCCTGACGTCCTCGTCGGCTTGGAGACCGAGCCGGTCGCCGGCAAGGACCCGGTACTGGCGGCGGCACTCCGGTTCCTAGGCGTTGGGCTCAAACGGATTAACGGAGTTCCCCGGTTGTGCTCTACCTGAATCTACCCTTCGGTTCGGCCCATGGCTGGGGAATCTGCGGGAGGAACCTGGCGCGTGAGCTGTCTCGGCTCCAACCGGTGAGGGTCATAAGCGAACGCTTTTCGGCGGAGCAGGTAGGAGACGTCCTCGACTTCCACGAACTGCAGGGCCTGTTGGTCGGAGGTGACCAGCATGGAAGCGCTGCCCTGCTGGACGGGACGGTGGAAGCCGACGGCCCGCTCCTCCAGGGGATTAGTGATGAGCGCCTCCTGCCGAGGAGACCTCACATCCGGGCAAAGACGAGGATCGGCTACACGTTTTTCGAACGGAACGAGCTGAAGGCGGAGTCCATTGAGAATGGTCGTCGGCTGTTCGATCGCGTGGTCACAGGTTCGACGTGGTGCATGGCGGTGCTGAAAGAAGCCGGCCTGTTGAATGTGCAAACGGTCGTTCAAGGCATTGATCCCACGCTCTTCCATCCGGTTTTGGACGGGAACCGCGTACGAGAGTTCCTGAGCGACAAATTCGTGATCTTCTCCGGCGGCAAGTTCGAGTTGCGCAAGGGCCAGGACATCGCCATCCGGGTCTGCCGGGTCTTGCAAGAGCGGCATGCTGATGTCGTTCTCGTCAATGCCTGGTTCAATCCCTGGCAGACGAGCTTCGAGACAATGCGAGGCTCCTCCTTGATTCGTTTCTCACCTCGCGGGAGAACGTACGAACAGATAATTCAGAATATCCTTGCTGACAATGGGCTGGATTTGCGGCGGGTCATTATCTGCCCCAGCCAGTCCAATCTAGCGATGCCGCGAATCTATCATAACACCGATGTGGGGTTGTTCCCTAACCGCTGCGAGGGTGGGACCAACCTTGTATTGATGGAATACATGGCATGCGGCAAGCCGGTCGTGGCCGTAAATACGACCGGCCACGCGGACATCGTCAGCGCCTTGAACGCGTTGATTGTAGGCACCAATGGCACGACCACCATCCGCGACGATGATGGCACTCCTGGCGCCCGGTGGCTCGAGCCGGATGTCGATGATGCGATCGACAAGCTCGAGTGGGCGTACCAGAACCGGGACAAGATGCGCCGGTTGGGCGAGCGCGCTGGGGCGGATCTTGCTCAGCGGACTTGGCGGAAAACCGCGGAGGCATTCCTAAAGATAATCCAGGAAACATCCGATGCCTGTAACTGCTGATAAAGGGTCGATGCCATATTCGGAGGGACCTTGGTCGTGATGAGAGCGCGTGGGCAACGTCCAGGTGTGAATCCGCGCAGTATTGAAGCCCGAACCCAGGCCGCATCAATGCGAGCGATCGACGGCCTTCAGAGGATCCCAGAGTGTCAAGACCTTCGCACTCACGTAGGAAGAGCGCTTTACGAGCTAATCGGTGCGGCGGAAGGTCATTCACTTTGCAGCTTGAAATATTTGAATGACGTGCAGCGGTCGGATTCGCGGTTAAGCCGCGACAATTCACAATTGTAGTGAGACAGCGCATGCGACGATGAAAGTCCCAAGAATTTCTGATACGGAGTGGCAGGTCATAAAGGTAGTTTGAGGCGAAGCACCCAGATCGGCAGTGCAGGTCGTGGAGAAACTGCGTACGGTGGATACGACTTGGCATCCCAAGACGGTCAAAACACTTCTCAATCGGCTTGTTAGGAAACGGGTGCTTGCCTTCGAGAAAGCTGGCCGGGCCTACCTCTATCAGCACCAGGTCCCACATTTGGCGCAGCAGAGGGAACCGATCCGGGTCGGGAACCAGGATATGTTGTTCTTTGTCGTTCAGGTAGCCCAGAGGAGCTCGGCCAGGTCGCCAACCGTGTTCCGCCTTGGTCCGATTGCCGCGCCGGACGTTTTCGCTCAAGCTGTCCACATAGTATTTGGAGTATCCGAAAGTAATGGAGAGCATGAACTTCCCCTGGGGATTGTTTTCGAAACTGAAGGAGGCGAAGCGCAGATCTTTGAGTGTCTTTTGATCGAGCAGATAGATGATCTGCCAGCCGTCCACAGAATTGCGCGCTAGGCGGTCAGGATGCCAAGCGATAATGCCATCAGCCTTCCCGGCTGCGATTCGTTTTAGCATTTCTCCAAATATGGGGCGGCCAGGAGTTCTTGCGCTACGCGATTCTTCATATGTTCGGGCGATTGTCACGCCCCGCTCCGCGCTGCCCTTGGTGGCCTTATGTTTGGAGTGTCCGCACCCCACTCAAAGTCGGCTCCGACGGTCGCGTGCTGATCGGAACCCAGCGCCTACGCGTCGATCGTCCTCCGGGCGCCAAGATCGTTCTCTGCATCCATCCCACCGGCCATCATTCCGTCCTAGCCGCACCACCCAACAAAAAAGAGAAACCTATACTCCTTTTTACCAGTCGCCCAAAATGAACCTGTCCTGCTTTGCTAACTACAGAAAATTCCTGGTTTGAAAACTACGCGGCATTTTTCGACAAAAGGGTTGACAAGGTTAATGAAATTCATTACAAACATCGAAATTTGGTCGAGTCAGCGGGCCGCAGTAGGGAAAGCAGATGAATTTGAATAAACACTGCAAGGTCTTGCGGTGTGTGTTCCTTAAAACAGTTTATGGGTAACCCGAGCAAAGCGATCACGCAGACTCCACTTTACGTTGCGATACAGGGAGCGGCGAAGAACGCGACGCTGGCAGCTTGCACACGTGAGGGTGTGATTCACGCCTTGATAGCCGTTGGCCCTCTTGGGATTCGGGTTAATGCTGATTTCAATCATGCTCTCTTTTCAGCTTTCTCCGAGTTGTCTCACGCTCTGGGCTACGGGTCCATTTGCGAACTTGCACGAAATACAGAGTCGCTTTGCGTTGCAATGTCAGGGGTTTTTCAAGAGTGCGATGAATTTGCAGTGCGCCAGACACTTGAATCGATCAAATTCCAATCTTCGCAACACACCGTTATATGCGAGGATGTCTGGGCTGCATTGGCAGCCGAAGAAACTGACACAGGCGCCGTCATACTTGCATGTACTGGATCAAATGTGTTTATTCGGAATAAGGAATCCCATTACATAACTGTCGGAGGATGGGGGAGCGAACTAGCAGACTTAGGTGGTGGTTTTCATGTAGGAAAACTCGCTATCGCCAGAGTCTTCGATTACGTTGACAGGAGACACAGGGTTTCCGCTGCCTTCGTTGAGGCTATCCTTAGCTTTCTGGAACTTCAAACGCCTACACAGTTGGTCCCTTGGTATCACGAGGTGCGACGCACCTCTTTTTGGAGGTCACAAATTGCTGATCTTGCTATTGTGGTGACCAAGCTGGCAGAACGGGACGCTGACTCAACAGCAAAAGCTATTATCTCATCTGCAAGTTCAGAGCTCGTGAATTCCATGCAAGCGGGCTTGAAACGTGCTGCAGTCGAGGGCATATTGCGAGAAGCGGACCCTTTCCCGGTTATTCTTTCAGGCGGGTTAGGACTTGCTAGTCTTACGTATCGAAATAGGATTACACAGGGCTTGATTAGCCTGGTAACAGGCAAATCCCCAAGCGGTGATTCTTGGCCAAGTTGGTCGTTTAGTCTGGCTAAACACCATCCGATTGCTGGCGCTCTTGCGTTCGCTCTCTCCGGCACAAGGAATTTTCCGAGCCAGACCACCCTTCGGAGGATACTGACTGACCCCCACATGATGGAATTCCAGCAGAAGAAATCATGACTGAAACAGGACTAGCACCGAACGACGCGATTGATATCTTTAAGGTCCGGCCAATTCGCCAGGCCAGAGCGATTCTTGCTGAGCTTGACGCTGCGTCAGGTCCGGCACTCGGCAGTCTTCACCACGTTATCACGCTACTTATTAAGGAGCAGGCGGGTTTTGTACCCATATTTGGTGTAGATTTCGAGGTCCTTCACGCATATCTGTTTCCCTCGATACAACGGAAGAGTTCAAATGTGTCGCCGTCCTTGGCGGCCTATGTACTTGAACACCCAAGTGCACGCCTAGTTCTGCCTCCAGGAACCGTACTAGAACTTTTGCAGTATGCGGCGACATGTTGCCAGGTAGAGCGTCACTTTGACACACTGCTGCAGTATAAGGCGCCTGGGCACCTGAGTAGACAGGAGCTTGATGAATTGCTCAAAATGTATGGACGTGTCGTGGAGCGAGATGCATCACCGGATTTATTGCGAAAAGCCGACAGTATGGCGTTTGTGGTGAGCGAGGCTTTGGCAGAAATAGTGAAGGGTTTTGAGCGGTTAAGTATGTTGATATCACAGGGACGGTTTAGCGTCTTAGAGACGCTTGTAGATAACTTTGACAACATTTTACAGGAAAGTGCAATTCTTATGCCGGCTTTCGCTGCGCAAATTGCGGCCGGTAGGGCGCAGCGTTGTGGTGGATATCGGAACGTGGAAGATAGGAGGCAACCATCGAGCGCAAGCAGCCACCGTAACGTAGAAGATAGCAGGAATGTGGCGACAACTCTTGTACTTGATCGCGCGCAGGTGAGCCGTTGGAGTGCGATGGGGCCTTCACAGAGGACAAGTGTTGCACATTATACATTTCAATTGTTAACTAACACACGACCAATACTAGAATTGAACCTGGAGCAGTACGGTAGTGATTATCTTGCGCGACAACTAGGAGTTCGCCAATCACATTTAGATGGGAGACGACATCCATGGATAGCGTGTCCCTTAGATAGTGCCGCCGTATACCTAGCTATACGCAGCAACCGAACCAAGGTTGCGGAGAGTCTGCGTGATGCGTACGCTCATGCTGCGGACATTCACTTTGTCGAAGGTTTAATAAACGCGATCGATGCAGCACAAACATCGTCTCGGGGCGATGATGAGCTGGCGACATTACGCGGTGACGTTGAGCGAATTCTGACCACGGGTGCGGGTAGTTTGTACCTCAAGCTCAGGAAACCGCTACAGCAGAGCTATACGGAGAGAAGAAACTGGCGGGGAGTCTACCCAGACGTGCCTCCATTGAGCTACGAAACCGAAAACAACTCGGATTTTGTCGACGCTCTAGAACGAACCGTGTGGAAAGACCGACCAGTACTTTCGCCTGAAGCGGAGGCTGGACGGTCGCTGGGAACCGCTAGCTGGCGTGATAGTTTGCTGGCGCTTGGGGTCAGAACGAAGTCTTTTGATCTTCCCGGATCAGATCAAGCAAGCCGACATGCCTTTAGTTGCACCTACGACGGCCAGGAGCTGCTGCGCGTAGATGTGTGGCCGGCTGATAACTTCATCTCCGTTGTCATTCCTATATTATTGGATTTTAAGGGAATTGTGGATTTATTTAACGATATGCGTCAACCACTCGCGGGAGCGAAGGGCGAGGTGAGAGCCGAGTATGAGGTTGCTGCGATATTGGAAGAGGCTGGTTCGAAGGAAGGTGTCCTCGCCACCGCTCCGCTCCAGATGCGCAACAAGGTTTTAATGCAGTTGGGTGCACAACGACCCCTCAGTGTCACTGATCTCTATCTTCCCGGGCTCCGCGGTCAGCTGCGGTATTGCTTTAC
>Ga0073936_10001803_pt1 | contig 32666 bp, 24 predicted proteins | sample AliMusrvi5mmetaG_FD_87041 | JGI IMG/M metagenome (GOLD analysis project Ga0073936, IMG submission 87041) | Freshwater lake bacterial and archeal communities from Alinen Mustajarvi, Finland, to study Microbial Dark Matter (Phase II) - Alinen... | ecosystem: Environmental > Aquatic > Freshwater >...
AGCTATCGCGGCGACATGATCAACCGAGCCGGGTTCACTCTCGAAGATCGGACGCCCAACCCCGACCTGTTGCTGCGCGCTTACGAACGGTCCGGGCTAACGATTAACTTCATTCGCTCCCTGATCGAAGGTGGGTTCGCTGACCTGCATCACCCCGAGTACTGGGAGCTGGGGTTCGTGGCCAATTCGCCCCATGCCGCCGATTATATGCGTATGGTCGAAACTATCGGCGATTCGCTGCGGTTCATGGAGACTCTGACCGGGAGCGTGCTGGCGGATATCAACCGCGTGGATTTTTTCACGAGCCATGAAGGACTGCACCTCTACTATGAGCAGGCCCAGACCCGGCAGGTGCCGCACCGCACCGGCTGGTACAATCTTTCGACGCACTTCCCGTGGATCGGAGACCGGACCCGCGCGTTGAATGGCGCGCACATCGAATACTTCCGCGGCATCGCCAACCCGATCGGTTTGAAGATCGGCCCCACCATGACGCCCGATGAGGCGCTGGCGCTGGCCCAGGTGCTCAACCCGCAAAACGAACCGGGCCGGCTCACCTTCATTCATCGGTTTGGAGCGGGCCGTGTGGAGCAGTGCCTGCCACCGCTGGTCGAGGCCATCCGCCGCCAGGGTCGGCAGGTGCTTTGGTGCTGCGACCCCATGCACGGTAACACCGAGACCACCAGGAGCGGCATCAAGACCCGCCGTTTTGAAAAAATCCTCGGCGAGCTTGAGCTATCCTATCGCATTCTCAAGAGCTGCGGCGCTCACCTGGGCGGCGTGCATTTCGAGCTGACGGGCGACAATGTGACCGAGTGTATTGGCGGGGCCAGCGGGGTGACGGAGGCCGATTTGAGCCGTGATTACCGGACGACCCTGGACCCGCGCCTCAACTACGAACAGGCGATGGAAATGGCCCTGCTGCTGGCGCGGCTCCTGGGGCAAAAGGGTGTGTAGCGCCCCTTTACGGCTCTTTGGCCACCATCAAGTCATCCACTGCTCCCGCCAGTGCAACGAGGTAATCATCCCCTTTCGGGTGATGGGTGAGCGCCACGAGGATGTAATGCCGGCCGGGTCCGGTAACGACCGCGGTGTCATGATACCAGTCTTCCCACGTGCCCCATTTGCGGATGATCTGCACCTCGCGACCGGCCAGGCCCTTCACGAACTTGATGTTGTCGTGGGGGATGTCCGGGGAGGCGAAAATCTCGCGCATGGTGGTTGAGGCGGCAGGAGAGACGAGCTTGCCCTGTTCGAGGAGCAGGAAGAAGCGGAGCAACTGGCGCACGGTCGCGGCATGTGAGTGATCTGCGATCGGGTCGCCGATGCGCTCACCGCCACCGCCGTAATGCCGACCCACCCAGATGCCGCCGCCGTGGTTGGTGTCATAGAACTGGTAGGAATTGAGCACCTCCTGAATCTGCTTTAGGCCCAGCGCGCGGGAGTACTTGGCTGCCATCTCGTTGCTCGAAGCCTTGACCATCAGACCCAGCTCTTGCCGCGTCTGCGGATCGAGGTGGGTGGCCGCCTCGGGGTGCAATTGGAAATACGCGAGCAAAATGCCCACCTTGGCCACGCTCGCCGCGTAGTCAATACGGTCGGGATGAATCATCGCCAGCCGGAGGTGCTTCAGGTCCAATACGCCTACAGCTACCTGCTCCGTCGTCATCCCATTTTGGCCGCGCAGGGCCGCGTCAATTGCTACGAGCTGCTTCCGGAGGGCGGGATCGGTCGGCGAGTTGTAATTCAGCATATAGTGCTCGAACGAATGGGTCTTCCCTTCGTCGGCGGCATCGCAAACCGCGGGGCAGAGTGTTATGGCCACGCATAACAAGAGACACATCATAGTCATTCCCAGTGCCCGCCAGACTGCCGGCGCCGCCCGAATTGTATGCCAGCCTCTATCTGCCGCTCAAGCTGTATCCGACGGAGGAGTGGGTGCGCGGGCGTTTGTCAGTACCACCAGCGAAAACGAGCGCAGCCTTCAGACTGCAGAACATCATATCGCACGCCGGCCGGTAACTTTATTGCCGCGGCGGGATAGTATCAGCATGGGCAATACTGCAACAGCTCTCGACCACCTGTGCCGCCGACCGGCACCGGACGAAGCCCGGGTTGCTGCGCGAATTTCTGTAACTTTTCGATCGCTGGGGGATAATGTCAACGTGAACGCCCGGTCAATGACCTTCCACGACCTTTACAGCCGGTACGCTGACGACGTGTACCGGTTTGCGCATTGGTTGTCGGGTAGTCCGGATGACGCGCGGGACATCACTTCGGAGACGTTCATCCGCGCCTGGACCGCCGCCGAGGAACCCCGCATGGATACGGTAAAGGCGTATCTCTTCACCATCGCGCGAAATCTCCATGCCAAACAATGGCGCCACGCGGCCCGCCACGAAGAACTGGACGTGGCCATGCCCGATCCGGCGGCATCGCCCGACGAAGCCGCCGCCCAGCGGGACGATTTCCAGCGAACCCTGGCCGCAATGCGATCGTTGCCGGAGATTGATCGCACGGTGCTCCTGCTCCGCGCGGAGGAGGGATTGTCTTACGTAGATATCGCCACCATGACCGGTCTGTCAGTGGCGTGCGCCAAAGTGAAGGTGTTCCGCGCGCGGGCGAAACTCGCAGCGCTCCTCAACCCTGAAATCGGAGAAAAGCAATGAATGTAACCAAAGAGGTCATCAACGACCTGTACCCCCTCTACGCCGAGAATGAGTGTAGCGCCGACACACGGGCGTTGGTGGAAGAATACTTGCTACACAATCCGCAGCACGCCGATGAACTGCGCCGTGTCATGAGCGCCCCTCTCCCGGGCGCGGTGCCGCGGACGAAGGCGCTCGAAGAGGTGAAAGCGCTTCGGAGGGCTCGTCGCGTCGTGCGCCACCGCTCGTGGCTGATGGCTATCGCCATATTCTTCTCCCTCGCCCCGTTTTCGTTCATCGCCGCCGACGGACGAACGTGGTGGTTGCTGCGAGATGCACCCGGCTGGGCCCTCGTTTATGCTACCCTCGGCTTGGTCTTTTGGATCATCTATGCTGTGCAGCGCCGACGTTCCAACAGCCTTTGAAAACAACCAAGTCAAACAAACCAACCTATCCATGAAAATGCAATTCCCGCTCAGCGTCTCTGTTATTCTCGCCGCCACGATGCTCCGCGCCGCAGAGTCGCCGTCATTCGAAACTGCCTGGATCACGGCGAAACCCGAGGTGCTGACGTATCAGTCTAAATCCAAGCAGGGTGATGGGTTGTACCAAGTGTCGGTATCGCGAACCAAAAGCGGCATTGAACTTTACATGAACATCATTACGCCCGGCTTCACGAAGTCGGTCTGGGGAGCGATGAGCAACGACATGCGGCCCTGGGAATCAAAGAGCCGCATAATTGTGGCGGACCAAGTCGCGATGACGACTGATTGTTCGTACCAACGGGATTCCCTCCATATCGCAACGGTGATGAGCCCTTTTAATCGCGTCGTGGGGAACACGCTGTCCAATTCCAATCTGGTGGTGGACTTCTCGCAGACCCCGCTCTTGGCTCGGACGCTGCTATTGAAGCCCGGCGCTGAATATGAGTTCACGTCCCTCAATCCGCAGAACAACTCGCTGGTCTCATTGAAGCTCCATGTGGTGGGGGAGGCGACGGTGCAGGGGGTTGCCTGTTACAAAGTTGAAGGGAGCGATTTCGAAGGGCAAGCCACCTACTGGATCGAGAAGGCGGGGCATCACCGCGTCATTCGTATCGAACAGCCCGCCACCGGTAGAATCACGGAACTGATTCGGTAGGGCGAACTCAGTAATCCTTGTGCAGGTTTGAGGGGAGGATAGCTGAACTTGCTTTTCGCGCGCCCGCATGTAATCAGCGCTGCGCGGGTGAAGGAAAATTGGTCCTGATTCCAGCAATACGCCTTGGACCGGCTTCAGGATGGAGATGGGTGGCGCTTATCCTAAAGATCGAAGAAGTCCCGAGGCAGGGGACTTGTGGGTATCGTGAAATGAAAGTTCCCCTTCCCGCACGTGCGGTTCAGCGTTGCCATGATATGCTCTACGTCATCATCGGGACCGGCTATGTAAGATGGGATCCCGTCCTCACCTCCCAGATGGATTTGCTGTTGGCATGTGTCGGCTACGGCTAGTCAGGCACTCGAACACGGGCCATAACGCGGCGGCCTCCATGCCGAGTTTTCGTTGGGGTGAGGAGGGCACAGAATGGCCGCTGGTCCGTCTTCGTTTGTCATTGCGTGGCAGCATATCCGTTATCCGAAATCCGCCAGGCCATCTGCGCCGCAACCCGGCGCAGGTCTAAAGTAGTCGAGTCGAAACTGCGGTGCGCCGGCTGGGTGTGCTGTTGATCCGGAAAGCCAGCCAGAAAGATCGCGTCCGAACGGAAATTGACATAGCCCCAGAAGACGAATTCGCTCCAGTAGAATTGGTCCGTGCCGACTTTCAAATGCCGCCGCAGGCGCTCTTCGCAGCCAACAGTTCCGGGCAAGATCTGGTGCCGTTTGAAGTATTCCAGCCAATCCCCTTCCCGGCACCCAACGAGGACGTATGGCGTGGTCATTCCCACCCAGGGCAGGCCGCATTCGGGCACCGGCGGCAGCAGCCGCATTAGAATTAGATCGCCCGCCCGGCCTTTGAACCCGCTCGTGATAACCGCCTCGAATTCGCGATCCGTGATCAACTCTCGCAGGCGGAAACCAGCGCCACTTGCGCCTAGCAGCTCGTAGATGCCCATGCGCGACTGGCATAGATTGCGCGCCGCCTCAATTTGAAACGTATCCAATTCCAGCAGGTCGGACAGGGCTGTGAAACACCCACCCAGAGTCTCGTCATCTTTCCCAATGGGCAGGTCATAAATCGTCCAGCAGCCATAATAGGAGACGGTGATGGGGCTCATCGGTGGATACCCGGGGGTATACATGTCCTCGGCCTTTACTAGCGTGTCATAGGCGCGATTGAACATAGGCATGACGGTCACTTCCTCCACAAACAGGCTGATCAGGTTGTGAACGTTAAGGTAGAGAGCATGCACGGGACTATGCCCTTCTCGAATCAACTGGTCCACCGGCTTGATTTCCTCCGCCAAGCGCTCGCCCTCACGATAGGCGGCCAGGGGGATGATTCCCGCTTTGCGACTTCGTTCAAATTCCCGTCTTAGTTTACCAGTTAATGAGATTGTCATATTTTGAGGAGACGTTGGTCCACGGGTGCCGCTCGCCGGCCGCTTCCGCGCTCGTGGAGCGCAACGACGCCAAACGCCCTCGATTGCCCATATTCAGGCGCGGCGCGATCCAGGTCAAGGGCATGGTGGAGTTGGAGGCAATTCCCGGGCTAACCGGATCTTCCCCGGCTCACCCTTGCGCCGCAGCACCATGGCGATACCACGCTGCCGCAGTTCGGGTGTTCCCCATTGCGCCCGCAGCCAGGAATGCGAGCCGGGCAGCTTCCAGGCTATGAACTAACCGCCACGACTCTTCGGACCAGCTCAACGCGCGCGCCCAGTCGCCGGTCTGCAACGAAACGCGCCCCTCAGCCAAGGCCCCCTGGGCGGCAGCGACAACCGCCCGCAGCCGGGCAAGGTCGCACCCGCAACGCGGACAGGCCGCTTCGGTCGGGTTGAGCTTGCCACAGGCGGGGCATTTGAGCATCGCCACGTTAGTCCTCCAGGTAAAACAGCAGATCCGAGAGCGCCTCATTCTTCTCTTTGAGCACTTTCCAGTCGCTGTCCTTGATAGCGACCGTGCTGGCGTGAATGAGTTCGCGGATCTCGTTCGCATCGTCCTCGCCGATGCTTTTCTGCAGCAGCGCCTCAGCGCGTTTGCGTAGCTCTTTAGCACTGGTCAGCAATTCCTCATCGTCAGCCTGCAGGTCTCCATTTCCGTTACCAGGCACCGCCTCTTCGGCCGGCACACCCTCCGAGGCCGGTTCGCCAACCAAAGAATCGATGTTGCGGCGCGCTTCGTCCAGATTGAGGACGTGCTGGCCCTTGGTGTCCAGGGCGACCGTTTTGGCCAAGCCGGTGACTTTCTCGGTCGCAGTGACTTTGAGGATGCCGTTCAGGTCGAGATCGAAATGGATGACAATGGGATTGCCCTCCGGTGCCTCGCTGAGACCCTCCACCAGGAAATCGCCAATAAACGTGTTCTCCTCGGGACGTTCGCCCTCCCCCTGATGCACTTCGACCTTCGCGGAAGGCTGGTTGTCATGGAGCGTGTAAACCATCTCGGACTTGCTGGCCGGCAAGGGGGTATTGCGCGGGAGGATCGGCACGCAGAACAAGCCCTCCTCACCATCGCGGACCGCAAGCGCAGTCGTGCTGTAAGTGTGCGGCGTGATATCCACCAGGATGCTGTGTCGTTGCTGGCCCGCAATGACGCCGCCCTGGATCGAAGCCCCCATGGCGACGATCAGGTCAGGATCGATCTCAAATCGCGGGTCGAGCCGCAACCGTTCTTGCAGCAGTCGTTGCACCAGCGGTGTGCGTGTTGCGCCGCCCACCAACATCACTTTCTGGATGTCCTTGGGCCCGAGCCGCGCGTCAGTCAACGACTGATGCACGCAGGTGAGAGTCCGTTCCAATAACGGCAAAATCATCCGCTCATAGGCCTCACGCAACAACTCCAGCTCCAGGTGATGCTGCCCGTCGAGATACTCCTCGCGCAATTTGACAAATGGCTCGTCAGACAGGGTGCGTTTGGCCTGTTCCAGGACCACTTTGAGGCGGCGCAGGGTTTTGGTGTCTTGAATCAAATCGATGTTGTGTTGGCGCTTGAATTCGAGCACCGCGTGGTCCACCAGCAATTGATCAAAATCGTCGCCGCCCAGATGCGTGTCGCCATGGCTGGCCTTTACTTCAACAACGCCTTGCTCCACGACCACCACCGAGACGTCGAAGGTGCCACCGCCCAGGTCATACACCAGCATCCGCTCGCCTTCAGCGACGCCGGCGCCATAAGCCATCGCGGCGGCGGTCGGCTCGTTAATGATCCGCACCACTTCCAGCCCGGCTAGCTCGCCAGCGACTTGGGTCGCCTTGCGCTGGCGCTCGTTGAAGAACGCCGGCACGGTGATCACGGCCTTCCGGATCGGCTGGCCCAGTTGCTTCTCGCCCTCCAGCTTCAGCTCGCGCAGAATAAACGAGGAGATTTCCTCCGGGGAGAATTCTCTTTCCCCAAGCCGGACTTTCGTCTCTTCGCCCATCCTCCGCTTGATTGACAACACCGTGTGTTCGGGAGCGGCTACGAGCTGGTTCTTGGCCGCCTGCCCGACGATCAATTTGCCCGAAAGGTCCAAGCCCACACAGGAGGGCATGATCGGATGGCCGTGAATGGGCACCACCTGAACCTTGTCGTCAAGGCTGACAGCCAACTCCGAATTGGTCGTGCCGAGATCAATACCTACAATAAGTTCACTCATAAATTACTCAAAAGGGCAAAAGCTGAAACACTGAAAAGCTGAAATTGGAATGGGTGGAGAGCATGGGGCGGGTTTCAGCCTTTCAGCGTTTGTTTCCTCATGGTTGGCGGCTGACTTTCACCTGGGCGGTGCGCAACAGTTCGCCATGTCGGCGATAACCGGCCGCCAGTTCTTCGAGGACCGTTTGTGGCGGATGGGAGCTATCAGGCTCAGCGGCCACGGCGGTCATAGTGGCGGGATCGAACGGCTGGCCCAGGGCGTCCAGAGGCGTCACGCCTTCCTTTCGTAGCAGCTCTTCAATATGGCTCGCCAGGATGGCGAGGGCTTGGCCTTGCGTTTCCCAGGCTTTGAGCCACGCCGCATTGCCGCGGCCCTGCCACCAGGAGGTATTCTGTGGGGGCGACTCGAATGCCTTGCGGATGCGGTTCAGGCGGTCGAGCCACTCCACCAATACGAGACAGTGGCTGCGGGACAGCTCATCGGCTTTGGGCTGCGCGGCGGTTAGCTTGGCCATCGTCTCGCGCAGCGGCGAGAGGTTGCCGTCAAACCGGGTGAGCGTCTCGCACCATTGGCTGATAGCCTCTGCGGTGCGGCGGTTGGCCTTGCGGAATTCGCTATTGGCGGCGGCCAGTTGCTCGTAAAACGAGTAAAGGTCGGGCGTCTCGCTCGCCTCAGACCCCGTATCTTCCGACTCAGCGGCTTCTTCCAGATCGGCGGGGGCGGCCAACTCCCCCAGCCATTTCTCGAAATCACGCCGCAACGCGTCTTTCCAATCGGCCAATTGCCCCGACGGGGCCAAACCATCTTCCTCTTCCAAAGGCACGGCGTAATTGGACTCGGACGATTTTAGCGACGGAACTGGGCCTTCTGGTTTTACATCTTCGAACATGTGTGCAGGAATTCCTTCATCGTTTCCATTGACATCGGCTTGGGTTTCGCAGCCATCCGCAGGTGGCGAAGGACGGTGTCCAGCGGCGAGGCTCCCGGAGACTCCTGGTGAAACAGCTCATACTTGCAGCGGCTGGATTCGTCTTTGATTCTCTCGTAAGCCTCACTAACCGCCTTGAAGCGGTCGGGATTCTTCTCCGGCGTGGCCTGTTTGATCGCCTCAAGGTAGGCGCGGCGAATGGTTTGATCATCCGCCTGCACTGGCACGCCGAGCACAAGGTAAGGGTTCATAACACAGTGAGACAATTCCGTTACCTCATCATGCTTTCATGAAGCGAACCGGGAAACTAGAATAATCTGCCCTGGTTGGGATTTTCCTCCGGCGGACGTCGTGGAACTCGTGGGGCGGGCGGGCGCGGTTCAGGCAGCGGTTTAGGCGGCGGCGCAGGAAACGGTGGGAAAGGCCTTGGAAGTCCGCCTTTCTTGGCGGATTCCACCAGCATGTCAACAACAAATTCAGGCATGCCTTTGGGGCGGCTCTTCTTAAATGCGCTAATTTCCGACTCCGAGGCATTGGCGAGCATTTCCATTATCTCGGCAAGCTCGGGAACATCACCCATTAGGTTAGCGGGCAAGCCGTCCTCAAAATCGGGGGGCTCTTCCCAGTCGTCCGGGCCCGCGAAGTCAATGTCATCCAGTGGATCCCGTGGCGGATGATCGAGGCGGCGGATGAGGCCTTGCAGTTTCTGAATCACTTCCTGCTCGCCGCGGCGCTGCGCTTCTTCGAGGATTGACTGGAGTTTACGGCGGTCTTCATCCGGATCGTACTCCCAGGTCGGGTTAAGCATGTGCTGGAACAAGCGGAACAACGGGTCCTTGGGGTCGTGCCGCAGCCTTGCGCGGATGAACCCACTCGCTGAATCCTTAAACTCCTCCGACCCGCACAATTCCACAATCCCCTTGGCTTCGGCTCGACTGCAAGGCGCTTTGGCCGCCGCTTTCAAGTACTTCCGCAGCATGCCTGACTCAACACCCAACGGTTGCTTGTCCTGCGTGTTATCCCAGTAACCTATGATGCGCAACAACAGAACGCCCCAGGCGGCTGATGGCTCCCGCGCCAGCTCGGCCTTTAGCTCAGCCAGGAATGGCGAATCAGCCTGCCGGGTATAAACACGATGGCTTAAGTGCGCGAAGAGCAGGAATGCCGCCGCATGTGGACTGGCGGCGCGAGCCTGCTCGAGCAGCGCCTGGCCCTGCGCCACATCGCCATGAAGACGCTCGAGCAAGCCCCGGCGCAGCCACGCGGTCCACCGGCTGCGTAGAAGGTCGTCCGCCTGGTCCGTCAGCAACCCCTCGAGCGGCTCAAGTGTCCGTCGCGCTTTGTCCAATCGGCGTTGTTCGAAATGCTGGCGCGCCAGTTGCCGCCGAGTGCTCACCAGCATCTCCAGTGCTGCCGGGTCCAGTTGGTCCACCAGCCGAGCGCGCTCCAGCAGCTCCAGCGCTTTGGTAAACGCTTTGCGCTCGATACACCCGCGTGCATTTTCCAGCAGCACTAACTTTTCTTCCGGATACTGCTCCGCCATCTCGTCCAGCAAACGATTGCGCTCGCTCTTGCGGTTCAACGTCTCGTACACTTTCACAAGCTGCAGATGAGCTGGCAGATTCCGCGGATCCAGTTGTTTGGCCTTCTCCAGGCAATCACAAGCACCTTCCGCATCCCACATCCGATCGGGGTAGAGCCGCATGCCGAAGGAAGATGAACCCTGGTTTCGCGCCAATTGCTGTCCCAGCCAGGTATAAGCGATGGATTTGAAGCAAGACGAGGACTTGCGAACTTGGTCGTGGATGCTCAGGAATCCTTCCCAGTGGGAGCGTAAATCCCCTGAGTTGGCCTCGGGGCCCTCGTTCAGCGCAAAGAGCCGCAGCATCTGCATCTCTTCAATACGATTCTTGGCAGGACCCCGGCTCTGCAAGTCGTGAAAGAAATCCAGATACTCACCGCGTTGTGCGAACGACATGCCGTAGGGCGCCTGGAAATAGAATTCGCTCACCGAGCCCAGCCAATCGGCGCCGTCGCTGGGGAACTGCCCGAGGGAATTGCGCAGCGCCCGATACGAGTCCCCGTGACGGCCCGCCTGCCAAAGTTGTTCCGCCCGGAGCAGCAGCCCAGCTACGCCAGGCTGAATCGCCAGCCGGCACGCACCCTCCAGGATAGCCTCAGCCAGGCGCGGCTTGTTCAGCGGCAGCCCTGTTCCGTTGGCCAGTAGCAGGTATGATCGGCTGGCTTTTTCGGGCACTGATTCCGCAGGCAAACTGCCAAAAAAGCGCGTCGCGCGCTCCGCGTCGGCGGTGTGAAAAGCAGTTAGACCCTTGATAAACACCGCCCAATGACTGAACGGCGAGCGGTGGGGGATGGTCCGCAGCAACTCCGGCACCCGGTCCCATTCTTGCCGGGAAACCGCTTGCAGCGCCTCGTGAATTCCGCGCAGTTGCGGGCCCAGGCTTGTCTCAGCCGGGTGCCCGGCGGGCAAAGACGCAAACGCCAGCACGACCTGATCCGCTAATCGCACCCGTTCCGCTTCGGCCAGATTCCCAGCCGGCGAGATCAACACGGTCGCGAATCTGCCAAGGAAATCCTTGCTGTCATCCGAGCGGCCAAGAATGTCAACTTCCAGCCCCACTAATTGTTCGCGGGGCGCGATCGTCGCCAAGTAGGCCAGCACCTGCCGCGCTTCCGCTACATGCCCCTTGGCGACCATCTCGCGTGCCAGGCCCATGTTGGCCTCGATGAGCATCGGCAGAAACCGTGCCCGGTCGAGTTTGACCAGCGGCTTGACCTGTTCTCGCGCTTTGCGCCACTTGCTTTGCGCCAGGTACTCGCGCGCCCGTTGTTCGGCGGCAACAATAGACGGCGGTAACCCGGACTGTGAACTATTAGAAACGGCCTCAGCCATGGAATACCATTGGCCGAGCTGCCGAAAAAAGGCAAAGGCTTTCTTCAGCTTCATGTTATCGCAACGTCAGACCCCCAGGAACTCGAGCCGCGCCCACCGGTTGAACCCGACCTTGCCGCTCTCCCTTGCGCCGCGCGCTCAGGTCGGCCTCGCTGCCAGGCTGAGAATCCCGCTGGCCCGACTGCCGCCGCGACCCCGATCATTCAGAGTTCGGCTTGCGCCTCACACTGGACCCACAAGCGTGTTGCTCCGGTATTGATCCGGCACTGATACGGTATCTTAGGCTAAGATACCGTATCAGTGCCGGATCCCCTCCCAACCCCCAGGCTTGTAGCCCGCTTGGCAGTGGCTAATCGCCCCTCCGCCAAATGGAATCCCAGCCGTTCGTCGTTCACGGGCTCCTCTGCGATTCTGGCGGCACCAATGACCTTCCCAGGTCGGAGCGCCGGTCTCCGACCCGGCGCCGACCAAATGGCTGTGAGACGCCGGGTCGGAGACCGGCGCTCCGGAGGGAAGGATGGCTGCGGGGAGGAGCAAATTGGCGGGGTGCGTGAGGACCGCCGATGGAAAGCCCAGCCTCGTGGATTGAGCTGTTCTGCCGTTCCGCCAGAAGGACCCTGGGGTGTCGGAAAATGGTCTTAGCACTTACCGTGCTTACAAATTAGCCTGCTGATTACAATTGGACCTGAGAGTTGCCCAGGTGATACTCGGGTATGGCAATACAACCCCAGCCTTTAGGCGAGCAGGAACATCGGGCGATCATTTGCGTTTGCATCCTGGCGGCCTTTGCCGACGGGTCGCAGGACGAAGTAGAGCGCGCCCAAATCGAGCGGATCGTGAACGGTTTCCCTGACGAGCCTCTGGATTTGGCCTCGGCTTACCAGGATATACTTGGCGGGAAGCTGTCCCTGGCCCAGGTTGTGGGTCAGTTGCAGGCGCCCTCGGCCAAGGCCCTGGCTTATGAAATGGCCGTATGCGTTTGCCACGCCGATGGCCTTCTGCAAGAGCCGGAAAAGGGCTTTCTAGCGGACTTGCGGCAGGCACTGCAACTTGACAGCTCGTCGGTGGACGAACACCAGGAAAAGGTTCAAGCGATGGTAGCACAGCCTTTGGCCGGCTCGGCCCCACCGATTCTGGATGCGAACCGCGAGGCGGAACTCGACCATCTAATCCTGAACGCGGCGATTCTCAACGGGGCCCTGGAGATCATGCCGCACACGCTGGCCACCATGGCAATCATTCCGCTGCAGATGCGGATGGTTTACCAGATCGGCAAACGCTACGGCTATGAGCTGGACCGCGGGCATATCAAGGATTTCCTCGCCACCGTGGGGATTGGGTTGAGTTCGCAGGTGTTCGGAGGGTTCGCGACCAGGCTCGTCGGCAGCTTAGCGCGCGGACTGGCCGGGGGCCTGCTCGGCGGGCTGGCAGGGCAAGCCGCAGGTTCGGCATTCGCTTTTGCTACCACCTATGCGCTGGGGCAGGTCGCCAGACAGTATTACGCCAGCGGGCGCATTCTCACCACCGAGCAGTTGAAGAAAGTGTTTACCTCGATGCTGGAGGAAGCACGCGGCATGCAGGGCCGCTATTCCGGAGACATCGCACAAAAGGCGCGCCAGGTGAATGTCTCCGAGCTCCTTCCCTTGGTCAGATCGCAATAACGACCGGCGACATTTCGCCCTGGATAAGCGAAGGTGGGGTTGCAGGCGTCACCATCGAAGGCATTCGAAGCATCACCGCGTTTTCGCGTCGGGAGTGCTTTCTTGCGGGCGTGGCCGAGCGTCCCACACCCTCAGTTCGCCGGGGGTGTCCCGAGGGCCGCCGCCTGCCGACACCACTCGTTTTCCGTCCGGACTCAACGCCACGCTCCTGACCCATTTGCTGTGCCCTTTCAACGTGAACAAATCAGTGTGGCGAAGGCGATCCAGGTAAAACCATTCGAAGTTTCGCATGTCCGGCCGGCCCGGTTCGGGGCGATGTTGGTCGAGAAGCTCCTCCGTCCGGCCCACGTTTGTCTCGTCCCAAGCCCGCTTCGCCAGATTCATGTTGGCGGCATAGGGGAGGCGTTCGCTGCGATCGCGTTCCGTCTCGGTGATACGGCGGAGTTCGGTTTCCCGCAGCGTCGCACTCATCTCCTTCAGCCGGGCCCCTTCCGCGGCGGCGAAGAGGGAATTGTTCTTGATGGCCTGCGCCGTGGACACACGGGCGCTGACGATCAATAACAGCGCGAAGCAGGCGGCGGTCGCAAGCGCTATCTTGTGCCGGCGATACAGCTTGCTCAACGGGTAATACAAGGTCGGCCGCGCGGCCAGGACTGGCTCGTCGCTGAGGTGGCGCTCAATGTCAGCGGCGAAGTTGTTCGGGGTGTCGCAGTGGTGCGTGCGGTCTTTCTCCAGCGCCCGCATCACGATCCAGTCCAAATCCCCTTTAATCTGCCGCCGCGAGGTCAACACTTCGGCGCTCCGGTTCTTGGCGACGATGGTCTGTTGTTCGCCCTCGAGCGTGCTCACTCGCAACGACGGCCGCTCCGGTTCCTGTTCCGCAATGATGCGCTGCATCTCGCCGTAGCCTCGGCTCAATAGTTCCTTTTCAGGGAACGGCGTCGTGCCCGTAAGCAGTTCGTAGAGCAGCACCCCAAATGAGTACACGCCAGTCCGGGTATCCACATCCAGGCCGCTCATCTCCGCCTGTTCCGGGCTCATGTAGGCCGGCGTCCCGATCATCTGGGCGAACCGGGTGAAGAGGGTCTTCTCCGTGAGCTTCTGGTTGATGGCCTTGGCGACACCGAAGTCGATCACTTTGGGCACGTGCATTCCGTCGTGCAGGGTCACCAGGATGTTCGAAGGCTGTAACTGTTCAGGTCTGGGGAGCGCGCCCGCCCCGGGCGCTGCCATCCGGCGCCCTCGCCGGATGGCTGGAGGGCGACCACGCGTGGCCGGCGAGGGCGCCAGCCACGGCGCCCGGGGCGGGCGCGCTCCCCAGACCTGAACAGTTACCGAAGGCTTAATGTCCCTGTGGATCACACCCTTCTGGTGGGCGTGGTGGATGGCTTGGCACACCGCAATGAACAATTGCAGCCGCTCCTTGGTGGGCAGGTGATTCTTGTCGTAGTACTGGTTGATGGGCACGCCTTTCACCAGTTCCATGACAAAGTAGGGCCGGCCGGTGTCGGTGGAACCGGCATCCAGGACTTTGGCAATGTTGGGGTGGTCCATCATGGCCAGCGCCTGTCGTTCCGCCTCGAAGCGGGCGATGACACTCTTGGTGTCCAGGCCCAGTTTGATGATCTTGAGGGCGACCTTGCGGGTGACCGGCTCGGTCTGTTCCGCCATATAGATGATCCCCATGCCTCCTTCACCGATTCTTTGCAGCAGTTTGTATCGTCCAATGCAGGTCCCTTCCTTTTCCGACAGGGGCCGGTCAGGGATGGTGATCACTGCCTCTCCGGGGTCGGTGGGCATGAACCCGCCGACTTCGTCGTGCGCCTGGATCAGCGATTCAACCTGTTGTCGCAATGCCTGATCTTCACAGCAGGCGCCCCGCACATAGGCCCCTCGCTTCTGTGGGATCGGAAGTTTGATCGCGCCCTCAAACACTTTTTCAGCCATCATTCTATTCAGCGTAATAAAGGTCCTTTCTCGGCCTTCATTCTTAAGTACGAGTTTCGGGCGGAAATCGGCTCAGATAAATGGAGATTTCTGAGGACAGATCTCTGCCGGAGGCATTCCCCAGGACTCTCCTGTTAGCCGTATCTATGAAATCGGAGCATGTGCCAGGGAACCGCAGAGACGCGACGGACGCAGAGAAAAGAGTAAGGGAGAGGATGCTCAAAGTGACCACTATTCAGCGACTTGGCTTCAACTGGCCGAGACGCGTCTGTCTCTGCGGCTATCGCAGTGTAAAAGGCCAGAATCGCGTATTTCGAGCAAGACCTTCACTTCTGCTATCTTCTCCGCGCTCATCGCGTCTCTGCGGTTCAAGGGGCGATCGCATTTTGGTTGCGGCTCCGTTGCTCCAAGTCTCTGCGGTTCATTTGGCCTTCGTTCAACCGCATGGGTACGGCTAAGCCGGGCGCTCGTCGGAAGCTTGGACGCGCTTGATTTCCCGCAGCAGAAACGCTCGGGCGTAGGTCCAGATTCTTTTGGCGGTCGATTCGGACAGGCCCAGCGCCTTGCCCGCTTCGGGAATTTTCATCCCGGCGAAGTACTACAACTTGACCAACTCCGCCTTTTGGGGGGTCTTCCTGCTCCAACCGCGTCAACGCCTCGTCCACCAGCAGCAACGTGTCGTCGTCGGTCTGGATCGCGACGTTCACCTGGTCGAGGTCCACGCGTTGCCAGCCGTGGCCGTGCTTCGGACGCTGCTCGCGGCGCGCGTTATCAATCAGAATGCGGCGCATGGCCTCGGCGGCGGCCGCAAAGAAATGATACCGATTGCTCCAAACCTGCGCCTCCGGCCCGACCAGACGCAACCACGCTTCGTGAACCAAGGTCGTCGCCTGAAGCGTCTGCCCCGCAGGCTCGTTGGCCATCCGAATGGCGGCCAGCTTTCTCAGTTCCTCATAGACCAACGGGAGCAATTCCTCGGCAGCCTTCGGGTCGCCCGACTGAGCGCGATCAAGGATGTGGGTCACGTCGCTCACGCGACGAAGAATATCATGACCCGCGCGAACGGGAAGGTGAAACGCCGGCAAAGGCGGACGAGACGGCGCGGAAGGGTGATCTTCACCGTCGGTCCCCGCTTCCCCGCCATCCAGTCCAGTGGATGGTCCCTTCCGCTACCCGCACATCATGCAGGGACGGAACCGACCCACACCGGGATGAGTACTGCCGAAGGCGAGGCGGTGCTAGCCTCCCATTTCAAGTCCTGAAGCAGATGGACCGCGAGCTGGAATCTCTATCTTACGGCGTTGCTGGCGGCGGGTTGAGCGGGTTCAGAGCAGCCAACAGGCTCTGCGGCACGTAGGGAGGGAGGGGGTGCTTACAAGTACTAAGTTGACCGTCTGTTTGCCGGAGCCCTATCCAGTTGCCCCACGTTCCCGGACTCGAGCTTTCCTGCACGGTCAAGCTGCCTCTCCCCTTCTTGTCGGTGGTGAGCCATCCGACGAACTGCCCACTAATTACCGCATAATACGAATACAGCGGAGCCGCGTTCCACAACTCATACTTTACTTCGCAACCGCCGCTGGTTCCTGTGAGGACCACATAGCCATAGGCCTTCTTGTGAATCCCGCGGTCCACCTCGTGCAGACAGTCACCTGCTTGCAATTGGCTTGTAATGGAGCCCGCCATGACAGTTGTCGCGCAAGCGAGCACCAGGCCCGTTATTGCTAATTGCATCATCGTCTTCTTCATGTTTAGTCCTTTCCGTTTATGTTCTTGTTTGTGTTTGTGTTTACCGAATTCGAATCATCATCGCGTTTTCGCCTCGGGGGTGCTTTCTTGCGCGCGGGGCCGGGCGTCCCACACTTTGACCGTGCCATCCTCACCCGCGGACGCCAACCGTTGCCCGTCCGGGCTAAACGCCACGCTAAAGACCCTGTCGGTGTGTCCTTTCAACATCAGCATCTCCTGTCCGGTTGTGGTGTCCCACAACCTCACGGTCTGATCCCAGCTTGCCGACGCCAGCCTTTTCCCGTCCGGACTAAACGTCACGCCCCCAACCCATTTCGTGTGCCCTTTCAAGGCAAACCTCTCCTGACCGGTCGTGGCGTCCCAGACTTCTACACCGTAGCCGCCGTTCCAACTGCTTTTTACCAACAACCTGCCGTCCGGACTAAACGCGACGACAGGGGCACAGACGGTGTGCCCTTTCCAGGAGAGCGTCTCCTGACCGGTCGTGGCGTCCCAAACCTTCACCGTGCCATCCCGGCTTGCCGACGCGAGCCGTTGCCCGTCCGGGCTAAACGCCACGCCATTGAATCCTTCGGCGGGCGCTTCCAATTTGAGCATCTCCTGAGCGGTCGCGGCATTCCAAACCCTCACCGTCGCATCTGCGCTTGCCGACGCGAGCCGTTGCCCGTCCGGGCTAAAGGCCACGCTCGCAACATAATCGGTGTGTCCTTTCAACGTGAGCGTTTCCTGACCGGTCGTGGCATTCCAAACCCTCACCGTCGCATCTGCGCTTGCCGACGCCAGCCGTTGCCCTTCTGGACTAAACGCCACACTATTGACCCCGTCGGTGTGCCCTTTCAACGTGAGTGTTTCCCGTCCGCTGGCGGCGTCCCAAACCTTCACCGTCTTATCGGTGCTCGCCGAGGCCAGCCGTTTCCCATTCGGGCTAAACGCCACGCTCATGATGGAGGCGCGGTGCCCTTTCAACGTAAGCGGCTCCTGATCACTCATAGCGTCCCATACCTTAATGGTCTGATAGCTTGCCGACACCAACTGTTTACCGTTCGGGCTAAACGCCACGCTCGTGATAGGAAGGGTGTGGCCTTTGAAGGTGAGCGTCTCCTGACCGCTCGTGGCGTCCCAAACCCTCACGGTCTGATCGGCGCCTGCCGACGCCAACCGCTCCCCGTTCGGGCTAAACGCCACGCTACTCACAAAGTCGGTGTGGCCTTTGAACGTGAGCGTCTCCTGGCCAGTCGTGGCGTCCCACACCTTTACCGTCTTGTCGAAACTGGCCGAGGCCAGTCGTTTCCCTTCTGGGCTAAACACCACGCTATAGACCAGGTCGCTGTGGCCTTTGAAGGTGAGCGTCTCCTGACCAGTCGTGGCGTCCCACACTCTCGCCGTCTCATCGAGACCGGCCGAGGCCAGTCGTTTCCCGTCTGGGCTAAACACCACGCTATAGACACTGCCGGTGTGCCCTTTCAACGTTAGTGCTTCCTGACCGCTCGCGGCGTCCCATAGCTTCACAGTCCCGTCGTCGCTGGCCGAGGCTAGCCGCTGTCCGTCCGGGCTAAACGCCACGCCCGAGACTAGCCGGCTGTGCCCTTCCAACGTGAGTGTTTCCTGACCGGTCGTGGCGTCCCACACCTTCACAGTCCCGTCCTTGCTGGCCGAGGCTAGCCGTTGCCCGTCCGGGCTAAAGGCCACGCCATAGACCTCCTTGGTGTGCCCTCTCAGCGTGAGCGTCTCCTGACCGATCGTGGCGTCCCACACCTTCACGGTCCCGTCGTCGCCGGTCGAGGCTAGCCGTTGCCCGTCCGGGCTGAATACCACGCTATTGACCGAGGTGGTGTGCCCTTTCAATGTGAGCAGGTCCTCGTGGCAGAGGCGATCCAGGTAAAACCACTCAAAGTTTCGCAGGTCCGGTTGGCCCGGCTGGGGGCGGTGCAAGTCGAGGAGTTCGACCACGCGACCTACGTCCGCTTCGTCCCAAGCCCGCTTCGCCAGGTTCATGTTGGCGGTATAGAGCAGACGCTGGCTGCGATCGAGTTCGGCCTCCGCCTTGCCTTTCTGCTCCTCGGCAACGCGCCGGAGTTCGATTTCCCGATGCTCTGCGTCCATCGCCTTCAGCCGGGCCTCTTCCGCGGTCGTGAACAGCGACTTGTTCTTGATGGCCTGGGCGGCGGAGACGCCGGCGCTCACGATCAACAACAGCGCGAAGCAGGCGGCGGTGGCCAAAACGACCTTGTGCCGGCGGGCGAACTTCTGGAAGACGTAGCCCAGGCTCGGCTTCCGGGCGGTCACCGGCTCGTTGTCGAGATAGTGCTGGAGGTCCTTGGCGAATTCGTTGGCCGTCTCGTAGCGGCGGTTGCGATCCTTTTCCATCGCCTTGAGCACGATCCAATCCAGATCGCCGCAGACCAGCCGGCTGAGCTTGCCAGGGTCCGCGCTCCGGCTTCGGGCCACCGTCGTGCGTTCCGGGGCTGAGAGGGTGCTGATCCGGTTCGAGGGGCGCAGCGGCTCCACCTCCCGAATCTGGCGGCGGATTTCATCGTAGTCCGCCTTGGCCAGCTCGTGGGAATCCATCGGCGTCCGGCCGGTGAGCAGTTCGTACAGCATCACGCCGAGACTGTAGATGTCGCTGCGGGTGTCGATATCCGCGCTGTCCGTCCCGGCTTGCTCCGGACTCATGTAGGCCGGGGTGCCCATGAACTGGTGGAACCGGGTGAGCACCGTCTTGTCCGTGAGGTCATGCTGCATGGCTTTTGCGATGCCAAAATCAATGATCTTGGGCACCGGCCGGCCATCAACAAAGCTCACCAGGACGTTGGAGGGTTTGAGATCGCGATGCACCAGGCCCTTTTGGTGAGCGTGCTGGACGGCGCGACAGACCGAGATGAACAGTTCCAGCCGCTGGACAGTGGAAAGCCGTTCCTCGTCGCAGAACTTCGTGATCGGACGCCCTTTTACGAGTTCCATCACGAAGTAAGGACGACCGCAGGGGAGTTGAGAGTTGGGAGTTGAGAGTTGAGAGTTGGCGGTGTGGGCGCCGGTCGCGCCGGCATCAAGCATTTTGGCAATGTTCGGGTGGTCCATCAGGGCCAGCGCCTGGCGTTCGGCCTCGAAGCGGGCCACGACTTCTTTGGTGTCCATCCCCAGCTTGATGATCTTGAGGGCCACGCGGCGGCGCACGGGTTCCTTTTGCTCGGCCATGTAAACCACCCCGAATCCGCCTTCCCCAATCTGCTCGAGGATTTTGAACTTCCCGATCTGCGTGCCCGGACCTTCGAAGAGGGGCACGGTTTGGGTTGGCCGCGCTTCCGCCGCGACCCGGTCGAGCAACGAATCGTTGGCGTTCGCCAGCAAAGCTTCCACTGCCGCGCGAAGCGGGGCCTCGCCGCGGCAAGCCCCCTCGAGGAAACTGGCGCGCTCGGCTCCCGCGGGCTTCTCCAGCGCCGCGAGAAAGAGCTCGCGTTCCCGGCTGCTGGGGGGTTCGAGGTGCTGGTTCATATCGTGCCGTTCTAACCACCAGTGCGGAAAAACCACACCAACCCCGCCAACTTTTTACCGCCGCCCTTGGCCGGCTGGACTGGATCGGTTGATCCGCTGCTTACTCAAGTGAAACACCGATGTCCCGCCGCAACCAGGCCCGCGCATAGGCCCAGGAGCGTTCCGCGCTGCGCAGCGGTAGATTCAGGGCCTCCGCCGCTTCCGGCATGCTCAGGCCGATGAAACACCGGAGCTTCACCAATTCTGCCGCGGCGGGGTCCACCGCCTCGAAACGCTCCAGCGCTTCGTTCACGGCGAGCAGCCGTTGGTCGCTCTGCGGCGCCGCCACTTCGACCGCGTCCACGTTCACCCGGGCCAGGCTGCCGCCATGACGCCGAGCCTGCCGTTCGCGCGCGCGGTCAATGAGAATGCGCCGCATGGCTTGGGCCGCCGCGCCGAAGAAATGGCCGCGGCTGTTCCAGCGTTGCGGCCCGTCGCCCACCAGCCGCAGCCAGGCTTCATGCACCAACGCGGTGGGCTGCAAGGTCTGCCCCGGCGCTTCCTGGGCCATCCGGGCGGTCGCCAGTTTGCGGAGTTCCTCGTAAACCAGCGGGAGCAACACCTCGGCAGCCTTCGGGTCGTCCGCCTGAGCGCGATCCAGGATGCGCTTGACGTCGCTCATGTGCGCAAGGGTGCTGGATCAACGTGCGAGTGACAAGGTTGAACCCGAATCACCAACTCCACGTCACGTGGCCGTGGTCCTCAATGTGCGGTCTTCCACCTTGAGAACTCGCTCTTCAGTTTTGGAGGGACCGGTGACTTCGTTCTCAGCAGCGTTGGCCATCATCTGGTGGGCAACTCACGGGACAAAGAAAGGATTCAAAGCACATAACAGTTGACCGTTCAGGTCCCACTTCTGTGTGCTGTCGGCCTTGAGAACCGGTGTGCCGTCGGGGTTCCAAAGAAAGTGCAAGACGGTCTCCCACACGGCGACCCACTGGCTCAAATCGCTGACCTTTGCCACATGGAACGTCCCGCCGCCGTTTCCGCCTGCAAGGGTGGTGAACATTCCGAGCACTTGGCCATGTGACCTTACAACATATTTATACGACTTGGCCCCGTTCCGAAGCTGAACCGTAACATCCGCACCTCCGTCCCGGGTTGTTTGGATCGTCACAGTGCCAGTTGCCTTCGCATGAATTCCACCTTCGTACCAGCTCAGACTGTTGTTACAGTCCACCAATTGAGTCGTCGAGCTGGGGAGCGTGGTAGCGGCGAGAACCGCCGTTTTCTCCTCGGGAGTGCTTGCTTGCGAGCGCGGCTGGGCATCCCACAGCTTCACTGTTTGATCGGCGCTTGCCGACGCCAGCCGTTTTCCGTCCGGGCTGAACGCCACGCTATTAACCCCGTCGCTGTGCCCTTTCAAGGTGAGCGTCTCCTGACCGGTCGTGGCGTCCCATACCTTCACCGTCTTGTCTTGGCCTGCCGAGGCCAGCCGTTTGCCGTCCGGGCTGAACGCCACCTTCCAGACTTGGTTGACGTGCCCATTCAACGTGAGCGTCTGGAGCCCGGTCGTGGCGTCCCATACCTTCACCGTGCCATCTTCGCTTGCCGACGCCAGCCGTTTCCCATCAGGGCTAAACACCACGCCGCAGACCCATTGTCTATGCCCTTTCAACGTGAGCATCTCCTGACCGGTCGTGGCGTCCCATACCTTCACCGTCTGGCCTCCGCCTGCCGAGGCCAACCGTTTGCCGTCCGGACTAAAGGCCACGCACATGACCCAGTTGGAGTGCCCCTGCAACGTGAGCGTCTCCTGGCCGCTCATGGCGTCCCATATCTTCACCGTCTGATCGTCGCTGGCCGACGCCAGCCGTTTCCCGTCCGGACTAAACGCCACGCACATGACCCAGTTCGTGTGTCCTCTCAAGGTGAGCGACTCCTGTTCACTCAGGGCATCCCAGACCTTCACTGTCTGATCGGCGCTTGCCGAGGCCAAGCGTTTACCGTCCGGGCTAAACGCCACACTTGTGACATAGCCGAGGTGCCCTTTCAGCGTCAGCGTCTCCTGACCGGTCATGGCATCCCAAACTCTCACCGTCTGGTCAAAACTCGACGAGGCCAGCCGTTTCCCGTCCGGGCTAAACACCACGCTCGAGACATCGCCGCCATGTCCCTTCAGCGTGAGCGTCTCCTGGCCGCTCGTGGCGTCCCATATCTTCACCGTCTGATCGTCGCTGGCCGACGCCAGACGTTTACCGTCTGGGCTAAACGCCACGCCATAGACCCGGCCGTTGTGCCCTTTCAGGTTGAGCGTTTCCTGACCGCTCGTAGCGTCCCACACCTTGACCGTCTCGTCGCGGCTTGCCGAGGCCAGCCGTTTACCGTCCGGGCTAAACGCCACGCTCATGACAAATCCTGTATGCCCTTTCAATGTGAGCGTCTGCTGACCGGTGGTCGCGTTCCACACCTTCACCGTGCCATCTTCGCTTGCCGATGCCAGCCGTTTACCGTCCGGACTAAAGGCCACGCTAACGACCCAGTCGGAGTGCCCTTTCAGCGTAAGCAAATCACTGTGACAGAGGCGATCCAGGTAAAACCACTCAAAGCCTCGTAAGTCCGTTTGGCTCGGTTGAGGGCGGTGCAGGTCGAGAAGCTTGACAACCCGGTCCGCGTTCGCTTCGTCCCAAGCTCGCTTCGCCAGGTCCATGTTGGCGACATACAGGAAGCGCTGGCTGCTATCGCGTTCAGTCTCGGCGATGCGCCGGAGTTCGGTCTCCCGTTGCTTGGCGCTCATCTCCTTCAGCCTGGCCTCTTCCGCGGCGGTAAACAGGGACTGGTTCTTGATGGCCTGGGCGGCGGAGACGCAGGCGCTCACTGTCAACAACAACGCGAAGCAGGCGGCTGTGGCCAAGGCCACCTTGTGCCGGCGCGCGAACTTCTGGAGATGGTAGATCGGACTCGGCTTTACTGCAGCCACAGGCTCGTTGTCGAGGTATCGCTGAATGTCCAACGCAAAGGCGCTTGCTGTCTCGTAGCGTCGCGAGCGGTCCTTGTCCATCGCCTTCAATACCACCCAGTCCAGTTCCCCACGGATCAGCCTGGCCAACCGGGCCGGTTCAATCGCGCGGCTCCGCGCCACCGTGGACAGCTCGTCATTCGTGAGGGTGGTCAGCCGGTTCGAGGGCCGCGGCGGCTCGATCTCCCGGATTCGGCGCCGAATTTCCTCATACCCACCGCGGGTCAGTTCCTTGGCTTCCACCGGGGTTTTGCCAGTGAGCAGTTCGTAAAGCAGCACCCCGAGCGAATAAATATCGCTGCGGGTGTCAATGTCCGTGCTGTCCAGTGCCGCCTGTTCGGGGCTCATGTAGGCCGGCGTGCCCATGAAAAGATGGAACTGCGTGAAGACGATTTTGTCGGTAAGATCGTGCTGGGTGGCCTTGGCAATGCCGAAGTCAATCACCTTGGGCACGGGGCGGCCGTCAATGGTCGCGATGAGAATGTTCGAGGGCTTGATGTCGCGGTGGATGATGCCCTTTTGGTGCGCGTGCTGGATCGCCTGGCAGATGGGAATGAAGAGTTCGAGCCGCTGGCGGGTGGAGAGCTTGTGTTCGTCGCAGAACTTCGTAACGGTCTGCCCCTTGACCAGTTCCATGACAAAGAACGGGCGGCCCGTTTCGGTGCAACCGCCATCGAGCACGCGGGCAATGTTGGGATGCTCCATCATGGCCAGCGCCTGCCGCTCGGCTTCGAAGCGAGCCACGACCTGTTTGGTGTCCATGCCCAGCTTGATGATCTTCAACGCCACGCGGCGGCGGACCGGCTCCTTCTGTTCGGCCATATAGACCACCCCAAAGCCGCCTTCGCCGATCATCTGCAGCAACGTGTAACGGCCAATCACTGTGCCAGGGCCTTCAGCGATCGGCGTCATCACGCCGGCTTCGGCATCGCTCAAACCTGGCAGCTTGCTCGCATTCACGGCGTTCCTGTCGAAGAAGTCCTCCGCCCCAGGCGTCGCGTGGAGCAGGCTTTCGATGCGCTTTCGCATCGCGGGATTGCCCTCGCAGGCCAGGTCGAGGTATGCGGATAGTTTCGCCGGGTCCGCGAATTGGCGGGCGGCGTTGTAGGTGGCCTCTTCGGCCGGGCTGGCGGTATTCATAGTGTCATTTGCGTTTGTGCTTCCATCAAGAAGTACGCTCTTTCCGCCGCCGACCCGACAGCCCAAATCAACTTTCTAATCTGGTGCTTGGTTGCAGAGATTAGCGATAGCACCGCGTGAGGGCAGGCGGCCTACAAACCCCGTGTAGGCCGCCTGCCCTCACGCGGCGACCTGTGTATCGCCTATTAATGCAATCAAGCACTAGCTGCCTTGGCGATCTATTTCGGAATCCGCTCAAACAGCCAGGCCTTGGCGTAGGACCAGTACCGTTCGACGGTCCGGGGCGAGAGATTGAGCAGCTCGGCGATTTCCTGTTCGTCAAGGCCCACAAAGAAGCGAAGCTTCACGACCTCCGCCTTTTCGGGTGCCAGCAGGGCCAGCTCTTCCAGGGCGGTGTTGATGTGGATCAATCGCTCGTCATCTGTCGGCGCGGCGATTTCCGCTTCGTCGAGGTCAACTCGTTGGAGAACGCCCCCATGGCGTTCGCGCAATTTGCGCCGGGCACGTTCGATCAGCAAATGTCGCATGGCCTGCGCCGCCGCGGAGAAGAAATGGCGGCGGCTTGCATACTGGCGGTTAGGGCCATCGACCAGCCGGAGCCAGGCCTCGTGAACCAGGGCGGTCGCCTGAAGCGTCTGCCCCTCGGGTTGCTGGGCCATCTTGGCGGCCGCCAGTTTGCGGAGTTCCTCGTACACCAGGGGCAGTAGTTCCTCCGCAGCTTTGGGATCGCCCTGCTCGATCAACTGGAGGATCTGCGTGACTTCGCTCATGGCAGCCGTAGGTTCCGCTGCTGTTGTATCTTGGTTCCGCCGACAATCCAAGTGCCAAACCTGAGATGGGGGGTAGATGGGCACATCGTGGCACCGCCACCAAGAAGTAGCGTAAGCCTCCGGCTTGCGCTATCCCAACAAGCCTCTGGCTTGTCGGGCCTGCCCGGCTGTCTGCCGCTTAGCCCGCCAAATCGGAGAGTTAGCGGACTTGGCAAGCCGGAGGCTTTCCCTACTACAGCATGGTGGCGGTACCATGCGCCTCATGGGGGACATCGGCACCCGAAGAGCTTCCAGGGTGGCGCAGTTGATCCATGATTTCCTGTGCTAATGTCCCTCCCCCTCGGCCTTCTCTTTCTGTTTGCGTCCGGCGGAGCACAGGGTAAAACTCCGTCATGCGCCGCCGAAGCTTGAAAAGCATCCTCGCCTTAATCCTGTTAACAGTCGCATGGAATCCAGCCGGCGGCGCCTCACCACAACGGCTTGAGGAACGGGAGTTCGGCAGAATGCCGAATGGCACGGCGGTGAAGCTCTTCACGCTGCGCAATACTAACGGCATGTCCGCGAAGATCATGACTTACGGCGCGATTCTGACCGAGCTGCGGGTACCTGATCGGCAAGGGGTCGTTACGAACGTCATTCTGGGTGCCGACACGCTCGAACAGTATCTCAAAGGGTTCCGAAGTCCGGCCGCCATCATCGGGCGGGTGGCCAATCGTATCGCCGGCGCGCGATTCACCCTGGACGGGGTGGAATATAAATTGGCCGCCAATGACGGGCCTAACCACATTCACGGCGTATTTGACAAACGCGTGTGGGAGGCCAAAGCGCTTCCGCCCAGCGAGGGAAAAGCGGCTGTCCAGCTCACTTACCTGAGCAAGGACGGGGAGGATGGTTACCCGGGCAACGTGACAGTGAAACTCAGTTACACCCTCACCGACGACAACGAATTGCGCTTGGATTACGAAGCCACGACCGACCGGGCCACACCTATCAATCTGACGAGCCACGCCTACTTCAACCTCGCCGGCAGCGGCGACGTGCTCGACCACGAGTTGTGGCTGGCGGCCACTCGGTACACGCCCACGGATGATGTCCTAATTCCCACGGGCCAAATCGCGACGGTGGAGGGAACACCGCTGGATTTCACTAAAACGACCCGCATCGGCGCGCGTATCGCTCAGTTCTATCCGAAACCGGGCGGCTACGATCACAACTTTGTCCTAAACGGCGAAACTGCACAGCCGGCGGCGGCCTTGCGGGGGAACGGGGAGCCTCCCGCGCTGACCGCCCGGGTGAGGGAGCCGGCAGGCGGTGCTTCTTTCATGCTCGGCCGAACCTCGGCCATGGGCGGGCAAACCTTGTCGGCGTGCGTGTTGGCGGCTCGCGTCCGTGAGCCGTTGAGCGGGCGCGTCATGGAGGTGCGCACGACGGAACCCGGAGTGCAGCTTTACACCGGCAATCACCTGAAGCACGCTGCTCTCTGCCTGGAAACGCAACATTATCCCGACTCGGTGAATCACCCGGCCTTCCCCTCCACGATCCTCCGCCCCGGCAAGACGTTCAGCTCCACTACCATCTTTGCCTTTTCGGCAAAGTGAAGCGCAGAACCGGCCATCCCATTTCCGGAATGAGTAAGACCGCTCCATCCGGGTCACACCTCCCGGGTCTTCGAGCAATTGGTCAATGCCTTCGATGCGATTGAACAGGTCCTTCACGCTGGCAAAGTAACTACCGGGCGGCAGCGCGAACGGGGCGACCCGACTGGCAATGGGCCGGACGGCCCGGAGCACGCCGCGCTGGACCGGGAAGATGTGCTGCATATACCACTTCATCGTGGTGGGCATGGATACGAACCGCAGGCTTTCGCCAGTGGGCGCGCAGTCCAGGACGATCACGTGGGAACCCGCGCTGCGGCGGTTTGACATTCTCAGAAACTTAAGGGGCGATGGCCCCCACCTTCTGGTAGGCCTCCTTCAGGTAATCCGCGAATTGCGGTAGGCCATCGGTCAGGTTCGTGGTTAAGAAAGCCTCCACGGCTTCCTTGGCCATCCAGTCGCCCCAGAGCATCGAACCCAGGCAGAGTACATTGGCATTGTTAATGGCCCGGCACATTCGGGCGGCAAAGACCGATTCGACCACAGCCGCGGTGATCCCTGGGAATCGGTTCGCGATGACAGCCATGCCCATGCCCGTGCCACACAGGAGAATCGCTCGCTCGCCCTTCCCCGTCTGGAGTGCCCGGCAAGCCGTGACGCAGCTCTCGTAATACGGGATTGCTTTCTCCCCCGTTGCTCCCAGGTCGAGCACCTCGTGCCCCTTCTCCTCCAGGTGGGCCACAATCGGGTTCTTGAGGTTCAGGGCGAACGGGTCGGCGGCAACGATAATCTTCATAGGTTTGACTTCTTCCGGTGGCGGGGTGGATTGGGTTCTCGATTGTCCTACGGCTGATGCTGCCGATAGAATACCGCCCGATTGGCCGGATCGATGGGGATCGCCACCGAGTTGACGTTTCCGGAGTCAGGCAAATCAAACCACTGGTCCGCACTCATGCCGTTCGTTTGGGCTTGGAGAATCCAACCCAGATGATCGATTGGCCACGCAATGGTGAGCGTCTTGCCGCTGACGCTGGCTGTGATATTGGTCGGATTAGCGGCGGTGTAGGGGTCTAGCACGCCCGGCGGTGTCTCTTCGTCGAAAGGCTGCACATACTCCAGACCGATTGCTTCGTTCATCAGATTAGTGAAGGTGCTAAAACTGACGTCCAAATTCATGGTTGATTTGCTGCCGCCCGGAACCAGAAGCTGCAGGGTCCCCGGTGGCGCCTGCAGGGTCAGCGGCGTCAGCTTACGCAGTTGGTCGAAGGTTTGGGCGGTATAGAATACGCGAACCAGATACTCTCCCGTCGCCCTAACCTGTCGCAGTTCAAAAATGAGGGCTCCGCAAGGAGCGCAAAAGTCTGGTTGATAGCCGGGGAGCAGCCAGTGCAGGTCCAGCAGTCCCGCCAATCCCGCCACAAAGGTGTCGGAGCTGACGATGACCAGAGCCTGCGGTTGGTTTGTCCCGAATGCCCCGTCCAGCGGCACCCCGCCCGTGATCTGAAGCATGGAACGTAGAATGTGGGAGGCCGCGCTCGAGCACTGCACTCTGGCCAGGTAGGGCGGGCGCATTTCAATACTGAATTGCAGGGTAACCAGCCGGGTCTGTTGCGAAAGCGTATCCAGCGTAAACCGGCCCCACCCCACATCGTTGGTGGGAAAGCCATCCGTGTATTGCATGACAAACGGATCGAGGGCGCCCAAATCGGCAACCAGTCCGCCGAAACTAATCACTTCCCCTGTTTTGTACGGTGGCAGGTTGGTTCCCAGGGGCGTATTGATGCCCAGCGTAATGGGCAGGGTGGTCGGATCCACCGAACCTTGTGTGGAGTTGGGGTTCGGCTGTGTTCCAGGCGGATAGAGCACTTTACTGAGCAGGGAAAACTCGCTGCTGTAGGCGGACGCGAGATTTGTGCCGCTGCCGTAAAGTCCCTGCACTTCGGCCAAGGCGCGCGCCGGGTCCACGGTCGCCACGCCTGCCGAAAGGGGATCAAAAACCGGGTCGGGGACATTTGCCGCGTAGGTATGAATTGGGGCGGTTATACCCGGGATCAACCCTGCCCCGAATTTGGCAGCGGTCATGTAGGAGCGTTCAATGCTGTTGGCACGGAAATACGAGTGAGCCAAATCTGTATCGTTGGAACCCGTCAGCAGCTTTTCGTGGAGTAAATAATCGTGGAAATAGGAGCCGAGCAAACCTGCCGCCTGCTGGCCGTTTGTAGTCAGGTAGCCGAGTGGGACCCCGAAGTAGTCAGGGTAAGGATCGGCTGAGAACTGATTCAGGACGTTGGTGGTACTTAAGGCAGCGCGTACGCTATGGCGGCCGAAGAGGATGATTTGTTTAAGAACTGTGCCATCATCCACCGGCTTAATGGTCTGTGCCAAAACCGGTCCCTCGATGGCGACAGCCAGCAACAGACCTGCCAGGACAACTTGAAGGGAACTTCCGGCAACCACTTTCGGCGTTGGGTTCATGGTTTTGGATCCAGATTGGGATGGGGCGGGTTCATAGCGTTGTCTATGTTCGACTTGAACAGACGTTTCGGCGCCGCCGAACTAAAAGGTCATTTTCGCATGCGATCCAATCAAGCATCGGCAGTTTTCACTCCCCACTTTAGGCCCTATCGCGACAGGTGCCGTCGGCGCAGGGTTTATTTGGGCTGCCGCGAGCCCGTACCTTCGCCGCGCGGGAGTGTCCAGGGATAAGGCTGTATGGTTGGCTGCGAGCCGGGCGTGAAACAGCTCGTAAGGGTCTCAAGGTCTTGCATTCATGAGTCGAAAGAGGGATGTTCCCGAGTGCTATGAAGCTGTTGTCTTCCTTCTCTGGTCCGCGGGTAGTCAAACCCCTGTGCCTGGTGATCTGGCTGTTGCTGGGCTGGGCCTGGACAGCGCCCGCTGAACAGGTGAAACTGGACTCGCTGCAAGTCAGCGGGCACACCTACCGAAACGTCACCATCCTGGGTTTCAACACTACCGACGCCTACTTCACCCACGAAGGCGGCATGGCCAACGTGAAGTTGAGGTACCTTGATCCCAAACTTCAAAAGCGCTTTAATTATGATCCGGCAGCAGCAGCCGAGGCGGAGAAACAGCAAGCTGCCGCCGACGCGCGTTATAGCGCGTCTGTGGCCGAAAACATGGTCGCACAAGCCCAGCAGGCCGCCCTGGCCGCACAAAAACAAAAAGCGGTCGTCGCCTCCCAGGACAGCCTGACAGATCCTGTTTCAGACCAATCGTTGTTAGGGAAGCCGGCGCCGGCAATCAAGGGAGAGAAGTGGCTCGGAGAGAAGCCCGAGCTCAATGATAAATGGGTGCTGGTGGCGTTTTGGGCTTCCTGGAGCACACCTTGCCGCAAATACCTCCCGGAACTCGACCGGCTGCAAAAGAAATTCGCAGGCAAACTGGCAGTGATTGGCGTTACCTCCGAATCCGAAGCGGAGATCGAGAACATGATCGAGCCGAAGATAGAATTTGCCTCCGTGTTAGATCCGAAGGGTGAACTCCGCGCCGCCGTCGGCGTCACGAGCATTCCCTATGTGATGCTTGTGGATCGCGAGGGGATCGTCCGGTATCAAGGGCACCCCGCCGCCATTACCGATAAGCATGTGGAGGGCATGCTCGCCAAAGCGGCTGAGTAGAACACGCGCTCACCGGCTCGTGCGCTGCTTAATGAAGGACTTCGCCTGCTCAAGGGTGGCCGCGAGATTCCTCATCCAGCGCCACCTGCAGAATGTTCCCGAGGCTGCTTCCTTTGTCGTTTCGCCGTGCACTGGAGGTGGCCCGAACGTTTTCAGGACTTTGGTATGCAGCCGTCCACGCGCGTAACCGGGCAGTCCAGGTGTCGTTGCCTGAGTTGCGCCGACCAACGGAAGCACTTCACGGGCGAGGCGGACGTCGGCTTGCAGACGCTCAAACTCAGCCTTCAATTCAGGTTGCTCGGCAACGAGAGCATCCAACTCGGCGCGCTCACTCTTAGTCGCCTGCCGTGCGATGACCCGCATGGCCAAATCAAAAAAGCGGTCAGCATTCATTGTTGCTCACTGGACACATCGAAAAAGCGCGCTGAAGTCTTCCAATTCCCTCCGCGCCGCGCCCAAATCTGCCGCAACGTCCCCAAGCCGCGTTTCAGATCGGTCCCTACACTGCTGACGGGGATCCTGAGCCGGTGGGCTATTTCCTCGTAGCTTAGTTCGTTGATGAAGCAGTCCATCATTATGGCAGTGACGGGTGGACTAAGTTCCCCAATGGTTCGCCGCAACCGTTCCGCCAACTCTTCGTCCTCCAGGGCTTCAAGGGACGATCTTTTTAACGGGTCAGGGGGCTCCCCCAGTTTCGCGTCCAGGATGGATTCCAAGCTCTTGGTCGGTCCCCCGCCGTGCTGGTTGGTGAGCCGCTCATGGAGCAGGCTCACGGCCCGATGGTGCGCGATGCTCACCGCTAGGAGCCTTAATTCCTCGACATCTTTAACCTCGCGCACTTTGGGGACCAACTCCCCCAATGCCTCAGTTGCCACGTCCTGAGCCTCTCCTGGGAAATGCGGACGAAGTTTCAGTTGCGCTGTCGTCAGGGCTACCGGCCACAGCCAGTGAAACACCTCGTTCCACGCATCGGCGTCGCCGGCCTGGAGAGCGCGCAAATTCACTCCGCGAGCATGCCGCGAAATGGCGTCGCCATCAAGCGAAGCGTTGCCACCGCCAGAAACCGGGCTGAAATCCCTTATTCGCGCGCCCCTTGTACTGTGATCATCCGGGCAACCCGCATAGGAGCGCGGCCTTTAAGCCGCAGCAATGTCCGAATGCGGTGGTGCTCTGGAGAAAGCGAGCGCTTAGCCACATCCTGCATTTCTGCAGCCTAAAGGCATTGTCATTACCCACAAGTCCGGCGCGCTCAGATTAGCGCGGCTGTTTGGCAAGCTGGCCTACCACCCCGAAGGGGGCATGGCGCTTATTTAAGGTTCAGCAAAAGCACGGGCCTTTCAAAGGTCGCTGAGGACAGGGGCGAGGGCACCCGCGTAGCTTCCCAGCCACTGAGCCGCTACGCCTCGATTTCCGAGCCTGAGCCAAACTCTCTCCCAACTACCTCCAGGCCGCCCGCAGGCCCCCTCCCGGCGTATTACTAGCCAGCTAGGGTTACGAGCTCAGCCAAAAACGATGCCCTGCGCGAGAGGGAGTTCCTTCGAATAATTGATGGTGACCGTCTGGCGGCGCATGTACGCCTTCCATGCGTCGCTGCCGCTTTCGCGTCCGCCGCCGGTTTCCTTCTCGCCGCCAAAGGCGCCCCCGATTTCGGCGCCACTGGTGCCAATATTCACGTTGGCGATGCCGCAATCGCTGCCGCGGGCGGAGAGGAACTGCTCGGCCTCGCGCAAGTCGTTGGTGAAGATGGCCGAGCTGAGGTCCTGGGGCACCTCGTTGTGATAGGCGATGGCCTGATTCAGGGTTCGATAGGTGATGAGATAAAGAATAGGGGCAAAGGTCTCGTCGCGGATAATCTGGAGATTGTGCGGGGAAGCGACGAGACAGGGGTGGACGTAGCAGCCACCGGGATACTTGGGGCCTTTGATCGGATCACCCCCGTAAAGGACCTGGCCGCCCTGTCGGCGGATGGCGACGAGCGCCTCCTGCATGTCTTGCACCGCGTGCGTGTTGATCAGCGGCCCCATGAGAGTTTTGGTCTGGAGAGGGTTGCCGATGGAAACCTGGCGGTAGGCCTTGATAAGGCGACGGGTCAGGCTGGCACGCAAGGAATGGTGCAGAATGCCGCGGCGGGTGGTGGTGCAGCGCTGGACGGCAGTGCCAACGGCACCGAACAAGATGGCGCGCATGGCCAGGTCGAGGTCGGCGGTCGGAGTGACGATGATGGCATTGTTGCCGCCCAGTTCGAGCAGACTGCGGCCCAAGCGACGGCTGACGGTTTCGCCGACGTGGCGGCCCATGCTGGTCGAGCCGGTGGCCGAAACGAGGGGAATTCGCGTGTCGTTGATGAGGCGCTCGCCGACGGTTGCGCCGTCGCCGATGACCAGGCTGAAGATGGCCGGGTCAACGTTGTGGGCTC